>Ga0224500_10000667_pt1 | contig 22472 bp, 25 predicted proteins | sample SF_Oct11_sed_USG_FD_168126 | JGI IMG/M metagenome (GOLD analysis project Ga0224500, IMG submission 168126) | Sediment microbial communities from San Francisco Bay, California, United States - SF_Oct11_sed_USGS_4_1 | ecosystem: Environmental > Aquatic > Marine > Sediment | place: USA: California... | reverse complement strand
TCCGCCGAAACCGATCGTGCGGCCGCGCGTGTCGCGGATGGGGAACATGACGCGGTCGCGGAAGCGGTCGTAGAAGCCGCGCTCGCGCGAGTGGCTGCCGGCAGCCGGGGACGTGCCGGTTGCGGCCGTGGTGTCCTGCTGTGGCTGGCGTTCGATGATGAGGCCCGCGCGCAGCAGCACGTGCCGTTCGTCCTCGGTGCCGCCATACCGCTCGAGCAAGCCATCCCAGCGCGCCGCGGCGTAACCGATGCCGAACTTCTGCACGACGTCGGCCTCGAGCCCGCGTCGCTTCACGTAGTCGCGTGCGCGCGAATCGCCGCTCAGGCACTGGCGGAAGTAGAGCGCGGCGCGTTCCATCGCCACGTACAGTTCATCGTGCGGGTTGACCGGACCTGCGGCCGCGCCGCCTTCGCGCGGCACCTCGAGTCCGGCTCGCGCGGCGAGGTCCTCGACCGCCTCGATGAAGCCGAGGTGATCGTAGTCCATGACGAAGCCGAGCACGGTGCCGTGGGCTCCGCAGCCGAAGCAGTGATAGAACTGCTTGTCGACGCTGACCCAGAACGACGGCGTCTTCTCGTCGTGAAACGGGCAGCAGGCCTTGTACTCGCGACCCGCTTTCTTCAACTGCACGCGGCTGCCGATCACCTCGATGATGTCGGTGCGGGCGACGAGTTCGTCGATGAAATGCTGGGGGATGCGGGCCACTGTGCGGGTTCGGCGTCGGGTCGGGTAGCGATAGTGGGGGTGCGGGTGGGCGCTCGCAAGAGCGGCTTTTCGGGCGGGTGAACTTGCGGTCAGGAGGCGGTTTGCGGACGGTTCGGTTCTCTTTCTGGCGGGCGGAAAGGCAGATACGCCCGCCAGAAAGAGAACCGAACCGTCCGCTCTACATGCGGCACCTGAGCGAGTTTTCGGCCGAGCCCGAAAACTCGCACGGTGCAAGCGGCGTCCAACCGAACGATGAGTTGGCCGCGTGCCCAAACATCTGGTTGCCGCGTCAAGCGGCGATATCCGCACCCATCCGGCTGCATGCGCCGTGCGTCTCGCCGGGCGCGGCATCTGCACTTCGATCTTGATGGCTGCGTTTCCCGCCCGACGAGCGCTCAGGCGCCGCACCGCAGGTTGGGGTTCGGGTCCTGCTCCCGCGCCTGTGTCTGCCTTTCCGGGCGCGGGAGCAGGACCCGAACCCCGACCTTGGGACATGTCGCGCATGAACGCATCGCGTCAGCGGGAAAGCGCCACGAGTCCGAAGCGAAGTGATTGAACGCGCCCAACCGAGGCGCAGCGACACGCGGTCGCGTCAGGCGGAGAGAGCCGCCTTGATGCGGGCGCTGGCCGCGCCCATGTCGGTGCGCCCCGCGGCCTTCGCCTTCACGATCGCCATCACCTTGCCCATGTCCTTCATGGACGCGGCCCCGGTGGACGCGATCGCTTCCCTGATCAGGGCATCGACCTCGGCGTCGGCGAGCTGCGCGGGCAGGTAGACCGTCAGCAGTTCAATTTCGGCCTGTTCCCTGGCCGCGAGATCGGCGCGGCCGCCCAGCTCGAACTGGGTGATCGATTCCTTGCGCTGCTTGAGCATCTTCTCGATTACGGACAACACCTGCGCGTCGTCGAGCGCGATACGCTCGTCCACTTCGCGCTGCTTGATTGCCGCCTGGAGCATGCGGATGGTGCCGAGACGCTCCTTCTCGCCCGCTCGCATGGCGGACTTCATGTCCTCGGTGATCCGCTCCTTGAGGGAGGTGGTCATCGTGGCGTGCTGGCGTCGCGACCGGGGCGCCTGATCAACCGGGTGACCGGTCGGTCGGGCAAGCGGATCAGAAACTGCGGACGCGAGGTGCCGACGAGAAGTCGCGCGTGCTGCGCTTCTGGTGGCGCTTGACTGCGGCCGCCTTCTTCCGCTTACGCTCCTGCGTCGGCTTCTCGTAGAATTCGCGGCGACGAAGTTCCGTCAGCACGCCGGCCTTTTCACACGCGCGCTTGAAGCGGCGCAGGGCGGCATCGAAGTATTCGTTTTCACGGATGCGGACGCTGGGCATCGAAACCTCGTCAATCGGTCAAAGCGGCTGGGCGGCCGGCCGGTGGCCTGGGCGCCAGTCATCGGAACGTTGTTGGACAGCCAGCCGGGTCCCGGGGGACGCACGGCCAGCAAGGGACCGCGAATTCTAGAGATCGCGGTGGGGAATTGCAAAAGTTGCGCCGTTCGGTCTCCTGCCTGGCCGTTAGGGCGCCGGGCGTCATTCGTCGCTAATTTGTTCTGCCACGGGCACAGCGAGCCGACCACATGCGGGTTCTGGGGATCGAGACCTCCTGCGATGAGACCGCCGCCGCCGTCTATGACGACCAGGCCGGCCTGCTGGCGCACGAGCTGTACAGCCAGGTGGCCCTGCACGCGGCGTATGGCGGCGTCGTGCCCGAGCTCGCGTCGCGTGACCACCTTCGTAAGTTGTTGCCTTTGCTGGAGAAAACGGTCGAACAAGGCGGCGGACGCGCGACGATCGACGGCATCGCCTACACCTGCGGCCCCGGCCTGGTAGGTGCGCTGCTGGTCGGTGCCGCGGTCGCCCGGAGCCTGGCCTACGCCTGGGACCTGCCCTGCATCGGGGTTCACCACATGGAGGGTCACTTGCTGGCGCCCCTGCTCGAGCCGGAGCCGCCGCAGTTCCCGTTCGTCGCGCTGCTGGTCTCGGGCGGACATACGCTGCTCGCACGGGTGGAGGGGGTCGGCCGGTACGAACTGCTGGGAAGTTCGCTGGATGACGCGGCCGGCGAGGCCTTCGACAAGACGGCCAAGCTGCTCGGGCTCGGCTACCCCGGCGGCCCGCAACTCGCCGCGCTGGCCGAGCAGGGCCGGCCCGACGTCTTCCGTTTCCCGCGGCCGCTGACCGAACGTCCGGGACTCGATTTTTCGTTCAGCGGCCTCAAGACCGCCGTCGTCGTGGCGTTGCGCAACCATGGCGAACTCGACCCGCAGGCGCGAGCCGACGCGGCCCGGGGGTTCGAGGAGGCCGTGGTCGACACGCTCGTGATCAAGTGCCAGCGGGCGCTCGACGCAACCGGCGCCTCGACGCTGGTCGTGGCGGGCGGCGTGGGCGCCAACCGCCGGCTGCGCGCCCGCATGCTTGCGATGGGCGAGCGGCAGGGGGTCCGGGTCGTCTATCCTCGCGCCGAGTTCTGCACCGACAACGCGGCGATGATCGCGCTGCTGGGGCAACTGCGGCTCGCCGCAGGTGAACGCAACGACTTCTCGCTCCGTGCCCGCGCACGGTGGCCGATGACGGACCTGGTCCCGCCATCGCCCGCCGCGTGACGGCAGACGGACCGCAAGTCCGCCCGACAGAATCGAACCGACCGGCCCTACCGAGCGAACATACGGCAACGATGGACACCATCTTCCTCACGGGCCTCACGGCCGAATGCATCATCGGCATCTGGGACTGGGAGCGGAAGGTCAAGCAGAAAGTCGTGATCGACCTGGAGATGTCCACCGATATCCGCAAGGCCGCCGCGAGCGATCACATCGACGACACGCTCGACTACAAGAAGGTGTCGAAGCGGCTGCTGCAGTTCGTGGGCGAGTCGGAATTTCAGCTGGTCGAGACGCTGATCGACCGCATCGCGCAGATCATCCTCACGGAGTTCGACGTGCCCGCGGTCAGGATTCGCCTGAACAAGCAGGGCGCGCTGCGCGGGTCGCGCGACGTCGGCATCGTCATCGAGCGTCGTCGCGCAGACTACCCGGCGTCGTGAGCACCACGGCCGTCTACGTCGCGGCGGGCAGCAACGTCGCGCCGCTCGAGAACCTGCGTCGCGCGCTCGACGTGCTCGACCGCCACTTTGCGCCGATCACCGTATCGCGCGCGTATGCCAACGCCGCCGTCGGTTTCGAAGGCGACGACTTCATCAATCTCGTGGTCGGCTTCCGGACCGGCCTGACGGTGCGCCAGGTGATCGAACGGCTGCACGAGGCCGAGACCGCGTGCGGACGCGAGCGACTGGCGCCGAAATGGGCGCCACGCGCGATGGACCTCGACATCCTGTTGTTCGGCGACATGGTCTGCGTGGAACCGGGACTCACGCTGCCGCGACCGGACCTGCTCAAGCGGACCTACATGCTGGGCCCGGCAGCGGAGATCGCGCCCGAGGTCGTGCACCCGATCGAGCGGCGCACGCTGCGAGAGCTGTGGCGGGACATGCAGGCGACGCAGGCGGCGCACGCCATGCGGCCGGTGGAGCTGGCGTGGCGAGCCGCGCGCGGCGACGAAGCATGACGCCCCGCGGGCTGCCCACGCGGCTGGACGGGTCAGACGCTGCGACCGCCGTCGACCGCGAGAACCTGGCCTGTGACGTAGTGCGCTTCCGCCGCAAAGAAATAGGCTGCGCGCGCGACGTCGTCCGGCGAGCCGGTGCGCTTCAAGGCGGTCCTGGCGATGATTTCGTCCTGCAGCGTCGGGTCGAGCCCGCCCTCCGGCCACAGCACAGGACCGGGCGCAATTGCGTTCACGCGCACGTCGGGACCGAGTTCGCGCGCGAGCGATTTCGTCAGCATGATCAGGCCCGCCTTCGCGGCCGAGTAGACGGGATGATTCTTGAGCGGCCGCAGGCCGTGGATGTCCGCGAGGTTCAGGATCAGGCCGTGCGCCCTGCGCAGTTCGGGTGCGGCGGCCTGCGACAGGAACAATGGCGCACGGAGGTTCGTGCCGACCAGGTCGTCGAACTGTGCCGCCGTGATCGTGCCGACTGGCGTCGGCATGAAGCTCGACGCGTTGTTGACCAGGATGTCGAGCCTGCCGAACCGGGCGACCACGTCCGCGACAAGAGCCGGCAGCGCCTCGACTTCGAGCAGGTCGCAGGCGAAAGCCGCGGCAGACCCGGTCCGTATCGCGTTGAGTTCGCTGACGAGGCTGTCGGCCTCGCCGCCCGACGTGCGGTGATGCACGGCGACCGACGCGCCGCCGGCGTGCAGCTTGCGCACGATCGCTTCGCCGAGCCGGCGAGCGCCACCCGTCACCAGTGCGCAGCGTCCAGCCAGCGGAAAGTCAGCAGCGTTGCTCATGGGTTCGCGCATCGGTGCAATGTCGTGGGTGGGAGCGCGCGCCGCAGTCCTTCGGCGTGCGTGCCCGGTGCCAAGATACCTCAGCCTCTTCGGGCTGTCCGCGCGAAAGGATTCCAGCGCCGATGACCGTTCCCCTGGACCTGCCCGAGCTGACCCCTGAGGAGGCGGCGCACAGCGCGGCACTCACGGAGCGCATCCATGCGGTCATCACGGCCGAGGGCGGCTGGATCGGCTTCGACCGGTTCATGCAGTTGGCGCTGTATGAGCCGGGCCTCGGCTACTACAGTGCCGGGGCGCGCAAGTTCGGAGCGGCGGGCGATTTCATCACGGCGCCCGAGGTGGCCCCCGTGTTCAGCCGCTGCCTGGCGTTGCAGTGCGCCGACGTGCTGCGGGAGCTGGGGCCCGAATCGTGCCTGCTCGAACTCGGGGCGGGTTCGGGCGCGATGGCGGCAGATCTGCTCGCCGAACTCGAACGGCAGGGCGCGTTGCCGGCCGCATACTGGATTCTCGATCTGAGCGCGGACCTGCGCGAACGCCAGCGCGAGACCCTGGAGCGCCAGGTTCCGCACCTGCTGTCGCGCGTGCAGTGGCTCGATTCCCTGCCCGACGCACCCTTCGCCGGCATGATCCTGGCAAACGAAGTGCTCGACGCGCTGACGGTCGAGCGCTTCACGATTCGCAGTGGCGAAGTCAATGCACTCGGCGTGAGTTCAGAGTTCGGTCAACTCAGGCTGGCCGAAGTGCGCGCGGCCTCGCGCCTGGTCGCGGCAGTGCGCGGGATCGAAGCGGACACCGGCATTGTGCTACCGGACGGCTACGAGTCCGAGGTGTGCGCCGGCCTGGCCCGGTGGTTCGAGTCGATCGCCTTTTCGCTCGAGCGCGGTGTCCTGTTGTTCATCGACTACGGCCTGCCGCGGCGCGAGTACTACTCCGCCGAACGCACGCGCGGCACGCTGCTCTGTCATTTTCGACACCGCTTCCACGAAGACGCGCTCACCCGCGTCGGCCTGCAGGACATCACCGCCTGGGTCGACTTCACGGCTGTTGCGTCAGCGGCGCAGGCTGCGGGTTGCGAGGTTGCCGGCTACACCACGCAGGCACATTTCCTGCTCGGCTGCGGGCTCGGCGACTTCCTCGCCAACGTCGCTGGGCTCGAACCGGCCCAGCGCCTGACTTCGTCGCGCCAGGCGATGGTGCTCACGCTCCCCGGCGAAATGGGTGAGCGGTTCAAGGTGATCGCGCTCGCGAAGAACTACGACTCGCCGCTGCGCGGATTCGCTGTGCGCGATCTGCGGCACACGCTCTGATGCGTGCCGCGGCGTTGACTCAGGACCCGCGCACTGTGCGAATGGCTTCGACCCGTGCACGACGAATGGCCGCGGCAATGGCGGGACCCGCCAGCTGGCTCATTGCCTCGGGGTCGAGCTTGACCGCCGCCGCGGCGCGCAGGCACTCACGCAACGTCTGCGCCTGGGGATAGGATTGCGCCCGCAACTCCGGTCCGCGTCCGCGGGCATCCGCCTCGCAGGCGAGCAGCGCCTTGTCGAAACGCTCGGGGCGGCGGAATGCATCGGCGGCTTCCAGCACCTCGAGCACGGTCGTATCCCGCAGCTCGGCCGCGCGATGGATGCGCTGGTGTTCGCTGGACACGAGCTGTCCCAGTTCGCGGTGCTCGGTGGGCACCCTGAGGCGCTCGCACAGCCGGGCGATGATGCGCACGCCCGCCTGTTCGTGACCGACATGGCTCGGCCACTGGTCCCGCGGCGTGACGCCCTTGCCGAGGTCATGCACGAGCGCGGCGAAGCGCACCGTGGTTTCATTCGACAACTCGCACGCGACGTCCAGCACCTGCAGCGTATGGATGCCGGTGTCGATCTCGGGATGCCACTTCTCGGGCTGCGGCACGCCGAACAGACAGTCGAGCTCCGGCAACAGCACCGCGAGCGCACCGCACTCGCGCAGTACTTCGAAGTAGACCGTCGGCATCCTCTCGCCCAGTGCGCGCTCGGTTTCGACCCAGACGCGCTCGGCCACCAGGGCCTGCATCTCGCCCGAGCGCACGATGTCCCGCATCAGCTGTAAGGTCTCTGGCGCGATCGTGAAGCCGAGCGGCGCGAAGCGCGCCGCGAAACGCGCGACGCGCAGCACGCGCAGCGGGTCTTCGACGAAAGCCGGCGAGACGTGGCGCAGGACCCGAGCCGCGAGGTCGCGGCGGCCACCGTACGGATCAATGACGTCGTCGCCGTCGACCGACTGTGCCATCGCGTTGATCGTGAGGTCCCGCCGCGCGAGGTCCTCCTCGAGCGTGACGTCCGGCGAGAAGCGCGTGGCGAAGCCGTAGTAGCCGGCGCCGGTCTTGCGTTCGGTGCGCGCGAGCGCGTACTGGTCGCCGGTCTGCGGATGCAGGAAGACCGGAAAGTCCTTGCCGACCGGACGGTAACCGAGCGCGAGCAGGTCGTCGGGCCGGGCGCCGACGACCACGTAGTCGCGTTCCGTAAAGGGCCGTCCGAGCAGGGCGTCCCGCACGGCACCGCCGACCAGGTACGTTTTCATTGCCGAATCGTAGCCGAGTTCGTGCGGGCAGGTTGGCGTCGAGGCCGGAAGTCGGATTGCTTGCCGACGCCCGGAAAGGCAGATACGGGCGTCGGCAAGCAATCCGAATCCCGACCCGACGCTACGCGCCTGGGCGACTCGTCAGGCGATCCGGCAAGCCCCAAGGCGGGGCGGCATGCTCCGCACCGATGTCGTCTCGGCGAGCCGTCGGGATGACTGATTGCGGCGATCACAGCCGGCGAAAGAAGTGCCGCGGTCCGAGTCTGCCTTCCGACGCTCTCGACGCTGCAATGCCAGCCGACTTGAACGAAGCCCGCACCGATACGATCCATCCGCAAAGGCACTACAGGCGTGAGCAGCTTCGCTAAGCTAACCGCATGCTCTCCCGCTGCCTGCGAATCGTCACACTCGCGAGCGCAACTCTCGCGCTGAGCGGGTGCTACGTCATGCAGGCGGCAAGCGGCCAGGCACAGGTGATCCATCGCAGCCGGCCGATACCGGCCGTGCTCGCGAATCCCTCGACACCGGCACACACGCGTGAGCGGCTCCGGCTCGTCGAGTCGGCGCGCGCCTTCGCCATCAGCGAGCTCGCGCTGCACGACGGCAAGAGCTACCGCAAGTTCGCGGACATGGGTCGTCCCTATGTCGTGCACAACGTGGTGGCCACGCCGGAGTTCTCGGTCGAGCCGCGCCGCTGGTGTTTTCCGATCACGGGGTGCATCTCGTACCGCGGCTATTTCAAAGAGGAAAGCGCGCGCTCGTACGGTCGCAAGCTGTCGCTGCGCGGCAACGACGTCAGTGTGGAGGGTGTCGCGGCCTACTCCACGCTGGGCCACCTGCCGGATCCGGTGTTCGGTTCGATGCTCGGCTGGCGCGACACCCGGCTCGTCGGCACGATGTTCCACGAACTCGCGCACGAGCGGCTCTATTTCGCCGGCGACAGCGAGCTGAACGAGGCGTTTGCGAGCGTCGTCGAGGACGAAGGCATCCGCCGCTGGCTGCTGCAGCAGGGCAGGGCAGGCGAAATCGCCGCGCACGACGCAGCGATGGCGCGACGGCAGGATTTTGCGGCGCTGCTGCGCGACACGCGCGACCGGCTCGCGCGGCTCTATGCCGCGGACGTGCCCCCCGACACCATGCGCATCGAGAAGCAGCGTGAATTCGGCCAGCTCGAGTTCCGCTACGAGCAGCTGCGCGCCCGCTGGGGCGGGCATGCCGGATACGACGGCTGGTTTGCGCGCACGCTCAACAATGCGCACCTGGCGGCAGCCGCAACCTACGAGGATTGCGTGCCAGGTCTGCGGCGCACGTTGCGGGCAGCGGGTTCGCTGCCGGCGTTCTACGACAGGGTCGAATCAACCCGTCGGCTCGACGTGAAGGCGCGCCATGCCGAGCTCTGCGGCGCGCCGCTCGTGGCACGCTGAGTCTCAGCGCTGCTGCAGGTAGCGCGGCAGCACGCTGCGCATTGCCGTACGGTCGATCCCCAGTTCGGCGAGGCCGTCGCAATCGCACGTGGAGTCGAGCGTGGCGGACAGGAAATTGTCGGTCGAGAACGGCTTGCCCGGGACGAAGTCCATGATGGCTGCCTGCACGCGCGAAACGGCACGCGGCAGTGGAATTACCTTGCGCTTGAGCCCGAGGTAGTGAGCCGTCAGCTGCACGATGTCGCCGAGCGTCATCACGTCGGGGCCGCACAACTGGAACGTACGGCCGGCGACGTCCTTGCGTTGCAGGCACGTGACGAACGCAGCGGCCACGTCGCCGACGTAAACCGGCGCGAACTTCGCTTCGGCGCAAGCCAGGGGCAGCAGGCCCGGCGTGATTTTCAGGATGCCGGCGAAGTTGTTGATGAATGCGTCGCCGGGTCCGAAGACAACCGAGGGCTGGAAGATCACGTATTCGGGTGAGCCCGTAGCGCAGTGCTCGCGGATGTAATCCTCGGCGAGTCCCTTCGACGTCAAGTAGTGACTCGGTCCGTGCCGTGAATCGGCCTTCAGTCCGCTCATGTGCAGGTAGCGCTGGACGCCGGCCGCGTGGCAGGCGCGCACGCATTTCTGCGGCAGCTCGGTGTGCACGCGGCGAAACTGTTCGCCGTTGCCGCGTCCGAGCTTCGTCTCGTTGAGGATGCCGACCAGGTTGATGACGGCGTCGCAGCCCTGGAACTCGTCCTCGAGCCGCTGTTCGTCATGCACGTCGACGCGGACGAGCCGCACGGACGGCAAGACCTGCAGATCCCGGTGCTGCGCGGGCTCGCGCGCCAGTACCCTGAGGTCGTGGCCGGCTGCGCCAAGTCGCGCCACGATCTCCCGCCCGATGAATCCCGTCCCGCCGAGGACGCAGACCTGCAATGCCATGAGTGCTGCGTCTCCGGGGAAAGTGAACCGCTGGCTCAGCGGATCGGGATCACGAGCATCGCATTGCCGCGGCGAATCTGCAGCACGAATGCTTCCTGGCCCTCGGTGGCCTTGCGGAACTCCGCCACGTTGGCGACGCGCACGCGGCCCACGGCCAGGATCACGTCGTTGGCACGCAGGCCACGCTGCGCCGCAGGACTGCCGTCCGCAACGGAGCGGATCAGCACGCCGTTCGGGCCGTCCGTGATGTCCGCGCCTTCGAGGCCGGAATGCGCGCCGGTCGCCCTGGCTTCGGCCGTTGCGTCACGTTCGCTGACCGTTGCGGTCACGCGGCGCGGCTTGCCGTCGCGCAGCAGCGCGAGGTCCACCTTTTCGCCGATGCTGAGCAGGCCGATCGAATTGCGCAGGCTGCCGGCATCCTTGACCGGGCGGCCATTGACCGCGGTGATGACGTCGCCGGCCTTCACGCCCGCCTTCTCGGCGGCGGAGCCTTCGACGACCTGCGACACCAGTGCGCCCTGCGTCGTCTCCGGCAGGTCCATGCTCTGCGCGATCTCGGGCGCCAGCGTCTGGATGTTCACGCCAAGCACGCCACGCTTGACCGTGCCGTACTTGACCAGCTGGTTCATCACGATCTTCATCATGTTCGACGGAATCGCGAACCCGATGCCGATGTTGCCGCCGGTGCGCGAGAGAATCGCGGAGTTGATGCCGACGAGCTGGCCGCCGAGATTCACGAGCGCGCCGCCGGAATTGCCCGGGTTGATGGACGCGTCCGTCTGGATGAAGTCCTCGTAGCCCTCCGGGTTGATGCCGGAGCGGCCGAGCGCGCTGACGATGCCGGAAGTGACGGTGTGGCCGAGCCCGAACGGATTACCGATGGCGACGACGAAATCGCCGACCTCCGCGCGATCGGAATCGGCGATCGGCAGATCGACGAGGTTGCCGGCCTGGACCTTGAGCACCGCGACGTCCGAACCCGGGTCCGTGCCGATGACCTTCGCCTTGAGCGAACGGTTGTCGAGCAGTTGCACGGTGATGTCGGTGGCGTTCTCGACGACGTGCGCGTTGGTGATGATGTAGCCGTTCTTCGCGTCGACGATCACGCCCGAACCCGCGCTCTGGAATTCACGCTGGCGCGGCTGGTTCGGCACGTCGAAAAAGCGGCGGAAGAACGGGTCGTTCAGCAGCGGGTTCTGTTCTTCGACGGTGCCGCGGGTCGCGATGTTCACGACGGCGGGCGTGACGCGCTTCAGCATCGGGGCCAGCGAAGGCACGGGAGTTTCGCCGACGACGGCGGGAAGCTGCGCGCCCGCCACCGAGGTCCAGGCGGCGAGCGCAAAGGTGGCGAGGCTCAAGGGAAGCTTCATGGGCACTGGGTTCCTGGGTATTTGCTGGCGTTTCCGCCGAAAGCGGCGCGGAGTCTAGCAGGCGCGTCTTGTTTGCCCTTGAATCCGGCCGGACACGCTTCGGACTGCCAACCTCGCGTCGAGTTCCGCGGGACGCGCCTGTCACGCGTGTGGGCAGGCCTGTGGATATCGTGTGCGGGGGCGGTGCGTTCCCGGTGCAGTCCAGCGGACACAAGATGTTGTGTTCCCGTCGCAAAATACCTCTTGACGGGGAAGTCGTTTCGGGCATCCCCGGAAATTTCGGCGACGATCTCATAAGTCTATGAATTACAAGTTAAAAAACTTCACGTCAGGCCATCTGGGCAGGCTGAAATCAGCAGTTGACGGGCGTCCGGACGGTGCATAGTCTTGCCTCCCTGACCCTAGATGTTGTGTCCGGCACGAGTGTCCCGCGGGGGTTCCTGGGCACTCCGAGCAGACCGCATACGGGGTCGGTCGGGTTTTTGCTATTTGCGTCGTGCCGGCGCGGACAGCTATCCGAAAGGGGAATTATTTCCATTTTTCTGCAGCCACCGTGAGCCGGGGAGCCGTGTTGCCGCAATGAGCACCGCCGTGAAATTGCATTCATCGGATGCGCGCAGCATCCCGTTCCAGGAAGCGTCGCTCGACATCTGGGACAAGAAATACCGCCTGTCCGCCAAGGACGGGACACCGATCGACCGCTCGATGGACGACACCTACAAGCGCGTCGCCCGGGCTCTGGCCGACGTCGAGGCACCCGAGGTCCGCGAGACCTGGAACGAGCAGTTCCTGTGGGCGTTGCGCCGTGGAGCGATCCCGGCCGGCCGCGTCACCTCGAACGCCGGCGCGCAGGAGCACAAGCCGGCCACGTCGACGATCAACTGCACGGTGTCGGGCACCATCCGCGACTCGATGGACGACATCCTCGGCAAGGTGCACGAGGCCGGCCTCACGCTGAAGGCCGGCTGCGGCATCGGCTACGAATTCTCGACGCTGCGTCCGCGCGGCGCGTACGTGTCGGGTGCGGGCGCCTATACCTCGGGCCCGCTCTCGTTCATGGATATCTACGACAAGATGTGCTTCACCGTCTCGTCGGCCGGCGGCCGCCGCGGCGCGCAGATGGGCACGTTCGACATCGGCCATCCCGACGCGATGGAATTCATCCGTTCCAAGCGCGAAGCGGGCCGGCTGCGCCAGTTCAACCTGTCGCTGCTGATCACCGACGAGTTCATGCAGGCGGTGCGTGAGGACAAGGACTGGCGCCTCGCCTTCCCCGTCCGTGCAGCCGAAATCGTCGGCGAAGACACCTCCGACCGCACCAGGTTCCTGTGGCGCGAATGGCCGGACGCCTCCAACTACGTCCGCAACGACCAGGGCCTGGTGCTGTGCAAGGTCTACAAGACCCTGCCCGCGAAGCGCATGTGGGACGTGATCATGTCCTCGACGTACGACTTCGCCGAACCCGGCTTCGTGCTGATCGACCGCGTCAACGAGATGAACAACAACTGGTGGTGCGAGACGATCCGCGCCACCAATCCCTGCGGCGAACAGCCGCTGCCGCCGTACGGCTCGTGCCTGCTCGGTTCGATCAACCTCACCAACTTCGTGCGCGACCCGTTCACGGACGAAGCTCGCTTCGATTGGGAGGAGTATCGCCAGGTCGTGCGCGTCTTCACGCGCATGCTCGACAACGTGGTCGAGATCAATGGCCTGCCGCTCGAGCAGCAGCGCAACGAGATCATGCGCAAGCGTCGTCACGGCATGGGTTTCCTCGGCCTCGGCTCGACGATCACGATGCTGCGCATGAAGTACGGCTCGCGCGAAGCGGTGGGCTTCACCGAGCGCGTCTCGAAGGAGCTGGCAGTCGCCGGCTGGGAAGCCGGCCTCGCCCTCGCCGAAGAGAAGGGCCCCGCGCCGATCATGGCAGAAGAGTTCGTCGTCACGGCCGAGATGCTGCGCAAGCGCCCGGAGATGGTTCGCGACGGCATCAAGGCCGGCGACCGGCTGCCGGGGCGCGTCCTGCACGCGCGCTACAGCCGCTACATGCAGCGCGTCGCTGAAGTGGCGCCGGAGCTCGTCGACAGGCTGGCGCAGAAGGGCGCGCGCTTCACGCACCACAGTTCGATCGCGCCGACGGGCACGATCTCGCTCTCGCTCGCCAACAACGCGTCGAACGGCATCGAGCCCTCGTTCGCGCACCACTATTTCCGCAACGTGATCCGCGAAGGCAAGAAGTCGAAGGAGAAGATCGACGTCTTCTCGTTCGAATTGCTGGCCTACCGCGAGTTGATCAACCCGAACGCGATCCCGGGTGGCACTACCGCGGCGGACAGGCTGCCGGAATATTTCACGACCGCCGACGACATCACGCCGCGCGAGCACGTCGACATCCAGGCAGCCTCGCAGAAGTGGATCGACTCGTCGATCTCGAAGACCGCGAACGTGCCGACGGACTACAACTACGAGGACTTCAAGGACATCTACCTGTACGCGCACGAGCAGGGCCTCAAGGGCTGCACGACCTTCCGCTTCAACCCCGAAGCGTTCCAGGGCGTGCTGGTCAAGGAAGAGGACCTCAAGAACACGACTTACGTGTTCACGCTCGAGGACGGCACCGAGGTCGAGGTCAAGGGTGACGAGCAGCTGGAGTACGACGGCGAGATGCACACCGCCGCCAACCTCTACGACGCCCTGAAAGAAGGCTACTACGGCAAGTTCTGAGGCCAGTTCTGCCGGTCGCCCCGCGTTGCAAAGCGCGGGCGGCCCGCAAGGAGTTCAAGCGATGAGCGCGCGCAAGATCGAGAAGAAGATCACTAAGGTCCGGGTGGTGAAGCCCGGCGAGAAGGAAAAGGCGGAAGCCGAGGCCGCGGCGAAGGCGAAAGAGCCGGTCGTCGATGCCCGCAGCCCGAACGTCATATGGATGCACGAGAAGCTCGAGCGTCCCGAGGAACTGATCGGTTCCACCTACAAGATCAAGACGCCGGTGTCGGATCACGCGATGTACGTGACCATCAACGACATCCTGCTGAACGAAGGCACGGTGCACGAGTCGCGCCGGCCGTTCGAGATCTTCATCAACTCCAAGAACCTCGACCACTACCAGTGGATCGTCGCGCTGACGCGCATCATCTCGGCGGTGTTCCGCAAGGGCGGCGACGTCACGTTCATGGTCGAAGAGCTGAAGGCCGTGTTCGATCCCCGCGGCGGCTACTGGCAGGCCGGCGGCAAGTTCATGCCGTCGATCATCGCCGAGCTCGGCCACGTGATCGAAAAGCACATGCAGAAGATCGGCCTGCTGCGCAAACCCGAGATGGACGAGCACCGGCTCAAGCTCATCGAGGACAAGCGCCGCGAGTACGAGGCGCAGCAGAAGCAGCAGGATGCCTTCGCCAAGGCCGACTACCCGCAGGGCGCGCAGCTGTGCCTGAAGTGCAGCACGGCGGCCGTCGTCATGATGGACGGCTGCATGACCTGCCTGAACTGCGGTGACTCGAAGTGCGGCTGAACCACTGGGTTTGAGCCGAGTCCAAGCGAGGCGGCCCTGAGGCCGCCTCGTCGCTTGCGGCCCTGGCGGTGAAACGCAAGCTGCCGATGGCGTGATATGTCGCACAGCAAGAACGCGCCGGGCGCTATAACATTCCTGCCCCATGACCCGAATTCGTAATCGACTGAAAAGCTTGCGGCTCGCACTGGCGCTCGCTGCCATGGCGCCCCTCGGCCTCGCGCAGGCGCAGGGGTTCAGTTCCGTCTCGAGCGGCACGCCCGATTCTGCCGTCGCCGCGCCGTCTGGCGCTGGCACCGCCCCGGCCAGTGTTGCGGTCCTGGCCGCGAACTCTGCCGCGCCCGGCGCTTCGCCCGGCAGCCCCGTGGTCGCATCGCCACCCGCCAGCGCCGGCGTCGCGCCGATCGTCCCGGCGCCGCCGGCATTGCCTTCCGGTGCAGGGACGGCCGTGTCGGTCATTCCGGCATCCACGGCGCCGGCTGCGCCCGTGGCGCCGCGCCCCGAGACTTTCAGTTCGGGCAGTGGTTCGTTCAGTTCGGTGAGCGGCAGTGCGCCGTCGTTGCCTGTGCCGCCACCGGCCACGGCCAGTCATGGTGCGGGCTCGTCATCATCGTTCGAGATGGCCGATAAAGTCGTCGTGATCAAGCACGAGCGGGTGCTGCGCCTGTTGCGCCGGGGGCGGGTGATCGCCGAGTACCCGGTCAGGCTCGGGCTGAATCCCTACGGTCACAAGCAGCGCGAAGGCGACTTCCGCACGCCCGAAGGCAGGTACGAACTCGACTTCCGCAACCCGAGGAGCGAGTTCTTCCTGTCGATCAAGATCTCGTACCCGAACCGTGAGGACGCGGCCGTCGCGCACGAGAGCGGGTTCAAGCCCGGCGGGCTGATCATGATCCATGGCCAGCCGAACGAACCGAAGCGGCCCCTCGAGTACTACGCGACGCGCGACTGGACCGATGGCTGCATCGCACTGAGCAACGCCGACATGGTCGACGTCTGGCTGCGGACGACCGCCGGGATCCCGATCGAAATCCGGAAATGATGATGAAGCGGGCCGAGGTCGCCATCGCCGCGGGCCCGACCGAGGACGACAGTCTCGTCGACGCGCGCGTCACGCCGACCGGCAGCCTCGAGAACCTGTCGCAGATGGAGGTCGACCGGCTGCTCGACAGCTCGCGCGGCGGCCTCTACCCGCTGTATCGTCGCTGCTCGCTCGCCGTCCTGAACAGCGGGGGCGAGACCGACGACGCCCGCGCGATCTTCGACCGCTATGCCGATTTCGACATCGACATCGTGCGGCAGGCCTGGGGCATCAAGCTCGAACTGCACAATGCGCCGGCCGCCGCGTTCGTGGACGGCCGCATGATCCGCGGCATCCAGGAGCACCTGTTCGCGGTGCTGCGCGACATCCTCTACATCCACGGTGAGGTCTACGAGCACGGCAGCGTCGAACTGCGGGAATCTGCGGGGATCACCAACGCCGTGTACCGCGTGCTGCGCAATGCAGGCCTGCTGCAGCCACGCGTGCGGCCCGACATCGTCGTGTGCTGGGGCGGGCACTCGATCGGCCGCGACGAGTACGACTACACCAAGCTCGTGGGCTACGAACTCGGCCTGCGCGGGCTCAACGTCTGCACCGGCTGCGGCCCGGGCGCCATGAAGGGCCCGATGAAGGGCGCGACGATCGGTCATGCCAAGCAACGCATCCAGTCGGGCCGCTACATCGGCCTGACCGAGCCGGGTATCGTCGCCGCCGAGCCGCCGAACGCGATCGTGAACCAGCTCGCCATCCTGCCGGACATCGAGAAGCGGCTCGAAGCGTTCGTCCGCATTGGCCACGGCATCGTAGTGTTCCCGGGCGGTGCCGGCACGGCCGAGGAAATCCTTTATCTCGTCGGCATCCTGCTCGACCCGGAGAACGAGCAGCAGCCATACCCGGTGGTGTTCACCGGCCCGCGCGGCAGCGAAGAATACTGGCACCAGATCGACGCCTTCCTGGTAAGCACGCTCGGCGAGCGCGTGCGCCAGTGCTACCGCGTCATCGTCGGCGACCAGGCTGAAGTGGCGCGCGAGATGCTGCGCGGGATGAGCGCCGTGCGCGAATACCGGCGCCGCGCGAGCGATGCCTACAACTTCAACTGGCTGCTGCGCATTCCGCGCGACATGCAGCAGCCATTCGAGCCCACGCACGCGGCCATGGCGGGGCTCAAGCTGCATCGCGACACACCGCCGCACCAGCTGGCGGCGGAATTGCGCCGCGCGTTCTCGGGCATCGTTGCCGGTAACGTCAAGGAAGCCGGGCTGCGGCTGATCGACGAGCATGGCCCGTTCGAGCTGCATGGCGATCCCGAGCTGCTGCAGCCACTCGATGCGCTGCTCGCGTCATTCGTGCGGCAGCGCCGCATGAAGCTCTCGGGCGAATACCAGCCCTGCTATCGCATCGTCGCCTGATCCTTGCCTCTGCTGGCCGCAGCGGCGGAGGGGGCAGACTGTGACCCAGTACCGGGCGCTCCCCGGGCGGCTTCGGTACCGTGCTCCCATCGTGGCACCAGTGAACTACCGCAATGTCTGAGCGCAAGCCGGATCCTCCCAGCGGCAGTCCCGCGCTGACGCGCGACAAGCCGGGTACGCCGGAGCGTCCGTTGCAGTCGCGCGACGCCGGACCACGTCGTGGCGCTACCAAGATTGGTGCTGCCACCGACGGTTGGGATGCCTACAACGACTGGCTGGGCCGAGTCCGGCAAGCAGCCCCGCCGTCGCGGCAGGCCGTGATCAGCAAGTCCCTCTACAGCATCGCGAGCTACAAGAGCTGGGCCGACAAGGCCCGCGGTGCCTTCGACAAGGGCAAGTAACCACCCGCGCGGCCGTGCGGCACGGGCTGCATGGTGCTGCAGGACGGTTGGCTTCGCCATAGCGCCGTTTTTTCAATTAGAGTCTGTCCCCCGGCCCGATCTCATGGAACTGCTGCTCAAGTGGCTCGACGACCTGGACGACCTCACGGACGTCTTCCGCGTGCAGGCACCGTCGGTGATCATCGCCGCGGCTCTCGTCGTGGCGTTTGTCGCGGGCCTCGGCGCGCTGCTGCTGCTCGGGCCGCCGGATCTGCTCGCTGCACCCTGACGCGGGGACCCCTACGATGACTGCAAACGACAAGCGCCCACCGGGCGAGGACGAGCTGCGCGCACGACTGAGCGACGAGCAGTTCCAGGTCACCCAGAACAAGGGCACCGAACGGGCCTTCACCGGCCGCTACCTGCACCACAAGGACCGGGGTGTGTACACGTGCGTCGTGTGCGATGCCGAGCTGTTCGCTTCGGATACGAAGTACGACTCCGGCTCGGGCTGGCCGTCGTTCTGGTTGCCGCTCGCGGGGGACCGTGTCGTGACGCACCGCGACGTCAGCCACGGCATGGTGCGGACCGAGGTCACCTGCGCGAACTGCGGCGCACACCTCGGCCATGTGTTCGAGGACGGCCCGCAACCCACGGGGTTGCGCTACTGCGTCAACTCGGCTGCACTCGAATTCAAGAAGAGGGACTGACGCATGCGCCGGATTTCTTTCGCACCTGCCCTGTCGGCTGCCGTCGTCGTCCTGGCCTGCGCGGCGCTCGCGGGTTGCGCCCGCACGCCGGTGCCGGCGGTTGCGCCCGTCGACCAGGTGGCTGCGCTCGAAGTCACGGACCTGGTCATCGGCCAGGGCGCCACGGCGACGCCTGGTTCGAACGTTACCGTGCATTACGCGGGGTGGATCTACGACGACGCGCGCCCTGAAAGAAAGGGCGCCGAGTTCGACAGCTCGCGCAAGAGCGGACAGCCGTTCAGTTTCGTCCTGGGCCAGCGGCAGGTCATTGCCGGCTGGGACCAGGGCGTCAACGGCATGAAGGTCGGTGGCCAGCGGCGGCTCGTGATCCCGTCGGCGCTGGCATACGGCGACCGCGGCGCCGGTGGCGTGATTGCGCCGGGCGCCACCCTGGTGTTCGACGTCGAGCTGCTCGGGGTCGAGTCGCAGCGCTGAGGTCCCAACCGCGTCACTTCACCGCGGGGTTCAGCGAATAGGTGCCGGTGAGCCTGGCTTCGGCCAGCACGTGCCGGGCGATGGCGTCCTTGACCTGCTGACCCGTGAACGCACCCTCGACCGGGCAGCGCGCGAGGTCGATCGCATACAGCGTGAAGTGGTAGTGATGCAGCAGCGTGTCGTTCCACGGCGGGCACGGGCCGTCGTAGCCGAAGTACTGGCCTGCCATGTCCTTGTCGCCGGCAAACCAGAGCGTGTAGTCGTTCAGTCCCTGGCGTGATCCCTTTGGCCCGCGTGGCTCGCGCTTGCCGCGGACAGTCACGCCGTCACAGGCGGAACCGGCCGGTATTTCGCTGACCGAAGGCGGCACGTCGACCAGCGCCCAGTGCCAGAAACTGGTTCGCGGCAGGTCGGCCGGCACGCTGCGGCCCTCCTGGTTCACGTCGTCGGCACGGGTCGGCACGTCGACGTCGACGCACAGCAGGACCAGTGATCTTGCCGTCGAGGGCACGCCCGTCCAGCGCAGGTGCGGGTTGCGGTTGCGGCTCATGCGGACGTGCTGCACCGGATCGGGCGCGCAGAATGCGAACTCTGCGGGAATCCGCTGGCCGTGTACGAAGTTCGATGACAACAGGTGCATTGCGGGTCACTCCCTGGCTTTCCGGCGTGCGATTCTGCCATGGCCCGGCGGCGGACCGGCAGCGTTCTGGCACACTGCGGCCCATCGTTTGCCGCTGGGAAGCCGCCGTTGTCTGCAGGCCCGACTGCCACCCCTGGACCGTTTCTCCCGCCCGTGCCGCAGGCCGTCCAGATTGCCGGTCCGGCCGGCGCCATCGAGGCGCGCGTCGAAGATCCGCTGCCAGCCGGGGCGACCCGCCGGGTCATCGGCGTCGTCTGCCACCCGCATCCGCTCTTCGGCGGCACCATGCAGAACAAGGTCGTGCACACAGTTGCCCGGGCGATGCAGGAGGCGGGGGCGACGACGGTGCGTTTCAATTTCCGCGGCGTGGGCGCCAGCGAAGGCCGGCACGACCGGGGTGTCGGTGAAGTCGCGGATGCGCTCGCGGTGATCGACTGGACGCGCCGGCACTTCGACTGCGACGCGCTGTGGCTCGGCGGATTCTCGTTCGGCGCTGCCACGGCACTGCAGGCGGCGGCGCGCGGTGCACGACCGGCCAAGCTCGTGACGATCGCGCCGCCGGTCGGCCGCATCATCACCGAACCCATGCCCCGGCCGGACTGTCCCTGGCTGATCGTGCAGGGCGACCAGGACGAACTCGTCGACATCGAAGCCGTGCGTTCGTGGGCGCGCAGCTTTGCGCCCGAACCCGAGTTGACGGTGATCGCGGGCGCCGAGCACTTCTTCCACGGCAAGCTCGGCGAACTGCGTGCGGGCGTCCTCGCCTTCCTGCGCCGAGCCTGAAGAACCCGCTGCGGTGGCCGTGAAACCGCCAGAAAAAACGCCGGGGTGCGTGAGCACCCCGGCGTCATCAGCGCAGAATCGCTGCGGTCAGCCCGAGCTCAGTTCACGAACCCCTTGAGGTTCTTGAGCGGCATCACGCGGACCTTCTTGCTGGCCGGCTTGGCCTTGAAGACCATCTTTTCGCCGGTGAAGGGATTCACACCTTCGCGCGCCTTGGTGGCGGGCTTCTTGACGACCTTCATCTTGGCGAGACCCGGAAGCGTGAAGATGCCGTGGCTCTTCAGGCTCTTCTTGATCACGGTGTTGAGCGATTCGAAAACCGAGCCCACCTGCTTCTTCGACAGGCCCGTGTCCTTCGAGACGTGCGCGAGGATGTCGGACTTGGTCGGAGCAGAGCTCTTCTTGGCTGCCATCTTGATGTATCTCCTAGTTGTGCTGCGGGCTGCTGGCCCGTGGTTAGTCTGTCAGCACGCGAAAAATACCATGAAAACTAGGCCTGTTAATACGTCGAAACCGTTTTTTGCCGATTTTTTTAGTGCTGCGGCGAATCAGTCGCCGAAGAATTCGCGCTTGAACTGGACCGACCGCCGGCCGCCGCCGGTGACCGGCTCGACGTCGATGTCGAACACGAGGATCTCGTCGCCGCTGATTCCGACCTCGCCGATGAAATACACGGCTGGTCCTTCCTGCACGCGCCGCATCGTGAGGCTCTTCAGCTGCCCGTTCAGGTTGTGCGCGGAGGCCGACACCGCGCCATCGACGGGTTTGGCGGCGCCGCCAGGCGTTTTCGTGAGCATCGCGACGTTCAGCAGCACCCGGCTCGGGCTGCGTTCGATGCCGTAGGCGCGGGCCACTTCGGGCGTGAGCTGGTCCGTCCGGACCGCGTTGTAGTGGACTTCGAGGTCGTCGAAATCCTTCTGCGTGTCTTCCGTCGGACGCGCAGTCTGCGGTTGCCGGTCGACGTCCGCGCCGCAGCCCGCCACGAGCAGCAGGCTCGCCGCGACCAGCAGCACGGCTGCCGCGCGCCGGCAGTGCGATGAAAAAGAGCTTTGATTCCCAGCGTCTGGAGTGGGCATTGCAGGTTCCTCCCGAACTTCGCGCGAGGGTGGTGCAGGGCACCGGCTCGACGCAATCGAGCACGGCTGACTATAGCGCTGGATTCATCGCGAGCGTAGCCGCGCGTCCTGAGCCGGACGTCGTCCGCGCACGCGGCGTCAGCCAGCTCGTGCGCGCGACAGGGCGCTTTGCAGTGCGGCAGGAATCCGTTCCAGGTCGTGCAGTCGCACGCGCTTGTCGCGACCGGCTCGACCGGCGTCCAGCGAAACACGGGATACCGGCAGGTCGCAGGCTGTGGCGATGAAGGCGAGCAGCGCCGAATTGGCGCGACCGTCGACGGGCGGTGCGTTGAGCCGGACCCTGAGGCGGTCGCCGAAGAGGCCTGCAAATTCCGTGCGCGACGCACGCGGCTGGACGCGGACGTCGAGCACCCAGTCCGTCCCGTCGCGTCGCAGCGGCTCTTGCATGCGGTCAGGCCGGGTCGAGCGCCGCCTCGCTCACCGCAACAGGATCTGCAGCGCCTGCAGCGCGATCAGCAGGAAGACCGCCGACAGGTCGAGTCCGCCCAGCGGCGGGACGACGCGGCGAATCGGCGTGAGCAGCGGCTCCACCAGCTTGCCCAGGATCTGCGCGGCGGGGTTGTAGGCGGCGCCCGCGAACCAGCTGAGCAATGCGTAGAGCAGCACGGCGAAGAAATAGAACTGCAGCACGGTGTGCAGCAGACCGTAGAGGCCGCCCAGCAGGATCGATTCCGGCCCGAAGCCGCCGCCCGCCAGGGCGCGGAGCAGCGCGGTGCCCGTGAACTGCACGATCAGCAGCGCCACGAGCGATGACGGATCGAAGCGCTTGCCGGGCGGAAGGACTTTGCGCAACGGCAGCACCAGCGGGTTCGTGACCTTCAAGACCGCCTCGCCGAACGGGTTGCGGAAGTCTGCCCGCACGAGCGGCATCAGCACGCGCAGCAGGAACGCAATCACGACCAGCATGAACAGCGCATTGAGGATGAAGAGCAGGGCCTGCATGTAGGGTTCCGGTTCGGGTTGATGTCAGAGCGTGCCGAATTCCTGCGCGAGCTCGGTGGACCGGCGCGCGCCGGCCGCGACCGCCGCGGCAAAAATACCACGCATGCCGGCAGCCTCGAGC
>Ga0224500_10000665_pt1 | contig 22536 bp, 19 predicted proteins | sample SF_Oct11_sed_USG_FD_168126 | JGI IMG/M metagenome (GOLD analysis project Ga0224500, IMG submission 168126) | Sediment microbial communities from San Francisco Bay, California, United States - SF_Oct11_sed_USGS_4_1 | ecosystem: Environmental > Aquatic > Marine > Sediment | place: USA: California... | reverse complement strand
GACAACGTCGGAGCGCTGCGCTAACATGCTGAAACTAAACAGGCTCTTGGGATATTCCGTTTTGTCCGAATGGGCAATTTATTATCCTCTCGCAGACCTGATATCAGTTTTGAACAAGAATTATGAAACTTGCAGCGCTTCCGTGGCTTCGACCGAAGCGCGATGAACGTAACCAGAAAATTAACGAGTACGGAGGAAGTGGTGTGAACGCCAAAAACAAGGGTAGGCTCTGTGCGATTTTCGCGAGCCTCCTGATAGCGGGTTGTGCGTCATCCGTCAGGGGGATGTTGCCATCGACGGAGTGCCCTGCGCCTCAATTTGTGTCTTCGGAATACCTGATCGGCGCCGGCGACACCCTGAACGTCGTAGTCTGGCGTCACGAAGAACTAACGACAACCATTCCGGTGCGGCCTGACGGTCGTGTATCAACACCGCTTGTCGATGACATCCTCGCGTCCGGAAAAACCCCGACGCAACTCGCTGCAGATCTGGAAGCCGTGCTTGCAGAATACCTTCGCACTCCAGAGGTCAGCATTATTGTTACGGGGCAAGGTGCCGCCAACCAAATACAGGTAGTTGGCGAGGTGGCAACACCGCAGGCGATATCGTACAGGGAAGGCGTCAAAGTGCTGGACGTCGTTGTCGCCGCCGGCGGACTAAGTGAATTTGCCGCTGGCAACAACGCTCACATCGTGCGCCCGACGGAAACCGGACAAATCGAATGTCGAATTCAGATTAAGAGGCTCTTGAGTGGCGACATGTCGCAGAATATAAAAGTTTATCCAGGTGACGTACTCGTCGTCCCGGAGACCAGTTTCTAATGCAGAAACTATTTCGCTTCCTCATCATGGAAATACGCGGCTCTTGGCGATATCGCTGGCACGCTATTCTTGCTGCCTGGACGTTATGCCTGCTGGGCTGGGTATCTGTACTCCGAATGCCTGACGTGTACGAAGCCCATGCCCAGGTATTCGTTGACGCGGAGTCGCGGCTGGCCGAGGTCATGGGTCAAGTGGGCGTGGCCCCCGGGGTCGGTTCTCAGGTTTTCGTCGTTCGCCAGGCAATGCTGGGTCGGCCGCAACTCGAATACGTCGCGAGCCATACCGGGCTTGACAGGCGTGCGACGAATGAAGAAGAACTGGAAGTTCTGCTCTTCAATCTCCGTGAAAACATAGGCGTTGCGACCGGTCGCACGGGTGACAGCCGAAACCTTTACACCATCACTTACCGCGACAGTGACCGCATAATGGCACTCTCGGTCGTGCGGACCTTACTCGATACGTTCGTGGAAGACGTACTAAAGTTGAACGATCAGGGCAGCGAGCAGGCGACCGGGTATCTCGATGATCAGCTGGCACATTATTCGGGATTGCTGTCAGAGGCTGAGCGGCGACTTGCGACATTCAAGAAGGAAAACGTCGGGCTGCTTCCCGGAGAAAGTGGCGGCGTTTTCGAGCGGCTGCAAATTGAAATGGCGTCGTTGAAAGAGGTTCGGTCCGAGCTCGAAGTGGAGATCGATCGCCAGGCCGAGTTGCGACGGCAGTTGACTTCGGAGACACCATTTTTGACCGACAATGGCACCGGTTCGACGGGAGCCCCGATTCCTGGCAGCCCGACTGAAGAGGCTATCAAACAGCTACAGACGCAGCGATCGCAATTGTTACTCGCATACACCGAGCGTCACCCGGATGTCGTCGCAATTGATGAGCAACTAACGCAGTTATATGCACAACAGGAGCGAGATCGCGAAGCGCTCGCGGACAACTGGACGGGTATCGAAGGCGTGGCCAATTCGTCCAATCCAGTTTATCAGGGCGTGCAGATCGCACTGAATGATTCCAGCGTTCGTGTTGCCGCGTTGCGTAGCAAACTTCAGCAGCGCGAACGAGTTGTGCGAGAGCTCAACTTGCAGATCGACACGATTCCTGAGGTTGAAGCCAAGTACGCCGAACTGACCCGAAACTATTCGCAATACCAGTCGCTCTACGGCGAGCTGCTCGAGCAGCGAGAACGCGAACGCATGGGATCGGCCGGCGACGATCGCCAGGTTGTTACGTTCAATATTACTGAGCCTCCTGCCGCTGCCTTCGAACCGGTCGCTCCGTTGCGCGGACTGTTCCTGGTTGCGGTGCTCGTGGTCGGCCTTGGTGCCGGGGGCTTGCTGTCGTGGGTTATGCATCAGATAAACCCGGTGTATTTCGACGCGACGTCACTCCGCCAGGCTACTGGCCGGCCCGTTCTTGGCGTTGTCAGCATGACCTGGCTCGATCGCAACAAGATGCAGCGTCGATTCAATGTCCTGTCATTCCTGGCCGCAAGTTTCGCTTTGGTTCTTTTATGTGGAGTAGTGATCGTGTTCAACGAACAACTGGTTGACCTGATGAGCTCGATTTCCCGTGGCCCTGTGTAAGTTGGACATTTTCTCATGAGCAAAATCCACGAGGCGCTGAACAAAATCCAGGGAACTCAGAAGTCCTGGAGCAAAAACGCCGGTAGTGATCCGGATCCGGATTCGGCTGATACGGCTGTTATCGCGCGTTTGGTTGATCATGCAATTGACGACGAAGCTGTTGATTCGAACAACCGAATACTGCATCTCGACCAGACGGCACTTCGTGATGCAGGCCTTATCGCGCCCGCAGATCACACCGAACTGCTGGCAAACCAGTATCGAGATATAAAGCGCCCATTAATTTCACATGCATTTGGCAAGCGCGCAACACGTGTCGAACACGGCAATCTGATTATGGTCACCAGTGCGGTTGCGGGTGAGGGTAAGACATTTACCAGTATCAATCTCGCACTCAGTATGTCGCAGGAACGGGATCATTCAGTTCTTCTCGTGGATGCGGATGTAGCCAAGCCGCACATTAGCCGTATGTTTGGTGCAGAAAACGAACCCGGGCTGCTCGACGTTCTTGAGAGCGGCAATCTTGATCTTCGTTCTGTGATCTTGCCGACCGACGTGCCCGGGTTAAGTGTGTTGCCAGCCGGAAAATCGCGTGCAAACGCCTCAGAGCTTCTCGCAAGCGACGCCATGGAAAACGTTGTGGCAGAACTGAGTTCGTCTACCACGCGCAGGATCGTCATTCTTGACTCGCCACCATTGTTGCAGACCAGTGAAGCGAAGGTGCTTGCTCGTCTTAGTGGTCAGATCGCAGTGGTCGTTCGCGCCGAGCATACGCCCCGCGACGTCGTCGAATCAGCGTTGGCTTCACTCAATCAGGAACAGGCAGTAAACCTGATTCTAAACCAGGCGCGCTTTGCGTCTAACAAGTACCAATTTGCTTATGGTTATGGATATGACCAGAGCGAAACTACGTTTTCAAATGATTCGGCCAGAAAGAAAAACGCGGACGTGTTTGATTAGATTGTCGGGGGGAAGAATTATGAAATCAATAAGTCAGGTGGGATTCGCTGTCGGTGCCGTTGGCATAGTAGCGTTTCTGGCGATCTCGGTATCAGCGCAGGCAGAGGAAAAAACAGCTGAGTTTGGCGTCGGCGTCGGTAGCAGCGACAATATCTTCAAAACGCCCGACAACGAAGTCCAGGAAACGATTTATTCGGCGTTAGCCAATTTTTCCGTGTTTAGTGACACTGGCCGACTGCAAACCGATACATTCGGGCAGCTTGCTTACATGGACTACCAGGATGGCTCCTTCGATAGCGAAGTCGTGGGTGGCTTTCTCAGCCTGAACACGCTGCGGTTCGTGCCAAATCGCTTCGCGTGGGTGATCAATGATAACTTCGGTCAGCGAGCGAGCAACCCGTTAACGCCGGTCACGCCTGCGAATCGAGAGAACGTCAACTTCTTCAGGACCGGCCCGGTATTCGATTTTGCGCCAGAAGGGCGAAATACCGCTCGGTTGGAGCTCCTGTATTCGCGAGTTGACTACGAAGAGAGTAACTCTGACAACTCAAGATTCGGCGGCAATTTCACACTTGGCCGTGAGTTAAGCCGTGGACAGAATCTTGCGTTGGTCGTTGGTACCGAGTCGATTGAGTTCGACGATTCAACAGAGGCGATGGATTTTGATCGGACTGCCGCGTTCCTGCGTTACCACGTTCTCGGCAACCAGACGACAATTAACGTGGATTTGGGCACGAGTAGGGTAGAGTCCGACACGGAAGACGCATCGGGACTCCTGTTCCGGCTCTCCTTCGACCGAAATCTTTCCACTTATGGTGCTCTGCGCCTAATCGCAGGAACCAACTACTCCGATGAAGGCAACGTCTTCCGGCTGTTCCAGGATGAATTGCGGGAGGTCGATCTGACCGAAGATGCTGTCAATAACCCAGATCCGTTTATCAACAGCTATGTCTCGGGTCTGTATACTTTTGATGATGGGCGCAATCTGGTGCGGTTGACACTCGGCTGGAACCAGTCAGACTTTAAAGGCGACACCCAGTCCCAGGCCCAGGACCGAGAGGTAGTCCTCGCCAATTTTAGAGTACAGCGAGACTTCTCAACCTCGGTATTCGGCGGATTTAGGCTGCGTTACCGTAGTCGAGATTTCAAGTACCTGGAAAATTCGACAGACGCATTTTCGGCGACCGCCAATATCGGGCTGCGGTTTGGTCCGCGAACTAGTATTGGGCTTGTGTACCAGTACCAGACCCGCGACGACACAGATGTAAATGCTGAGTATGACGAGAATCGTTATTTTCTGACGATGACGTATACGCCACGGTGGTCGCAATAACGGAGCAGGAGGAAAGCAAATTGAATCGCGCGGATACTGCACAAGGACAACGTGCTCACGAACGGCAGGACAGGCCGAACCGCAACTTGTCAACATTTGACGGAAAGTCGCGTTACCTGACCCGGCTGCTTTTTGTGCTTGACTTATCAGTGATTGCGCTTGTCTATACGCTTGCGATCAAGGCCTACCCGTTTATTCAGCGTGGCGAAACTCTTGATGAATTAGTGCATTTTGGCTTGCTGCCGATCGTTCTTATCGGGTTTGCCGTAAGTTCGCGAATATCCTCAGGGTCAACTGATCTGCAAAGAGTATCTCTCCGTTCGCAGTCTGTCCTCATCCTTCAGGAGCTCGTGCTAACACTCGGGATTCTCGTGTTCGTTGTGTTCCTGTTAAAGCTCGAGGAGATCAGTCGCGCCGTTATCGTGGTATTCGCTGTTGTCGCCTATGTGTCTATGGTTGGCGTGCGACGATTCTTGTTCTGGTGGTATGCCGAGCGACAAGCGAGTGTTGTTGAGAACCACCTGAAAGTCCTTGTTATCGGTTCTGGAAAACGAGCACGTTCTCTCGCGGACCAACTACAACTGTCGTCGCAGTGGGGCATACATATCATCGGATTTCTGGATCCGAGGGGTGAGTCGGCCGGACGCCGTTCGACTGACGAGATTCTGGGTCACGTTGACCAGATCGGTGAGATTCTGCGTAACAACGTCGTGGAGGACGTTGTGGTCGCGGTGCCGCGAGATATGTTGTCGGATATTCAGATGATTATTGATGCGTGCCAAGAGGAGGGTGTGCGCCTGCAATTTATGGGTGACCTTTACGACTTCAGGGCACAGCGTATACGTATGAGTTTTGTTAACGATATCCCTCTGATTGTATTCGAGCCGATTGCCCGCGACGAAACTGCATTGCTGGCTAAGCGCATATTCGACATCGTCGTTACTCTTGCGGCGATGCCGGTTGTGCTGCCAGTACTCGTGTTGACGGCAGTAGCAATCAAGTTGGAAGACCCGGGGCCAGCATTCTTCAATCAACAACGCGTTGGCCTGCACAAACGACTTTTCAAGATGTACAAGTTCCGTAGCATGGTCGTTGATGCGGAAGCTAGAATGAAAGAAGTCGAGCATCTTAACGAAGCCAAGGGGCCAAATTTCAAAATCAAGAATGATCCCCGCGTGACCAGAGTTGGCCGGTTTATCCGCAAGACGAGTATTGATGAGTTGCCACAACTCTTTAACGTCTTGCTCGGCGACATGAGCCTGGTGGGTCCGCGGCCGATGTCGATTCGCGACGTACAGTTGTTCGACCAGGGCATACAGCGCAAACGATTCAGTATCAGGCCTGGTATCACTTGTCTCTGGCAGGTTTCCGGCAGGAGTGATTTGGAATTCGATGACTGGCTGCGCCTGGACCTTGAGTATATCCAAAACTGGTCATTCTGGCTGGACCTGAAAATACTTTTTCGCACGGTATCCGTAGTGCTGATGCGAAAGGGGGCGTCATGATGCTTGATGGCGTCACCACTGCTCTCAGTCGTCTACAGTAGGTAGCGCCGTCATGAGTAGCAAAGTAATGCAACGCTCGTTGTACGGATTCCTGCAAATCACCGGAGTCATCGCAGCGGTCCGCTGGTTTCGTCGAAATCAACTTACCGCAGTCTGCCTCCACGGTGTTGTATCGGATGAGGGCGGTGTGGGTGTTGCACCTACCCGGTGGCAACTGCGTGCATCCGATCTGGATCGGCAGATATCGATTCTGAAGAAGAAATATCGGTTTGTTTCACTTGATGAAATAGAAGACGTACTTCGCAATGGCAACGGTGGTGGAAAACCCTGTTGCTTTGTAACTCTTGATGACGGTTACAGTAGCGCCTGGAAAGTAGCGTGGCCGATTCTCAAAAAGCATGGTGTACCAGGCGTTGTATTTGTCGCGACCGAGCACATGGCAGCGGGAAAGTTATTTTGGTGGGATCGGCTCGACTACACGATGATGCATATGCCCAAGTCGATTCGCTCGGTAACTGTTGGTGGTCATAACATCCCGGTAACTCTCGATTCCCGGAAGGCACGTGCTGCCAGCGCCCGTTTTGTAACGCAGCACAGCCGAGGACTATTTGAACACGAGCAGGCCCGGTTCAAAGCGCTCGAAGCGTTTATCCAGGAGTACGAGCGCGAGGAGTGGCTCGAGGACCTTAAATCCTGGGTGGGCGTAATGACAAGCGACGATGTGGCAGAAGCGAGCGACAGCGGATTTGAGATAGGCAGTCACACCGTGCATCACTATCGGCTCGGCGATCTTGATCGAGAGGCGGCACGTAAGGAATTGCGAGAATCCAAGGCAGCCATCGAGCACGTCACCAAGAAGACCTGTCGGTCATTCTGCTATCCGGAGGGGAGCCTGAACGACATTTCTCGTGACGAAGTCGAGTCGGCCGGCTACGAATTCGCTTTCTGCTCCGAAGCTGGTTTCAACGGCCCGGACAGTGATCGGTTGGCACTGCGACGTTGGCATTTACCGAATGGTGGCAGTTCGGCCTACGTGTTGGCGCGAGTCTCTGGCGTGGAGCATGCGGTATTGAAAATTCGGACCCTGCTGACGGGTGGCAGGAAGTAAAATGGGCGCGCAGCGATCTCAATCGATTTACCGGGAATTCGATGTTTGCATTGTTGGCCTGAAGTGCTGGGGGTTTGTCTCCGGTGCCAGCCATCCTCGCTTTATTGGCGGCATCGAGACGGATCTTGTGACTCTGGCCAGGACACTCGCAGCCGCTGGGAAGCGAGTGGCCTTGATCGTTTATGACGAAGGTCAGCCAGAAGTGACCACAATTAATGGCATAACTGTGTTCAGTAGTTTCTCGCCCGATGCCGGCTTGCCAGGCTTGCGTTTCCTGTTTCCAAGGGGCAGTGCCTTAATACGGGCTGTTCGTCGCGTAAATGCAACTCACTTTATTCAAATGGGGGCGGGTGTTGAATCAGGTTGGACAGCCCTCGCTGTAAAGTCTCTTGGCAAGAGGAGTCGATTCATCTTTTTCGCGGGTGGAGATCGTGACTGCCTGGCAGTGCTTCCTGCGATACCGCAGCTCAGGGAGCGTCTGCTTTACCGTCTTGGGCTGCGTTTAGCCGACCATGTTGTGACCCAAACAACGAGGCAGTCAGATTTACTTAAGCAGGAATTTGGTATCGAGTCGTCGATTCTGCGACTGCCGAATTCGCTGCAGCAGGAGGCCAGCACAATGCCTAACGAGGTCGATACTGGCGGCGCCGCTCGAAAAGTCTTGTGGGTCGGCCGGATTGATCGCAACAAGCGACCGCATTGGCTACTCGAACTCGCGGAGACTTATCCGAATTATCAGTTTGAAGTCGTCGGCGAAGCAAATTCTGAAGACAATTATTCGGCCGATTTTAAGGCCGCGGCGCTCAAGGCGGACAATATCGTGCTGCATGGCAAGATTGCCCGGCGGAACCTGGCCGGGTTCTACACGACCGCGGACCTGCTGTGCTGTACATCGGAGTTCGAAGGGTTTCCTGCGACATTTCTCGAAGCATGGTCATTTGGGCTACCAACGATTAGCACCGTTGATCCCGGCGACAACATTACCAGGTTTGGGGCAGGAGCAACGGCGCAATCCCTCGATGAACTCAGGGATGCGATTGCGCCGGAGAATCTCGACCTCAACATAGACCGCTGGTCCGAAAGTGCTCGCCGTTTGTACTCCGAGGAGTTCTCTCCAGAAACATGCCTGGAACGATTCAACCAAGTTTTAAGGAAGGTAGCTTGATGGCGCTAATGACAAACAGGCGGCAGGAAATTCGATGAGCCGATCAACAATATTGGGTGTGGACATCGACGCCATGAGAATCGACGAAGTTCTTGATCGAATTCACGTTGCCATCTCGGCAGGCCAGGCGTTATCCATCGGCGTTGTGAACGCGGCAAAGCTGGTAAACATGCGTGGCGATAGTGCCTTGATGGACGACGTATCTTCATCTGATCTAGTACTGGCCGATGGCATGGCGGTTGTATGGGCGTCGCGAATTCTGGGTGTTCCATTACCCGAACGGGTGTCCGGCATCGACCTGATGTATGGAATGATGGAACGTGGCCAGGTGCACGGCTACCGGTTTTTTCTGCTAGGCGCCAAAGAGGAAGTCTCGGAGGCTGTCGAGAACCGTATGCAGGAACGCTATCCGAATGCGATTGTGGCTGGCCGGCGTAATGGCTATTTTACTGATACCGAGGAAGAGCACATTGCGCAGCAAATCAAGGCATCCAAAGCCGACATTCTGCTGGTTGCAATCACCTCCCCAAAGAAGGAGCGATTCATGGCGAAGTGGCGAGAGACCATGAACGTGCCGATAGTTCACGGTGTCGGAGGTTCATTTGACGTGATGTCGGGCAAGGTCCGCCGCGCGCCGAGCCTGATGCAAAAGCTGGGCCTGGAATGGTTGTACCGTGTCATGCAGGAGCCTGGGCGCCTGGCATGGCGCTATCTGCGAACCAATACGCTGTTCATTTTATACATTGGACGCGAATGGTTGGCGCGAAAGTCCGGAAAGGCCTAGACGCATGCAAAAAATCAAAGACTCCAAATCTGCAACTGGCAGAAGGACGCTGCTCTACATCCTGTCTCCGAGTTACTCTGGATCCACTCTCCTGACTTTCTTGCTGTCGAAACATCCGCAGATCGCAACCATTGGCGAGCTTAAAGCAACTGGTATGGGAGACGTAAACGAGTATCGGTGCTCCTGCAGCGAATTGATACGTGAATGTTCTTTCTGGCGTTCCGTTGCGAGGCGGTGTGCCGGGCGCAGTATCGATTTTTCCGTTGACGCGTTCGACACGAAGTTGAGTTCGAATAACAGGCTCGCAAATCGTTTTGTCGATGCCACAGTTCGTGGTGGTCTATTCGAATTCGCTCGCTCGACCGCTCTTCGACTGCTTCCGGGTGCAAGGAACGCGTTGCTCGAAAGTATCAGGCGCAATTTTGAAATCGGCAAAGTTGTTTGCGAACTGCAGGACAAAAAAGTGTTCCTGGATAGTTCAAAGACACCATCGCGCCTTCGCCACCTGGCTGACGCAGGTCTCTGGGACATTAAGCTAATCTGTCTGCGACGGGATGGTCGCGGCGTGTCAAATTCGAATCGCAAGCATTTGAATATCGGCATAGTCCCTGCCGCCGAACGATGGGTACGCGACAATCGGGAAATAACTCGCACTATGAGACTTCTCCAGGACCTGCCTAGGGTTGTGGTTCGCTATGAGGACTTGTGCCAATACCCTGAGAAGACACTGACAACAATTACGGAGGCACTGGGACTTGACAGCCTGAGCTTTACCAACGAAGCGCTGAAAGATGGCGAACACCACATTCTGGGCAACAATATGCGCGTGAATTCCGTATCGGAAGTCCGTTTCGATGAAAGTTGGCGTACCGAATTAAGTCCGTCGGATCTAGCAGAATTCTCGGCTGTCGCCGGGAGCGTTAATGCCGGCCAGGGCTATGAATAGATCTGGCGACACTGGTATGGGCGACGACAGACGCCAACGAAGTTCCCAGGACAAAACAGGCCGTAATCGCCTCGGTCGTAACATGGTGTCTTTGTGGCTGGTCGAACTCGTAGTAATTGTCACTGGATTCGTTACTCCCAGGTTGATCGACGAACAGCTTGGACAGGTTCAACTCGGAGTATGGGATCTGGGTTGGTCAATTGTTTCCTACTTTCGCTTTCTCGGTATGGGGATGACCGGCGGCCTGAATCGTTTTGTGGCGGTGTACCAGGCCAGCGGCGAGCGCGAAAAGCTGGGTCGCATAGTGTCTTCCACCATCATGCTACAGCTGTTCTGGGGGCTCTTGATGGTGCTGTTCGCGATCGGCGCTGCATACTTAGTACCGATAATTGCCCACGATCAGCATGCCGAGGTTATCGAGCCGGTCCGCTGGGTAGTCATTTTCCTTGGCGGGACATTGGCGGCGCGAACTATTGGTAGTTCGGCCCGTGGTTTGTTGACGGGCTACCACCTGTGGACACTAAACTCTGCGGTGCAGATCGCAGGAGATATCGGTTCACTTGCGGCCATGGTCTGGGTTTTGCTCTCGGGCGGAGGGCTTCGCGAGTTGGCTGGGGTCTACTTCGTTGTAACTACTTGTACCGAGGCAACACGTTTCTTTATCGCCAGACGATGTTACGGGCGCAAGCTGTTCGAGCGTAGCGAGGTCGCGTATGAAGAAATAAAATTGCTGTTTGTTTTTTCATTGAAGACCAATGCAGGTGCATTACCACCTATCATCGTCATCCAGACGCTCAATATTGCATTGGCGTCCGTTGCAGGTCCGGCGGCGTTGGCCGTATACGCCAGGACATTGGCACTTCAGCGCCACGCATCGGTCCTGATTTCGTCCTTCACGAAATTGCTGACGCCCACGGTAGGCAGCCTCCAGGGACTCGGACAGGAATCCGTCTACAAACCGTTTTTCCTGCTCTCGATGCGTTTGTCATTGGCACTAAGTTTGCCGCTTTACATTGCGCTGGTCGTAGTCGGTGATTTGCTACTGCTCATCTGGATGGGCGAAGACTACATTGCTCCGGGGCTCGTACTCCTCGTTTGTGCTGGCATGCTACTGCCGACGGTCTGTACCGCGGCACTCCGAATCCTCGCTGGGTTGAATGCGCATGGCACGGCAGGTGTAATCTCACTGATAATTACGATGGCATTGTTGGGCGCGGGGCTTGTAGTCGTGGCCGTTTACGACATAGTTTGGTCGGCCTATGTTGCGGCTGCACTACTCGGGATTTGCCTTACGATTGGCAGCGCAGTCCCGATCACGATATTGGCAATGCGGCGATTTAATGTCAGCACGTGGGAATTATTGAGTGATGTGCTTGCGCGGCCTCTGCTTTCGAATACCCCTTACGCTATTGTGCTTATCGCCGGAATGAAGATGATCGATCAGACGCATCCTGTCGAAATAGTAGCGGTGTTGCTGGGTGCGGGTGCCGTCTGGCTGGTGTCGTGCTGGTTCCTGTTGCTTACCGGCGATGACAAGCGGCGTATCCTCAAGAAGCTGAGAAGATGATGAAATTTGTCGCAAGAATTGCCCTGTCGATGACGTACGCGTTTGCGATCTGCATTGCAAGTTTGCTAAGTCTCATTGTGCCGAAGCGTAGACCAGCTTCTGGCCGGCTCCTCGCAATTGGCACTTTCCACAATCCGAACTGGTTCATGGCTCATATACCGCCACTCGCCAATTGCGGCATTGACGAGATTATTGTCGTCGGCGATGGTTTTATGCAGCAACTCCCGAATGTGCGGATGGTCGTGCCGAATCGTTTCGTTGCCGCTATTTTTTCCCGTTCCGTTGCGAAGCTGATATGGGGATTTGGCTGTGCGATCAAATACAAACCTGATCTTTACATGGGGTATGCGATATTTCCGGCAGCAACCTGGGCGCTATTGCTTTCCCGGCTCTTCGGCCGCCCTTGTTGTTTTCAATTGACCTCCGGCAAGCTCGAACTTGAGGGAGGCGGTAACCGCGCAGAGAACCGGTTGCTGGCGTCCCTGAAAACGCCGTCACCGCTGGTTGAAAGGCTAGCATTCACGCTGACCCGCCAATTTGACCTGATGATAGTTCGGGGATCCCAGGCTGAAGATTATGTTCGTAAGCTCGGTTATATCGGGCCGGTTGCCACCATCACGGGCAGCGTTACAATTCCGGAGACTGTGCAAGGTCCTGGTGAGCGGGATATCGATCTTATTTACGTGGCGCGATTAACGCGTCGCAAGCGCCCGGACCGATACATCGAGATCGTCAAGCGTGTCGCACAAGAGATACCCGGTGTCAAAGCGGTGGTAGTCGGCGATGGCCCCGAGTATGAGCCAGTGAGACAACAAGTTATTGCAGCGGGTCTACAAGATAACGTTGAGCTACTGGGACTTCGCCACGACGTACCGGATCTCGTCGCGCGGTCCCGTCTATTCGTACTGACGTCCCGTTGGGAGGGACTATCCATCGCGCTCCTCGAAGCTATGTCGGGGGCCGTCGTTCCTGTAGCGAGCGATGTCGGTGATCTTGCCGACGTCGTCAAAAACGGAGTGACAGGTTACCTGTATGACGAGGATGACCTCGATAGTTTCACGAAAACAATTGTCGACCTGCTCTCAAATGAGGAACTACAGACTACCCTGGCAATGTCTGCACGACAGGCCGTTATCGACAAGAGCGGCATCCAGGCTGTCACGCAGCAGTGGCACGACGTGTTGCGCGAGTATGTGGCAATGCGGGACAACAGTCGTTCGGTCTGAACGGGTGAACTGATGGGACACAGAGAGAACCCGGCTGATCCGACTTACGTGTACGTCGCAGGCCGAGGTCATTCCGGAACGACATTACTGGGTTTTTTGCTTGGGAATCACCCGGATATCTGCGGTGTCGGCGAACTGATGTACTTGCCATTGCAGTGTTTTCGAGATCACAAGACTCGCTGGGAAGGCCTGTGCGGCTGTGGGGAACGCCCCTTTAATTGTGAGTTTTGGTCACCGATTATTGCGGACATAGAAAGCGAATTTGGCCACAACCTGAAGCACCGGCCATTTGGCTGGCGTATTTCCGATGCAGGAATCGAGGAAGAGTATCGTTCCACTGCTCCCATCCGGTCGCCGTATTCGTGGGCCCGGCATAAAGTATGGCGAGCGCTTCGGAGAATGCAGTATTCGCGACACCAAACGTCACAACGAATTGGCAAATTTCATGTGCCGCAAAAGCTCTGGATCGAAAGGCGCGACTATCTTGCAAGACGTATCTCAAAGCAATCCTGCTGCTCCGTAATTGCCGACATTTCCAAAGATTACCTCGATATGCGCGATGTCTATGACTATTCGTCGTTGCAAAACAAGGTCATCTTCATTACCCGGGACTGTCGGGCAAATATCTGGTCGCAGGTGAGGATGCACTGCAAGCGGCATGGTGATGCATCGCGGGAGCATGTCGAAAGAGTGATAGTACGCTCGTCGAGAGACTGGGTTAGCGTTAACCGCAGAATTCTTTCTGCGCTGGAGGGCGTGCGAAGCAAGGACTGGATTCATGTCCGATACGAGGATATCTGCCGAAATACGGTTGCAGAAATGGACAGGGTACTGCAGTTTGCGGGATTACAGAATTTGGACGAGGTGCTCGACTTTAATCAGCCGGTTGAACATACGATAGCCGGTAATCGCGTCCGTTTTGGCGGCAAGATGAAAGCAATTCGTGAAGACCTGGCTTGGCAGGATGAGCTACGGCCCGGTGAGCTGCGGATCATCGCCGACATTTGTGGGACATTGGCTGGACAACTGGGATACTCGTTCTGAAACGTTCAGAACGGGTCACTCCTCCGTGGCCCGCCTGCCATACCGGCTGCGAGAGTAAACCGCATACATGAGTCCGATGGAACACCACATCAATACAACACCGGCGCGCGGATAGAACGACTGGGCGCCCAGCGAGGCAACGAGCTGGGCGGTGGTCAGTACCAGGCAAATGCCACCGGCCGCCGCGATCAGGGGCGAGTCCTTGTCCTGGAAGAGACGGTTGCTTCTCCACAAAGTGAGTCCGAAGAAGAGGAAGATTGGCAGAGCCCCGATCAGCCCATTGTCGAGGATGAGTTCCAGGTATGCATTGTGAGGATGGTTGAATCGACCCGCGCCCTGTCCGATAAGATCAAACAGCTCCTGGCTTGAGCCTGATAGATGAAATCCACGTCGTCCCCAGCCAAAAAAGGGTTTCTCGGAAATGCTTTCGAGGACCAGCGGCCAGACCAGGATTCGCCCGGAGGTGACGCTGGCCAGGTCGGTTGTTTCCTCGCCGACGATGCGCACGGACGAATCTGAACCGAAGCCTTCAAGCATGCGTTCCTGAACTGCTGGTACCAAAGAGACGACGAGAATGATCATGACCGGTATCGCGAACAGCAGGCGTCGGTACTTCAGGACGGCGACCATCAGGCCGAGTGCGACCCACGTCGCGTAGCCGGTTCTGCCCCCCGTCAATGCGAGGGACAAAATCAGCAGCGCACCAAGTCCCAACATGGCGCGAGACTGCCACGCTTTCTGGAATGCGCTACGGCTCACCACAAACGCCCAGCTACCGGCAGCCATCAACGCAGCAAGGTCAACACGGTGGTAACCCAGACCCTTGTTTAGAACGCTGAGCGCTCGCGCTGCAAGTGCCTCTCCATCCGCGATATACCCGAGCGGCATCCACTTGATGATCTGCAATCCTAACAAAAGCAAAGTGAGCATGATCGCGCCCATGCCTAATCGCAATCGTGACGCGCTGTTGCAGCCGTGAAAAAGGAGCAAACCGGGCAAGACATATTTTAGGGAATTGAAGATGTCATCAATAAAATAGTCTTTGGTTGCAGCCCGATCGGGGAGACCCGCGTTAATATTAAAAATCTCGACGGCTTCGATATCCGCCAGCATTCGACTGAAACCGATCACGATAATGACGAAGTAACAGATCAGGAGAACGGTAATCTCACGCGGCATGGTCCAGCTAAGCTGCTCACGCTTGCGACTAATAAACCAGCCGACCAAGATGAACAGCATTAATAGATTCCACGGATTCAGACCGGTAACGCCAAACATTTGGCGCGGCATGTCATAGCGTTCGATGATCGACATCATCACGATCAGGCCACAAAGTGCCTTGTACCAGTCCTTAAACGCGTAGATGGACAGGAACCCGACAACCAGTGTAAGCAGGGTATAGCGAAGCATGTCAAGGTTGCTGCACGGGCAGGCCGTTTGTTCGGCACCGGTTGTAGACTTGGCAGAGTGACATAATGTGTAGGCTTCTGAGCTGAGCGACTAAATAGCCGGAACTCATTGAATTGTAGCGTGATTCATGGATGATTGCGCAGTCGGTGGTATTGTTTATTGAGGGAGACAAAATGGAGGTTGCCGCAGGTGATTCGTGTCGCGTTGGTGATTAGCAACCTTGAGTTCGGGGGAGCGCAACGGCAACTTGTTGAACTGGTTAACGCGTCACAGAACATGGACGTGAGCTATTGTCTGGTCGCGATGTCCGATGTCATTCCGTTGGCTGGTCAGCTTTTTGACCCAGATGTCGTCAGGGTTTTGAATAAACGAAGCAGGTTCGATTTTACCGTTGTTCCCAGGCTGGCGCGCCTGTTTCGCGAGCAACGGATTGATGTCGCACACGCGTTCTTGTTTGACGCCGAGATTGCGACCAGACTGGCAGGGACGATGGCTTCCACCGGAGTCGTTGTCGGTTCGGAACGAAATGTCAACTATCGCATCAAGCGCATTCAGAAAATCGCTTACCGATTGACGCATGGAATGAGAGATGCCTGCATCGCCAATTCAATTGCCGGTGCCAGATTCAACGCGCGGGAGTTGGGTTATTCGAGTGACCACTACCGGGTCGTCTACAATGGTGTCGATACCGCTCGTTTTCATCCCGCCGACAGGAGCGCGGCCTGTGAATTGCTCGGCCTTGACCCTGCTTTTCGATGGGTTGGAATGGTTGGCAGCTTCAAACGACAGAAGAATCACTCGGTTTTCTTGCGTGCAGCACGGCGTCTGCTCGATGAGCGCCAAGACGTACGTGTTGTCCTTGTTGGCGACACACTCGCGGACGGATTGCGCGGCACGAACGAATACAAACGTGAGATCGTCAGTGAAATTGAGCGCCTCGACTTTGGTGACCGAATCGCCATGCTTGGCAATCGGGAAGACATTGAGAACGTCTACCCGGCCTGTGATCTTACGGTCTTGCCTTCCCTGCACGAAGGTACGCCGAATGTTGCTCTGGAATCCATGGCGTGTGGAACACCCGTGGTCGCATCTGATGTGTCAGACAATTCTTTCGTAATTCCGAACGGTGTCGCGGGATTCGTCGTCCCGCTTAACGATATTGATGCGACTGGCGCGGCAATGCTGCGTTGCCTGGATACCGAAACGAATGCCATGCTGAGTGAGCAGGCAAGGGCGCGAGCCGAAAAACAATTCAGTACTGATGCATTTGCCAGAAATATGCTTGAGGTCTATCGCGAACTTCTCGGCTAGAGCCGCTGCTTACCCAATCAGGACCGTCTCTATTCGGCGACATTGAAATTCGCGATAACTTTTAAAGACTTATCGCGGCCATCAAACCCTCATCGCAGAAATACGTCCACAAATTGCGACAGAATACGCATCCTGGGATGAGCCAAAGCGAGCTCTGATTTGAAGAAGTAACTCTAAGGCTTTGAATAGATAGTTTTTTACGTAATCTGGCACCGTTTTTGCAGGTCCAGATGGGATAGCTTAGAGTAAGAAATGGACAAAGGCATACTTGCTGAAAGGCGAGGACGCAAAGCTTCCGGTCTACGGGATAGTTCCTAGGATAGCGGGGTTGCCAGACCCGGACAGAGCTTCAGACTCTGGCTAAATGCACTCGTCGACGGCGCCGTTGCTGAATTTTCCCCAAGCCTTTTCGGTCAATGATGCACAGGACTAGAATGGTGAAAAATTTCTCAATGAGAATCTTGCTGACGGCCACAGGGCTGCTTTCCGTCTTCTTCACGACTGGATGCACCAGCTCAGGCGCGGACACCGTAGCCAACGGCAATAACGGTAACGGTGGTGGATCAGCAAACAGCGCGCCGTCGATATCCGGAGCGCCCGCCAGCGCCGTGAATGTTAACCAGGTATGGAACGTCACCCCAACTGCGTCAGACCCGGACGGTGATCCGCTGACATTCTCAGTACAAAACGCGCCGGATTGGGCGACGACGTTCGATGCCACGACGGGTATGCTGGCGGGAACGCCAACGGCTGGTGATGTTGGTATCTACTCAGATATCCGAATTTCTGTCAGTGACGGCTCACTCAGTGATGATCTTGGGCCGTTCTCGGTCGAGGTCACGCAAGTGGCGCTTGGATCGGCCACGGTGAACTTGTCTTTGCCTACGCAATACAACGATGGAAGTTCACTAAATGGCCACATTGAAACTATAAACATTTACTATGGAGTCTTGCAGGGGAACTTGCTGAATAAGATACAGATTAGCAATATCGGCACGACCTCTTACGTCGTCGACAATCTCGTGCCGGATACTTACTTCTTTGGTGCAACACTTGTAGACGACCAGGGAGCGGAGAGCGGTTTGTCTAATATCGGTTCGGTTACGGTGCAGTAGCCTTCGCGCGCGGACAGTTATGGAGTACGGACTTTGAATGGTATTTACTTGAGAAAAGCGATCGGCGTGCTGGTGATTTTCGTCGCAGGCGTGGTTTTTTCTGCGGCTGCCAACGCCCAGGCTGTGCGGCCCTGCGCTCCATCGATTTGCGTGACGGAAGGCAGCGGAGGTTCCTGCACGCCCCAGCCTGCCGATGCTAGTTGCTCTGTTTTGGGTAATGCACCAGCACTTGAGGGCTACGGAACATCCAGCACTTTTGGTGGTGGGCCCAATTCTGAAACCTGCGTTGTTTCGAACCTCAATGATTCAGGGGCAGGCTCTTTTCGTACCTGTATTGAAGATCGCAACGGGACGGTCACAAACCCGGTTCCCCGAACCGTTGAGTTTTCTGTCGGCGGTACAATCACGCTGATAGCCGATTTGCGTATACGCCAGCCCTACCTGACGATCGATGGTCTCTCGGCTCCTTCGCCAGGCATCACGATCGCCAAGGCCGGCGACGGCACCGACGGCGAGTCAGAAATCCAAACCTGGCCGGAAGAGAGCACTTGCGGCCATGACGTTCTGCTGCAGGGCCTGCGTTTTCGCGGAGTTTGGACGCGTAACACGACCGCTCACAGCCAGAACGCCGACAATATTATGGTTGATGGCGAAGACTTTACGGGATGCTTGAAGAATATTGTGATCTGGCGCAATACGTTTATCGACGGTCAGGACGCCGTCGGCAGCTTCTGGGGCTCGGTCACCGATGTGACGTTTGGCTATAACCTCGTCGTCTACAACTTCCATCCTCAGGTGATTTCGCATGCGCCAGGCGGTGAGTCAGGGCAGGAGCGTGAGCGCTTCAGTCTGCACCACAACATATACGCCTACGCTTATGAGCGAATTCCGAATATCCGTGGCAATGCCTGGGATATCAATCTTGATCAGAATATTTTCCACAAGTGGTCATCGTTCAATCTGGGTAATGGTTATGCGACGAAGTTCCGGTGTCGTGGCTCGGGTTGTCCAATGCGTATCAACTTGATCGAAAATCACTGGACGTCCGGAGGAAGCAGGCTTGGAAACGCAATTGACTATGAGGACGGTGCGAGCCCGGCTCAGGTCTACATTCGTGGCAATATCCTGCCATCTGCGGAAAGTGACGGTGGCTCAGCCAGCGGTGAATTTGCTCGCTCGGATAGCATCACGCTTTTTTCGGACCAGGATTTCGTGAACAGCATGTTCCCTTTTGTAGGACACCAGTATCCGACGGCCGAAGAAAGTGCCGTCAAGCAGGAGGTCGCACAACAGGTGTTGTCGGAGCTCTGACCAGGGCGTCGGCCTGCCCAACAGGGTGTGAGACGCCGTCGGTGTCGCGTCCTCGCCCTGTCCTTTATAATCGCTGCTCTTAATTCAGGGTCGGCGCCATTCTCGTAAGGCGTTCCGGTCCGAACTACTTATCAGGGCAGATTTTCGATGCAAAACCTTGGCTGGTATGTCAAAAGGGTTCGGTCAATGAGCCCTGCGGAAATCCTGTGGCGGGTCAAATCCCTGCTACGGGATTACGCCGACGTCATCCGGTTTCGTACTGGCTGGGTCCCACGCCTTAACACTGACAATCTCGCTACGCCCGGTGAATTCCAGCCTGGATTCAGATTCGATCTCCACCCGGGAGTTCGTAATATGCCTGATCCGGCTTGGCGGCCGCGGCTGCTTAAGAAAGCCGCCCAGGTGCTTGAGAACCGGCTGAGTTACTTTGACCTCGAAAACCAGCATGTTGGTGATCCAGTGCAGTGGCATACGGATTTATCGGCCGGTATCACGGGACCGATGCGCCACCGGACGTTCGTCGACTACCGAAACTTCGCGGAGTTCGGCGACTGCAAGCTCGTATGGGAGCCAAACCGCCATCACCAGTTGGTGGTGCTGGGGCGTGCGTATCGGGTGACGGGGGACGAACGTTATGCGCAGAAGGTAGCTGACCTGATCCGGTCGTGGTCCCAAGACAATCCATTCGGCTACGGCATGAATTGGAAAAGCCCGATGGAAGTCGCAATCCGGAACATAAACTGGATCGTCGCGTTGGACCTATTGCTTCGCTCGCGATCAATCGATCGGGAGTTGTTCGCAGACATCGCCAAGCTGATTCACCTGGGAACCTGGGATACAGTTCGTCGGCTGTCGCGCGGCAGTTCATCGAACAATCATCTGATTGGCGAAGCCGCGGGAATCTTTATCGCCGCGTGCTGGTTCCCTGACTTTCCGAAGGCGCGCTCGTGGCGAGAAATGGCAAAGTCCATACTCGAAGAAGAGATCCAAATGCAATCGTATGACGATGGTTGTACCCGTGAACATGCGTTTGGCTATATGTTCTTTGTCACCCAGTTCCTGACACTGTCTCTGCTGGCCGGACAACGTTGCGGAGTTGAGTTCTCAGAGCTCTTTCAGGTCCGGTTGCAGAAGATGTATGCGTTCCTGGCAGAAATATCCGCGGACAGCGGGATGCCGCCAAACATTGGGGATGCCGATGACGGCTATGTTCTCGATCTGGGTGAGCTGCCAAAGGACTCGGCACAACTCATAACTGTCGGAGCTGAACTCTTCGCTGACGAGACCTTGAGACTGGCCGACAGTTCAGAGACTGCTTATTGGCTCACAGGCGCGACACCAAAGGTGGCGAGTTTGGGATTTCGCGGCTACAGCGTGTCATTTGATGCGTCAGGCTATTTTTTGCTCAGGTCAGGTAGAGGCCGAGAAAACGAAATGTCAGTGTTCTTTGACTGCGCAGAATTGGGCTTCGGCTCGATCGCTGCACATGGCCACGCGGATTGTCTTGGAATCGTGCTAGCTGTCGGCGGTCACGAAATATTCGTCGATGGCGGAACTTATGACTACTTCACTCATCCGGAGTGGCGAAACTACTTCCGATCGACTCGTGCGCACAATACGGTCGTCGTCGATAATGAGAATCAGTCCGAACTGACGGGCCCTTTCATGTGGGGAGCACGAGCAAACGTGACGGTCACTGGCTGGGAAGACGGCCCAAATTCTGTGGTGGTAAGTGGCCAGCATGACGGTTATGGGCGCCTGGGCTCTCCAGCGGTGCATCGGCGTACGCTGCGCCTAAACAAGCAGACGATCGCTCTGGAGATTGTAGACGAGATTATGTCGACCGGATCTCACGAAGTAGCAAGGTACTTTCACTTGGCGCGGCAATGCAAAGTGGAACAGGATTCCGAGTCGTCTGTCATGATTGCGAACGGGCCGTATCGTTTGTCCCTCGAAACGCCAGGAAGCAAGATCGAAGTTATTTGCGCATCAGATAATGGATTCGAAGGCTGGGTGAGCGATGGGTATCATCGGCGGCACGCCTCAATCTGTTTGAAGATCGTGGACCAGACGACAGGGGACGCCGACCTCAAAACACGGATTCGTACGGCGTGACGAAGGAAGCGACTATCGTGAAACCGCAATTCATTGGCATTGGTGCTGCGAGAGCAGGAACTACATGGATCTTCAAGCAGCTGGATCAGCATCCCGATGTTTGGACGCCGAGGATCAAGGAGCTTCATTACTTCACGCGCTCAACAGCATACTCCGGGCCAAGCCACCTCTCGGTGGAGGGGCGGATGCCTCGGTTGCTGGGTGTAGGACCCGGGCCGAACAAGTATCGAACGCATTTTTTTCGCGCGGTAGGTTCGAACATACTAAGGCCGTCGATGGCCAAGCTGCGGTGGGACGCGAAGTACTTCTTCGAGCGGCCGAACGATGACTGGTATCGATCACTTTTTGAGGATGCCGGTGACAAGATTGCGGGTGAGATTACACCACGTTATTCGATCCTCACGCGATGGGATATCCAGAATATCAAAGCGAGTTTTCCGGACATTAAAATCATTTACATTATGCGTGATCCTGTAGAGCGCGTTTGGTCACTGCTTAAATATCACGAAAAGCGGTGGCAACCAGGCTTGTCAGCGAAGGCCATGACTGATCTCGTTGGTGAAGCTTTTCACCCGGCAAAAATCGAACAATCGAATTACGATGTGATCCTCAAAAATTGGCGCTCGGTATTTCCGGAAAGCCAGTTTTTCACTTGCTTTTTTGACCAAATCACTGAAGAGCCGGAGAGACTGGCGCGCCAACTCTTCGATTTCCTCGAAATTGGCACATCGACCAGCGCCAGTAGCAGCGGCAAGATAAATGCATCAAGTGACAAGGAAATGCCGGCTGAGCTAAGAAGGATGCTCATTGAGTATTACAGGCCTATGGTGCAACAACTGAGTGATAGCGAGGGCGGGTACTTTTCGAAATGGCTCGAATCGTACGGGACTACCTGACCAGGCCGTTATTAGCCCGCCTGACGCACAGCCCAAGCTACGATTTTTTCGATAAGCGCTAGTCGATGCGTTTCCAACGGGTACGTGTGCCTCGCATGTGGCCAGAATACTTCGCTGCAAAAACTGTCGTACGCATCGATGCCAAGTACACGGCCCATTTGTCCCTGCTCGTTGTAGTAGCGCAATGCATAAGATGTGAAGATTGAGAGCACTCGGCCCTCGCGGTCGCGAAGGGCTTCGAACGCCGCAATAGTTTGCGCAGTTGTAGGCAGCGCTCTCAGTGACAGCGAGTCAGTAGATGATTTTTCGTTTTTATCAGCAGAGTCGCGC
>Ga0224500_10000664_pt1 | contig 22566 bp, 19 predicted proteins | sample SF_Oct11_sed_USG_FD_168126 | JGI IMG/M metagenome (GOLD analysis project Ga0224500, IMG submission 168126) | Sediment microbial communities from San Francisco Bay, California, United States - SF_Oct11_sed_USGS_4_1 | ecosystem: Environmental > Aquatic > Marine > Sediment | place: USA: California... | reverse complement strand
GGGGACTCACACTGGACATGGCTGCCACCGGGATGCCCGCGCGGGAACGTCGGCGAGCGACGCTCCCCATTCTACGGGCCGCGATTTGGTGTTTTGCTCTAGAACAGCAGGCGCTGGGCGCGGCGCTACGCTGCGGCGTCCGGCAGCGCGCGCGGCCGGCGGTCCTCGCCGACGGCCACGTAGGTCAGCGTCGCCTCGGTGACCTTGACGTTGACCTCCTCGCGCGGGTTGCGCGTCGCGTAGACCTCGACGTTGACGGTGATCGACGTGCGCCCGGTCCTCACGATGTCCGCGTAGATCGACACGACGTCGCCGACCAGCACCGGCTCCTTGAACTGGAACGAGTTGACCGCCACGGTCGCCACGCGGCCGCGCGCGCGCCGCGCCGCCGGGATGCCGCCGGCGATGTCCACGTGCGACATGATCCAGCCGCCGAAGATGTCGCCGTGCTGGTTGACGTCCGCCGGCAGCGGGACGACGCGCAGCACCGGCGCGCGGTCGGGGAGCTTGGCCATGCGCGGTTCCCTATGCGGCGGGCTTCGCGTCGCGCAGCTCGCGGCGCAGGATCTTGCCGACGTTGGTCTTCGGCAGCTCGGCGCGGAACTCGATCTCGCGCGGCACCTTGTAGGCCGTCATGTGCTCGCGGCAGTGCTTCACGACCGCCTCGGCGGTCAGCGCGGCGTCCTTGCGCACGATGAAAAGCTTCACCGCCTCGCCGGACTTCGCGTCGGGCACGCCGACCGCGGCGCACTCGAGCACGCCGGGGTGCATGGCCACCACGTTCTCGATCTCGTTGGGGTACACGTTGAACCCCGAGACGAGGATCATGTCCTTCTTGCGGTCGACGATGCGCACGAAGCCGCGCTCGTCCATCATCCCGATGTCGCCCGTGGCGAACCACCCGTCGCGGTCCATGGCCTTCGCGGTCTCGTCGGGGCGGTTCCAGTAGCCCGCCGTCACCTGCGGGCCCCTGATGCAGATCTCGCCGGCCGCGCCCAGCGGGACCGGCTTGCCGGCGTCGTCGCGCAGCTCGATGTCGGTCGACGGGATGGGCAGGCCGATCGCGCCGTTGTACTCGGGGATGTCCAGCGGGTTGATCGTCGCCGCGGGCGAGGTCTCGGTGAGGCCGTAGGCCTCGATCAGCGGCTTGCCCGTCACCTCCTTCCAGCGCTTGGCCACGGCCTCCTGCACCGCCATGCCGCCGCCCAGCGTGATGTGCAGCCGCGAGAAGTCCAGCCTGCCGAAGTCGGCGTTGTTCACCAGCGCGTTGAAAAGCGTGTTCACGCCGGTGATCGCGGTGAAGCGGTACTTGCCGATCTCCTTGACGAAGGCGGGGATGTCGCGCGGGTTCGTGATCAGGATGTTCTCGCCGCCCAGCGACATGAAGATGAGGCAGTTCGCGGTCAGCGCGAAGATGTGGTAGAGCGGCAGCGGCGTGATCACGATCTCGCGCGCGCCCTCGACCAGCACCGGCGCGATCCAGGCGCGCACCTGCAGCATGTTGGCGACGATGTTGCGGTGGAGCAGCATCGCGCCCTTCGAGACGCCCGTCGTGCCGCCGGTGTACTGCAGGAAGGCGATGTCGTCGTGGCCGATCGGCACGCGCTCGAGCGAGCGCTTCCGCCCCTGCGCGAGCGCGTCGGACAGGCGGACCGACCCCGGCAGCGACCACGCGGGGACCGCCTTCTTCACGTGGCGCAGCACGATGTCGACGACGAGGCCCTTGAGTCCCAGCAGCTCGCCGATCGACGTCACGACGACGTGCTTCACCTTCGTGCGCGCGGCGACCGCGGCGAGCGTCGTGGCGAAGTTCTCGACGACGACGATGGCCTCGGCGCCCGAGTCGTTGAGCTGGTGCTCGAGCTCGCGCGGCGTGTAGAGCGGGTTGACGTTGACCACCGTGCACCCGGCGCGCAGCACGCCGAACAGGCAGACGGGGTACTGCAGGATGTTGGGCATCATCAGCGCGACGCGCGCGCCCTTGCGCAGTCCCCGGCCCTGCAGCCAGGCGCCGAACGCGGACGACAGGGCGTCGAGATCGGCGAACGTGATCGTCTTGCCCATGCAGGTGAATGCGGGCCGCGACGCGTACTTCGCGCACACTTCCTCGAAGAGCTCGCGCACCGACGCGTACGCACCGACGTCGACGGTCGCGGGCACCCCCTCGGGGTAGCTCGCCAGCCAGATCCTGTCCACGTATTCCTCCCCTTGCCGCGGCCGGAGCGCCGCCGGCCGGGACGCGCGCGGCAACCTCTCGCGTCGCGCCGCGAACGCGGCGCCGGACGGAATGCTACACCACGGCCCGCGGCGCGGGATCCGCCGCCTTGCCGTCGCGGGCGGCCGCGTAGTGCAGCGGCCCGCCGCGGAAAGGCGCGAAGCCGGTCCCGAAGATGGCGCCCGCATCGACGAGGTCGGCGTCGCCGACGATGCCCTCCGCGAGCGCGGCCTGCGCTTCGGCCACGAACGGCGCGACCAGCCTGTCGGCAAGACCCGGCGGCACCGCGCCGGGGGCCTGCTTCGCGGGCTTGCCCGAAGTCCACGTGTAGAACCCGCGCCCGCTCTTCTTGCCGACGTGGCCGGCGTTCGCAAGCTCGAGCAGGCGGCGCGGCGGGTCGCCGCCCCCGCCGAGCATCCTGCCGACGGCCACCGCGATGTCGAGGCCCACGGTGTCGGCAAGCTCGATCGGCCCCATCGGCATGCCGAACGCGAGCGCCGCCTCGTCGACCGTCTCGGGCGCGATGCCTTCGTCGACGGCGCGGAACGCGGCCGCCATGTACGGCGCGAGGATGCGGTTGACGAGGAAGCCGGGCGCGCTCTTCACGGGCAGCGGCAGCTTGTCGATCGAGCGCACGAACGCCGCCGCCGCGGCCGCGATCTCCGGCCGCGTGCGCGCGCCGACGACGACTTCGACCAGCATCATCCGCGCGACGGGATTGAAGAAGTGGATGCCGCAGAGGCGCGTCGGGTCGGCCAGCGCGCCGGCGATCTCCTCGAGCGGAATGCTCGACGTGTTGGTGGCGAGGATCGCCGACGGCTTCGCCCGGCGCTCGACGGCGGCGAACAGCGCGCGCTTCGCCTCGACGTTCTCGAAGATCGCCTCGACGATCACGTCGGCGCGGGCCACGCCGTCGCCGGCGACGTCGGGCGCCAGCCGGTCGAGCGCGTCGCGTACGCGCCGCTCGTCGCGCAGCCTGTCCTTGAACAGCTTCGCCGCGCGCCCCATCGCCGGGGCCAGCCGCGCGGCGTCCTGGTCCTGCAGCGTGACCGTGAGCCCGCGCAGCGCGCACCACGCCGCGATGTCGCCGCCCATCGTGCCCGCGCCGATCACGTGCACGTGGTTCGGCTGGAACGCGCCCTCCTTGCCGAGCGACTTCAGCCGCTCCTGCAGCCGGAACACGCGCACCAGGTTGCCCGCCGTCGGCGTGCGCAGCAGCGTCGCGATCGACGCCGGGTCCGACGGCGGCGGCGCCAGCGCGTCGCCGTCGTGCTTCGCGAAGAGGTCGAGGATCGCGTAGGGCGCGGGATAGTGCTGGCGGCGCGCACGGCGCGCCACCTGCTTGCGGGCCTGGGCCGCGATCACGCGGCGCACGAGCGGGTTGAGCGTGAGCGCAAGCGTGAAGGGAAGCTTGCGCGGCGCGGGAAGCGCCTTCAGCACGCCGCGCGCCGTGTTCTCCATGATGCGCGGCGGCACCGCCTCGTCGACGACGCCCATGCGCTTCGCGCGCTTCGCGTCGATCGTCTTGCCGGTCAGCATCATGTCGAGCGCCGCCGGCGCGCCGGCGAGCCGCGGCAGCCGCTTGATGCCGCCCCAGCCCGGCACGATGCCGAGCATCACCTCGGGCAGGCCGAGGCGCGTTCCCGGCTCGTCGACCGCCACGCGGTAGCGGCACGCGAGCGCGAGCTCGAGGCCGCCGCCGAGGCAGAAGCCGCGAATCAGCGCGAGCGTCGGGTAGCGCACGGCCGCGAGTCGCTCGAACGCGTCCCACCCGCGCTTCACCAGCGCGATTGCGTCCGCCTCGGAGTCGAGCCGCCCGAACTCGTCGATGTCGGCGCCGGCGACGAAGCCGTTCGCCTTGCCCGAGCGCACGATCAGCCCGCGCGGCGGGTCGCGTTCGAGGAGGTCGAGCGCCTCGCCGAGTTCGCGCAGCACTTCCGCGGAGAGCGTGTTCGTGCCCGCATCCGCGCGGTCGAGCGTGAGCGTGGCGAGACCGTCGCCTTCGCGGGTGATCGTCCAGTGCCCCATCGTCCGGTCCCTTACGTGCGCTCGACCAGCATCGCGCCGCCGAGGCCGCCGCCGATGCAGATCGCCGCCATCCCGCGCCTGCCGCCGGAGCGCTCGAGGACTTCGAGCACGTGCAGGACGATGCGCGTGCCCGACGCGCCGACCGGGTGGCCGAGTGCGATCGCGCCGCCGTCGACGTTGAGCTTCCCCTCGTCGAGCCCGCCCATCTTTCCGGGCAGGCCGAGTTCCGTGCGGCAGTACTCGTCGTCGTCCCACGCGCGCAGGCACGCGATCACCTGCGCGGCGAAGGCCTCGTTCAGCTCCCAGCAGTCGAGGTCGTTCAGGCCGAGCCCCTGGCGCTGCAGGATCGGCGTGGCCGCGTGCACCGGCCCGAGGCCCATCTGCGCCGGGTCGAGCCCCGCCCACTGCGCGTCGACGATGCGTCCGCGCGGCGCCAGCTTGTGCTCGTCGACCGCGCGCTGCGAGGCGAGCACGACCCACGCGCCGCCGTCGGTGACCTGCGAGCTGTTGCCTGCTGTCACGTTGCCGTACTTGCGGTCGAAGAACGGCCTCAGCTTCGCCAGGTTCTCCGGCGTCGAGTCCTCGCGCACGCCGTCGTCGGCCGCGTACAGCTTGCCGGCGCGGTCGTAGAGCGGCACCACCTCGCGGTCCAGGCGTCCGGACTTCTGCGCGGCCAGCACGCGCGCGTGACTGCGCGCCGCATAAGCGTCCATCTCGCCTCGCGTGATGCCGAAGCGGTACGCGAGGTTCTCCGCGGTCTGCCCCATGAGCAGGCCCACCATCGGGTCGGTGAGCCCCTTCATGAGGCCGATCACGGGGGCGAGGTACGACGGCCGGAACTTCGCGACGAGCGCGGCGCGCTGCCCGAGCGTCCGGGCCGCGTACCAGTTCGCCAGCCACAGCGTCATCGCGTCGGAGAAGAGCAGCGGCGCGCGCGACAGCGCGTCCACGCCGCCGGCGAGCACGAGCCCGGACTTGCCGGCGCGGATGTTCGCGATGCCGGCGTCGATCGCCTGCATGCCCGAGGCGCAGTTGCGCATCACCGTCCACGCCGGCACCTTGTGGCCGCAGCCCATGCGCAGCGCGGCGACGCGCGCGATGTTCACCTCGTCGGCCGACGGCGCGGCGCAGCCGAGGATCACCTCGTCGAGCTCCGCGGGCGCGAACGGCTGGCGCAGCAGCAGCGCGCGGCCGGCGGCGGTGGCGAGGTCCGACGCCGAGAAGGGCCCGGGCCGGTTGCGCGCCTTGAGGAACGGGGTGCGCGCGCCGTCGACGACGTAGATCGGTTCCTGCATAGCCATCACGAACTCCGGAATGCCGTGGCGCACCCGGTTGCCCGGGTGCGTCACGAACGTTCGATCCCGCCGGTCAGGCCGCGGCGCGCTCGGCACCGACGCGCGTCGGGGCCACCTCGCCCTCGGGGCGGCCCTTCGCGCTCTTGTCTGCCGCGAACTGGGTCACCGGCGGCACCGACCGGAGCAGCGACGTGCCGAGATCCTGCTCGAAGTCGTCGACGCGCACGATCTTCGCGGCAAGCTCGCGCTGCCTCGCGAGCAATTCCACCTCGTCCGCGGAGAGCAGGCCGGCGGCCATCGCCTGCTGCGCCATCGCCTCGGCGCCCTCGCCGGGGCGAAGCTTCGGCGCGAAGCGGCCCTTCTTGATCGCCACCCGCAGCCGCTCTTCGATCGGCTCGGCGGCGACCGTGGCCTCGAGCGCGAGCTCGTGCTGGCGCACCGGGTCGCCGGCGTCGGCAGGGATGAACATGTCCGCGGTGAGGCGGTCGCGCGTGGCGCTCGGCTCGATCAGCAGCTGCGCGACCTTGTGGCCCACGCGATCCGACGGCACGACGTACGGGCGGCCGGCCGGGAACACGATCAGCCGCAGCGCCGCCGCGAGGAAGCGGCTCGGGAAGTTCGACAGCACGCCCTCGAACGCGTTCTGCGCCTCGAACATGAGCCCCCAGATGGCCGAGTGCATCAGCGGCGCGTCTTCCGCGTGGCGGCCGTCGTCCTCGTAGCGCTTCAGCGTCGCGGACGCGAGGTAGAGGCAGGAGAGGATGTCGCCGAGGCGCGCGGAGAGCTTCTCCTTGCGCTTGAGCGCGCCGCCGAGCGTGCCCATCGAGACGTCGGAGAGGAGCGCGAGCGCCGCGGAAAAGCGCGTCAGCTGCTGGTAGTAGCGGCGCGTGGCCGGCGCGACGCCGGCGGGCGCCTTCACGAAGTGCGAGCCGGTGAGCCCCATGACGAACGCGCGCGCCATGTTCGACAGCGCGAAGCCGACGTGGCCGGAGAGCGCCGCGTCGAAGTCGACGACCGCCTGCGCCGCGTCGGCGTGGCGCGTGGCGTTCATCTCCTTCAGCACGTACGGATGGCAGCGGATCGCGCCCTGGCCGAAGACGATGAGGCTGCGGGTGAGGATGTTGGCCCCCTCGACGGTGATCGACACGGGCAGCTGCATGTACGCCGAGCCGGTCACGTTGTTCGGCCCCATCGAGATGCCCTTGCCGCCCACGATGTCCATCGCGTCGTTGACGATCCTGCGCTGGCGCTCGGTGACGTGCAGCTTGGCGATGCCCGAGAGCACCGCCGGCTTCTCGCCGAGATCGATCGCGCGCGCGGTCAGGCGGCGCACGGCGTCCATCACGTAGAGGTTCGTGCCCATGCGCGCGAGCGGCTCCTCGATGCCCTCGAAGCGGCCGATCGCGGTCTTGAACTGGCGTCGCACGCGGGCGTAGGCGCCCGTCGTGCGCACGACGAGCTTGCCGCCCCCCGTGTTCGACGACGGCAGCGAGATGCCGCGCCCCGCGGCGAGGCACTCCATCAGCATGCGCCAGCCGCGGCCGAGCATCGGCTGCCCGCCGATGACCCAGTCCATCGGGATGAACACGTCCTTGCCCCAGTTCGGGCCGTTCTGGAACGCGCAGTTGAGCGGCATGTGGCGGCGGCCGATGTTCACGCCGGGGTGCGAGGTGGGGATCAGCGCGCAGGTGATGCCGACGTGGTCCTTCTGGCCGACGAGGTGCTCCGGGTCGTAGGCGTGGAAGGCGAGCCCGAGCAGCGTGGCGACGGGGCCCAGCGTGATGTAGCGCTTGTCCCAGGTGACGCGAAGGCCGAGCACGCGCTTGCCTTCGTGCTCGCCCCAGCAGACGACGCCGAAGTCGGGAATGGCCGCGGCGTCGGAGCCGGCGTACGGGTTGGTGAGCGCGAAGCAGGGGATCTCCAGACCCTTCGCGAGGCGCGGCAGGTAGTGGCGCTTCTGCTCGTCGGTGCCGTAGTGCAGCAGGAGCTCGCCGGGGCCGAGCGAGTTCGGCACCAGCACCGTGACCGACGTGGTGCTCGAGCGCGTGCTGAGCTTCTGCACGACCTGCGATTGCGCGTATGCCGAGAACTCGAGGCCGCCGTACTCCTTCGGGATGATCATGCCGAGGAAGCCGCGATCCTTGATGAACTGCCACGCGCGCGGCGGCAGGTCCTTGTAGACGTTCGTGGTCTCCCAGTCGGAGACCATCGCGCACAGTTCCTCGGTGTCCTCGTCGAGGAAGCGCTGCTCTTCCGCGGTCAGCTTCGCCGGTGCGACGTCGAGGAGCTTGCGCCAGTCCGGGCGGCCCGAGAACAGCTCGCCGTCCCACCACACGGTGCCGGCCTCGAGCGCCTCGCGCTCGGTGGGCGACATCGGCGGCAGCACGTTGCGGAACGCGCGCAGCACCGGCTCGCTGATCAGCTTGCGGCGCAGCGCGGGCACGAGCAGCGCCGGCGCCAGCACCACGAAGACCGCGGCGAGCGCGAGCGCGGCCCAGGGCGGCAATGCGCCGGCCCAGGCGGCGCCGATCAGCGCTGCGAGCCCGATCGCCCAGGCGATGCCGGGAGCGTTGACGTAGGCCAGCGCGATGCCCGTGACGAGCGCCGCGAGAACCCAGAGGAGTGCGAGCATGGTGGCTTTCCTTGTCTAGCGCGACGGCCCGGGAGGGATCCCGGGCGCGCCGTCGAGATCGCCCGGGGCCTCGTCGAGGTCCGCGAGCGGTGCGGTGAGGCCGCCGAGCAGGAACGGCGCAAGGCGGCGCAGCAGCAGTTCGTCGTTGCCGCCGTCGTCGGACGGCGCGATCTCGTGGATCAGCTTCAGCGCGTCGGTGCCCGCCAGCGTGTAGGAGAGCGCGCCCATGATGAAGTGCAGCCGCCACGACAGCTCGCGGCGGGGCAGGTTCGGCAGGGCGCGCGCGAACGCCTCCTTGAAGCGCGCGATCATCTCCGCGTAGTGCACGGAGAGGAAGCGGCGGATGAACGGCGCCGGGTCGGCGTACGCGCGCCCGAGCAACCGCAGGAAGTTTGCGCCGCCGCGCGCGGGATCGCGCGCGAGCTCGAGCGCGGGCATGATCATCGCCGAGACGACGCGGTCGGCCGGCACCGGCCTTCCGGCGGCGTCGTGCTCGAGCTGCGTGAGCAGGGCTACGCGCCGCTGGTTCATCGGGTCGAGCCGGCGCTTGAGCACCGCCTCGAACAGCTCCTCCTTGCTGCCGAAGTGGTAGTTCACCGCGGCGAGGTTCGCCCCCGCGGCCGCGGTGATCGCGCGCAGGCTCGTCGCCTCGAAGCCGTGCTCCATGAACAGCGCCTCCGCGGCGTCGAGGATGCGGGCCTTCGTCGCCGCCGCGCCGTTGCGTCCTTCGGAGATCGATACGACCGCGCCCCTCATCGTCTGCTCCTTGCGCATCTTTCCGCTGGCCGACTCCACGGCGCGGCGGCGCCCGGCTGCCCTGGCCGGCCCCTGGCCGCCCCGCCCGAAGTCAAACGTATGTTTGAATCGGACGTATGTTGGGCGATTGGGGAGTCGGGGTCAATCATGCGGTGCAGCAAAGGAGCGGGCTGCGGGAGCCCGGGTGCGCGCCCAGCCGAAGCACGGCGCGCAGCGACGAGTGAGTGTGCACTCGCCATCGTTGTGCGCCCCAGGCAGGGCCGTCGTTGCCGTGACCAGGCACCAGGCACAACGCCGGGGCCGGCGCGCTCACCCACCCCTCGACTTCGGGTGTCCAGGACACTCTCCCACGCCGCGCTCCCCCCGACTCCGCCGCTCCCACGCCCGTCCAACCCCGCGCTGGACAGGCGTTGAACGCGTCCTCCCCCGGCCCCACCCGGACGTTGTGGCCTGCCGGGGCGCATTCCGCGCTCCGACTTCGACGGAGGCCCACGATGCTCGAGTCCCTGACCGCAACGCTCGCCGGCAACCAGCTGGTCTCCGGCGGCGTCGCGCTCGCCCTGCTGGGCGTGGCGGCGATGTGGCTGCGCGAGGTGCCCGCGAAGTTCGCGGCGTGGGCCAAGCACTTCTTCGTGACCACGCTCACGGTGGACAGCCGCGACGAGCTCATGTTTCCGGCGCTCGTCGAGTACATGGACAGCCGCGACGCGCTGCGTCGCCTCAACAACTTCACCGTGCGCGCGGTGCGCAGCAACACCAGCACCTACCAGAGCCTGCACGACGAGCTGCAGCAGGGCGGCAAGCCGGCGACGGTCTTCTCGCCGGGCGAGGGCTTCCACCTGTTCGCCATGGACGGCCGCCTCATGTGGATGAGGCGCGAGCTGCAGGTCGCGAACTCGATCATCGAGAAGGTGAGCCTGTCCACGCTCGGCCGCGACAAGGGCCCGCTGGAACGCCTCGTCGCCGCGGCGATGGAGCACCGCATCGCGCGCGAGCTCAACCGCATCGCCATCTACGTGCCTTCGCCGTACAGCAACGAGTGGATGCGCGCGCGCCTGGGCAACAACCGCAAGCTCGACTCCGTCGTGCTGAAGGCCGGCCAGAAGGAAGCCATCGTCGCGGACCTCAAGCGCTTCTTCGCGTCCTTCGCGCGCTACGAGGACCTCGGCATCCCGTGGCGCCGCGGCTACCTCCTCTACGGCCCGCCGGGGACGGGCAAGACCTCGCTCGTCACCGCGCTCGCCTCGGAGCTGTCGCTCAACGTGTGCGTGCTGTCGCTCGCCTCGCCCAACGTCACCGACGAGAAGATCGGCAACCTGCTCGCCACCGTGCCGCAGCGCTCGATCATCCTGATCGAGGACGTCGACGCGTTCTTCCAGCAGCGCGCGAAGGCCGACGCGCAGGTCAAGGTCTCGTACTCGGGGTTCATCAATGCGCTCGACGGCGTCGCCGCGCACGAGGGGTCGGTCGTGTTCCTGACGACGAACCACCCCGAGCGCATCGACGAGGCGGCGATCCGCTCGGGTCGCGTCGACTTCCGCATGGAGCTCGGCCGCTGCGACGCCGACCAGCTCGAGCGCATGTTCCTCAAGTTCTTCGACGACCGCGACGCCGCCGCCCGCTTCGCCGCCGAGGTCGAGCCCGGCCGCTGGGCGCCGGCCACCGTGCAGGAGCGGCTGCTGAAGGCGCCCGACCCCGAGGCGGCGATCGCGGCGTTCCGCACGCCCGAACTCGTGCGCGCGGCAGCCTAGCGGGGCCGACAAGGCCCTTGCGCTCTCCGGCCATCCGGGGGACCATGACATTGTCATAGCCCCCGATGGCCTTCCAGGCATCGGCAACCTTGGAGGCCCCGATGCTCAACTTCTCGCGCAACGACCGTCCCGCAGATCCGGCGAAAGACGCCAGGCTGAACCAGCGCCCGGCCGCGCCGGCGAACGTGGGCGCCCCGGCGCCGCGCGTCCCCGCGCTTCCCGAGGCGGCGGCTCCGGGTGCCGCACCCGCCCCGGTCGCGAGCGGCAGCCGGCTCGCGATCGGACCCGGCATCGACCTCAAGGGGGCGGTGATCAGCAACTGCGACGTGCTGGCCATCGAAGGCAACGTCGAAGCCACGGTGTCGAGCAAGGTGATGGAGATCGCGCCGCCGGGGCGCCTCAACGGCACCGCGACGATCGACGTCGCCGAGGTGCACGGCGAGTTCTCGGGCGAGCTCACCGCGCGCGAGCGGCTGGTCGTGCACGGCACGGGCCGAGTCACCGGCACGATCCGCTACGGCAAGCTCGTCGTCGCCCACGGCGGCACGATCAACGGCGACCTCACGCAGCTCGAGGCGGCAACGCGGCCGGCTGCGTCGGCCGCCGCGTTGCGCATCCCGCTCGCGCCGCAGCCGGGCTGAGCATCGGCAGGCGCTCGCGTCGGCTAGCAGGCCGATGCAAGAGGCGTTCGCAGGGCAGGCGAGAGTCCGGCAGGTCGGCGCTGCGCCTCTTGCATCGGGTCGAAGCCAGGGCGGACGCCCAGGGGCGGCCCGTCGGCGCCCGCCGGCAACGGCACGCAACACCGCGCGATGTGCGACGCGCAGCGCCCCGTCTCCGCGTTTCACATCAAGCTGCTAGTGCAGCAAGCCGGTCGTTCGACGAATGACCGAGTCGTTACGCTAGCATCGGGCGATGAGCGTGGTCACGCCTGCCGACCGGCGCGCCGGGATCGCCTGGGGCCTCGTCGGCGTGACGGCGTTCGCCGTGACGCTGCCCGCGATGCGCGTCGCGGTCGCGTCGCTCGACCCGGTGTTCGTCGGCCTGGGGCGCGCCGTCGTAGCAGCCGCACTCGCCGCGATCGCGCTCGCCGTCACGCGCACGCCGTGGCCGGCGCGGTCGCTGTGGCCGCGACTGGCCGTGGTGGCGCTGGGCGTGGTCGTCGGCTTCCCGTTGCTCACCGCCTGGGCGATGCGCTACGTGCCTTCGTCGCACGGCGCCGTGGTCGTGGGCCTGCTGCCGCTCGCCACCGCGGTCGCCGGCGCGTGGCTCGCGCACGAACGCCCCTCTGCGCGCTTCTGGCTGTGCGCGGTCGCCGGCAGCGCGGTCGTGGTCGGCTTCGCGCTGTGGCAGGGCAGCGGCGCGCTGCACGTCGCCGATCTGCTGCTGATCGGCGCGGTCGCCGCGGCGGCGATCGGCTACGCCGAGGGCGCGCGGCTCACGCGCCTGCTCGGCGGCTGGCAGGTGATCTCGTGGGCGCTCGTGCTGTCGGCGCCCATCCTCGTCGTGCCGACGTGGCTCGCTGCCGAAGGCGCGGCGAGCGCCCCGTGGCAAGCCTGGCTCGCGTTCCTCTACGTCGCCGTGGTGTCGATGTACCTCGGCTTCTTCGCGTGGTACCGCGCGCTTGCGCAGGGCGGCATCGCCGCGGTCGGGCAAGTCCAGCTCCTGCAGCCCTTCCTCACCTTCGCGTTCGCGGCGCTGTTCCTCGGCGAGCGGCTCGAGGCGTCGATGCTGGTCGCGGCGGCCCTGGTCGTCGCGATCATCGCCCTCGGCCGCCGGGGCTAGCGCGCCGCGTCCGGCTATACTTCGCGCGCAAATCCGCCAGGGAGAGGTCGATGGCGACGATCACCATCGCGAAGAAGCACGCGCATCCCCACAGGAAGGCGAAGGAGATCGCCGAGCGGGTCGCGCAGGAGCTGGAGCGCCGCTTCCAGTTGCGGTACGCGTGGGACGGCGACCACGTCGACTTCGAGCGCCCCGGCGTTTCGGGACGCATGCACGTGGCGAAGGACGCGATCCGCCTCGAGGCCCACCTGGGCTTCCTGCTGACGCCGCTCAAGCCGGTGCTCGAGCGCGCGATCCACAGCCAGCTCGACGAACTGGTCGACGCGCCGAAGGCGCCCGCCGCAGGCGCGCAGAAGGCCGCGTCGGCGAACGCCCCCGCAGCGAAGGCCTCTGCCGCGAAGGCGAAGAAGCGGTCCGGATAGTGGACTGCAACGGCCAAATCGATAGTGCCTGGCGGGCGCTTCGCCAGGGGAGGCCATGCCACTCATCGATGTCGCGCACATCTTCACTACCGATTTGACCGTTACAGTCCACTAGCAGCTTGATGCGAAACGCTCCAAGGGGGCGCCGCGCTTCGCACGACACGCGGTGTTGCGTGCCGTTCGAGGCGGGCGCCGACGGGCCGCCCCTAGGCGCCCGCCCTGGCGTCGACCCGATGCAAGAGGCGCAGCACCAGCCCTCCGGATCCTCACCAGCCCTGCGAACGCCTTTTGCATCGGCCTGCTAGTCCGCCCGAGCCGGCCTCAGTCCGGCGGGGCGGGAAACGGCGCGTCCGATCCGGCGGCGATCGCGCGGTGGATCGCCGTCTCGCGCGCGGTGATCGTGGCGAGAAACTCGTCGGCACCGCCCATGCGTCCGAACGCGACGAAGCCGCGCTCGAGGAACTCGTGCAGCACGCCGAAGCCGGCGAGGTGCGCAGGACCGCGCATCATCGCCAGCGCGCCGCGGATCAGCGGCTTGCGCACGAACGCGTCGAGCGCGCGGCCGATCTCGCCGATCGTCGCGATCTGCCGCTCGCGCGCGGCGAACTCGCCGGTGGCGCGATAGGCCGCGCAGTACTCGCGCACGCCGAAGCGCTCGCGATCGGCCAGGTGGTCGAGCATCCTGCGGTCGAGCTCGTGCGACAGAACGTTGAGCTCCATCGCCTCGCCGATCGTGGCGATGACACGCTCGGGCAGCATGGCGACCATCAGCGGGGTGACGCGGGCGATGTCGGCGTCGCGCCGGGCGTAGTCGGCATCGCCGTAGAGGTCGGTGCGGAAGAACTCGATCGCCGCCGCGTAGCGCGGCTGCGCGGCGAGGTCGGTGTACGTCGCGGCGAGCCGGCGCGACTGCCAGTCCGCGAGACGGTCGAGCGCGCGCGCGAGGCCGGGCGCCGCGTCGCGCTCGGCGTGCAGCACCTGCGCGCGGCGCAGCGCGTCGACGAGCGCGGCTTCGGCGGCGTGGCGGGGTGCGGCGGCGGACATGGACGACGGGCGGCGCACGGTCGCAGACATCGCAATTGTCGCGCGCCGCCCTAGAGTATTCCCTCTAGCGCGATGAAGAAGCCCCCGAGCGCAGGCGCACGCAGGGCGCGCCTTGCCTCGTGCGGCGGCGCGCCGGCGCCGGGGCTGCGATTAGTGTGACTGCTCTAGCGTCGCGCCCTAGCATGGAACCGTTGCGGACCACCGCACGAGCCCGCCAACCCACAGGAGTCGCCATGCAACACACGAACACTGCCCGCGTCACGTCGATGGGCGAGTATGTCCTGACCACGTCGCGCCAGGTCTGGCTTGCCGGCCTCGGGGCCGCGGTCGTCACCCGCGACTGGGCGGAAAAGGAAGCCGGCCGGACGTTCCGCACGCTGGTGCGCGAAGGCACCGCGGTCGAGTCGCGCGCGATCCGCTTCGTCGGCGACCGCCTCGAGTCGTCGTTCGTGCAGGCCAACACGGCGTGGAAGCGCACCCGCCGCAACGTGACGACGGCCGTCAAGTCGTACGCCGACACCGCTGCGACGCTCGTCCGCGAGACGCTCCCCTCGTCGCTGCCGAAGTTCGAGATGCCCGTCAGCGTCAAGGTCGAGGCGAAGCCCGCGACCAAGCGCCGTTTCGCTCGCGCGAAGAAGGCCGCGGCCTCCCGCGCCACCGCGATGAAGAAGGGCGTGAAGCGCACGGTCAAGTCGGCCGGCAAGCGCTAGGCGGGAAGCCGCGCTACCATTCGCGCACCGGGGCCTCGCGCCGCGCGGCCCCGTCCCCGCGCGAAGGAATCGCATGACCGGGCAACCGAAGCGGCGCCGCAGGGCGAGCGCGCCTGCGCGCCGCGGCGGCGTCGGACTGGCGCTTGCCGGCGGCGGACCGCTGGGCGGCATCTACGAGATCGGCACGCTGCTCGCGCTCGCCGACTCGCTCGAAGGCCTCGACCTCAACGACCTCGACGCCTACGTCGGGGTCTCCGCCGGCGCGCTGGTCGCCTCGGGGCTGGCCAACGGCATCTCGCCGGACCAGATGTACCGGCTGTTCATCGACGACGGCCACGAGGCCGTGCTGCCGCCGGACATCTTCCTGCGGCCCGCGTTCGCCGAGTACGGCGCTCGCGTCCGCTCGGTGCCGCGACTGGCCCTTCGCGCGGCGTTGCGCTACCTGCGCGACCCGCTGCGCTCCGGCCCGGTCGACTCGCTCAACACGCTGGCGCAGGCGATGCCGATCGGCATGTTCGACAACCGGGAGATCGAGCGCTTCTTCGGCCGCCTGCTCGCCGCTCCGGGCCGCACCAACGACTTCCGCGAACTCCGCCGGCCGCTGTTCCTCGTCGCCGCCAACCTCGACACCGGCGCCTCGGTGGTGTTCGGCGCGCCCGGCCACGACCACGTCCCGATCAGCCGCGCGGCGAGCGCGTCCGCGGCGCTGCCCGGACTGTTCCCTCCGGTGGTGATCGACGGCGAGCACTACGTCGACGGCGCGCTCAACAAGACGCTGCACGCGTCGGTGGCGCTCGATCACGGCGTCAGCCTGCTGCTGTGCGTGAACCCGATCGTGCCCTACGACGCCAGCGCCGCGGGGCGCCGCGGGCGCATCACGTTCGAGAAGCTCGGCCACGGCGGCCTGCCGGTGGTGCTGTCGCAGACGTTCCGCGCGATCATCCACTCGCGGATGAAGGTGGGGATGGAGAAGTACGCCGCGCAGTACCCCGGCGCGAGCGTGGTGCTGTTCGAGCCGGACCGCGAGGACGCGCAGGTCTTCTTCGCCAACCTGTTCAGCTACCGCCAGCGCAAGCGCACCTGCGCGCTCGCGTACACGAAGACGCGGCGCAACCTCGCCGCGCGCGCCGGCGAGCTCGGCCCCGTGCTCGCCGCCCACGGGATCAGGCTGCGCCTCGACCGGCTCGCCGACGAGCACCGCCACGTGACGGACGCCGTCCGCGACCCGCGGCCACTGCACGCGGACCCCGACTCGCCGCCGACGGTCCGCGGCACCGCGCGCGACCTCGACCGCGCGCTGGGCGAGCTCGAGCGCTTCCTGGTCCGGGCCTGACCGCCTGGTGGTAGGCTCGGGCGCCATGGAGCGCAAGCGACCGCGCCGCACGCGCGAGCGGATCCTCGAGACCGGCCTCGCGCTGTTCAACCGCTTCGGCGAGCCGAACATCACGACCGCCGACATCGCCGACGAGATGGGCATCTCGCCGGGCAACCTCTACTACCACTTCCGCAACAAGGACGAGATCGTCGGCGAGCTGTACGCCGCGCTCGAGGCGCGCGCCCTCCCGCTGCTCGACTGGCCGGAAGGGCGCACGCCCGACGTCGAGGACCTGTGGTTCGTCCTGCACGCGCTCTTCGAGGCGATGTGGGCGTACCGCTTCTTCTACCGCGACGTCGTCGAGCTCACCTCGCGCAACCGCCGCATCGCGCTTCGCTTCGCCGAGTTCGTGCGCCGCGGCGAGGCGAGCGTGACGGCGATGTGCCGCGGCATGGTCGCCGCCGGCACGATGCGCGCGAGCGAGCGCGAGCTCGCCGCGCTCGCGCAGAACGTCTCGGTGATCGCCTCCTACTGGATGTCGTACCAGCGCACCGCGCACCCGCCTCCGCCGGGGAAGCCCGCCGGCGACGACAGCGGCCTCTCGCTGGAGCGCGCCGCCTACCAGGTGCTCTCGCTGATCGCGCCCTTCGCGCTGGGCGAGGCGCGCCTGCGCATCGAGCGGCTCGGCGAGCGCTACCTGTAGCAGGCCGACGCCAGGGCGAGCGCCCTGGCATGAAGTCTTGTGACGTTGCCTTCGTCCGGCGGGATCCGTTCGAATTAGTGAATCGTCGTCCCCGCGAAGGCGGGGGGCGGGGACCCAGTGTCGTCGTTCACGGCAACCTGTGAGCGCACAAGACGCTGGGTCCCCGCCTTCGCGGGGACGACGGATGTTCCAGGCTCATGCTCGGGCGGAGCGAAGTCCTGACAGTCGACAACTACGGGCGCCCCGTCAGGCGCTCGCCGGCAACTGCACGCAACGCCGTGCGGCACGACGCACGGCGCCCTGTCACGGCCTCTCCCATGCGGCTGCCAGCCCCGGGGCCGCCGGCACGGCCCCGGAGCGGCTCACTCCACGTCAGGTCACAGCGGCGACGTCGTCCCGTTCGCGTTGACGATGTTCACCGTCATCTGGCAACGCGCGTCGGCGAAGTTGCCCGTCGTGCCCGTGAGGATGTTGTCCCGCCGCACGACCACGCGCACCTGGAGCGGCGTGTTGGCCGGCAGGTCGAGCGCGAAGCTGAGGGCGACGCCCGACCACTGATTCACGGCCGACGAGGCGCGCGCGGTGCTGATGGGATTGACGCCGTCCATGATCGGCCCGAACGTGGCGCCGCCATCGGTCGAGTAGATCCAGTAAGCCCGCCATGCCACGGAGCTGCCGTCCGCGAGGCCCGTGACCGCGGCATTGAGGAGCGCCTGGCGCGGGTAAGGAGTCACCGTGGAATTGCCCGCCATCGCGCACAGCAGCAGCGGCGGGGTGGGCGACTCGCCGGGGATGGTTGCGTTGAACTCCGTCACGTGGTCCTTGTGGATCTCCGACGAGAGCGCCTTGCCGAGCCGCTGCATGAACAGCGCCATCGACGAGCGCAGCACCGGGTCATTCGGGCAGTAGTTCGCCCCCCCTTGGCAGCCCAGCGTGACGCCGCGGTTCTTGATCCACTCGACGGCCGGACAGACGAGCGTGTCGCTCGCCAGGACGTCGCCGAACCCCACGCACTGCTGCGCCGAGGCGCTGCCGGCGCCCAGCGCGAATGCGGCGACCATCACCGCCTTGCCAATCCATCGTTTCATTGCCCATCTCCGTGTGAATGCTGCGGGAACTGCGGACCGGTCCGCGCGGGGCCGGTGGGAGAAAACCGGTCGCGCGGCGCCCTGGGGTTCAGGTCCGGGTCACCGCGCGCTCAGCCAACGAGGGGTCGAGGTCGCCGTCGCTCGGCCAAGGCGACATCAACGTGGTGAGGAGGAGCTTCTCGAACTCCGGTCCGAAGCGGTCGATCACGCGCTCCGGATCGGGACACAGCGACCGGTCGGTGAGCAGCCCGAACTGCACGTTGCCGGCATACGAGAGGATCGACACCCCGAGGCCGATGTCGCCGGACTGCGGGACCCAGACTATCACGCTGGCGATCCTCGCGCCGGCCAGATAGAGGGGCGCGGGCGGACCGGGAACGTTGGTCATCACCGCTGTGCCGTTGCGGGCCAGCGCCTGCAGGACCAGCTCCTGCAGTGCGCGCGGCGCGGCGCCGATCGCCGACAGCAGTCCGATGGTGAGCGCGGGCTGCCAGCTGCCCTTCAGCGCGCGCATGCTGGCGCGCACGGCGTACAGGCGCTCCACCGGGTTCTCGATGCCGATCGGCAGGTCGCAGAACACGAGCCCGAACTGGTTGCCGAGCTGCCACGCCTTCTCGATCGGCCGCAGGTTGACCGGCACCACCGCCCGCATGCACAGGCCGTCGACCGGATCGCCCTTCTCGACGAGGTACGCGCGCAGCGCGCCGGTCACGCACGACAGCAGCACGTCGTTGACCGACGCCGACAGCGCGCCGCCGACCGCCTTCACCTCGGCGAGCGGCAGCGGATCGGCCCACGCGACGCGCTTGGCCACGCCGGCCTTGCCCTTGAAGCGCGTGGCCGAGTCCTGCCCCATCAGCGCGATACGTCCGAGCTCCGCCGCGAGCGCGCCGCCCTGGTTGGCGAGCTCGACGGCTGCCGCAGGGTCCTGGAAGAGCCCCGCGCCGCGCCCGAGCAGCGACGCGCCGGCCGCGAGCGCCGTGTCGATGAGCCCCGAGCCCGGATGCAGCAGCATCCCCTCGGCGGCCGCGGCCGCCGAGCCGCGCGCGCGGCGTCCCGGCGCGAACGGCATCGCCGGCGGGCCGTCGGGCCCGGCGTCGGTCATCGACAGCATCACGCGGACCAGCGCGATGCCGTCGGCGTAGCAGTGGTGGACGCGCAGGATCAACGCGCTGCCGCCGTCGCCGCGGTCGACGAGGCGGAACTGCCACAGCGGGTGCCGCGCATCGAGCGGAGTGGCCACCAGCCGCGACACCAGCGCCTGCAGCTCGCGCTTGCCGGCGCGCCCGGGGAGCCTGTCGCGCGCGACGTGGCGGCGGACGTCGAAGCGCTCGTCCTCTTCCCAGTACGCGGCGCCGTCGCGCTCGACGGCGCGCTGGCGGAAGCGCGGGAACACGCAGAAGCGCTCCTCGACGATGCGCACGAGGCGGTCGTGGTCGACGGCGCGGTCGAACAGCATGACGCCGCACACCACCATCAGGTTGTGCGGGCGGTCCATCCGCAGCCACGCGGTGTCGACCGTCGACATCTTCACGCGTGCGGGACCGGGCATGGCAGGTCGTCGTGGGCCGGGCGGCGGTTTGCGCACCCGCGGGACTCGGCGCTAAAGTAGCATGGAACGCGAACGCGCGAAGCCGGAGGGGAGGCGCATGGCCGCACCGAAGAAGGACGATCTCAAGGCGAAATTCGAGGCCGCGGCCGCCGCCGCCAAGTCGACGAAGAAGAAGCCCGACAACCCCACGCTGCTCAAGCTCTACTCGTACTACAAGCAGGCCACCGAGGGCGACGTGAAGGGCGAGCGCCCCGGCGGCTTCGACTTCGTCGGCGGGGCGAAGCACGACGCCTGGTCGAAGCTCAAGGGAATGAGCCGCGACGAGGCGATGCAGAACTACGTGAAGCAGGTCGACAAGCTCAATCGCGACTGATCGCGCGAAAGTCGAGCGGGGGCGGATTCCCGCCCCCGCGCATTCTCGTCCCGAAGCAGGGCCGGCCCGGCGCCGGCGATCGGGCCCCCGGGTCTAGGCCTTGCGCGCGCGGGGCGCCTTGCGCGCCTTGCCGGCCTTGCGTGCCTTCCTCGGCTTCGCGGCGGTGCGGGCCGCCGGCGGCTTTCCGCCGCGCGCCTTGATCAGCGCGTTGACGGCGTCGGAGAGCCTGTCGACGCGCTCGGCGAGGCGGGCGACGTCGTCCTGCGTGTAGACGCCGAGCTTGGCGAGCGCGCGCGCCACGCGGTCCTCGAACACCTGCTCGAGCCTGTCCCAGGTTCCGCCGGCCATCGCCTGGACCTCCTTCGCCTTCTGCGTTGCCACGCCCTTCGCGGCGGCGGCCGTCTCGGTCGCCGCGCGGCGCGTGCGCCGCTCGAGGCTCTGGCCCTGCTCGACCAGCGCCTCGAACATCTTCATGCCCTCGGCCCTGGTGCGCGAGAACGCGCCCAAACCAGCGAGCCAGATCTGCCGCGAAGTCTCCTTCAGTCCCTGGGGAATCTCGCCGACTCCCTCGATGCTCGGCCCCTTCGCCGCGGCCCTCGCCTTCTTCGCCATTTCGCTTCCTCGCCGGTTGACCACAACCATTCTAGGCCCGCGCCGTTAGAGCCGGCAGCCTAAAGGCGCGAAGCGGCCGCGGCGCGATCGCCTCGCTATAATCGAGCGCCTCGGCGGGCGGGCAACAACAACAAGACGCGCACGCGCTCCGCCGTCGGCCCAACGACTGGGGAGGAGAACCCGCATGGCCTATTTCGTCACCGGCGCGACCGGCTTCATCGGCCGCTTCCTGGTTCCCAAGCTCCTCGCCCGCGGCAAGCCGGTGTACGTGCTCGTGCGCAAGGCCTCCGTCAAGAAGCTCGCGACGCTGCGCAAGGAGTGGGGCGCCGACGAGAGGCAGGTGATCGCCGTCCCCGGCGACATCACCGAGCCGGGCCTCGGCGTGGGCGAGGCCGACGTGCGCAGGCTCAAGGGCAAGGTGGAGCACATGTTCCACCTCGCCGCGATCTACGACCTCAAGGCGGGCGCCGAGGAGCAGCAGGCGGCGAACATCGAGGGCACGCGCCACGCCGTCGCGTTCGCGAAGGCGGTTGCCGCCGGGCACTTCCACCACGTGAGCTCGATCGCGGCCGCCGGGCTGTACGACGGCGTGTTCCGCGAGGACATGTTCGAGGAGGCGGAGGACCTCGACCACCCGTACTTCCGCACCAAGCACGACTCCGAGGGCATCGTGCGCCGCGAGTGCACCCGGCCGTGGCGCGTCTACCGCCCGGGGTTCGTCGTCGGCCACAGCAAGACCGGCTTCATCGACAAGATCGACGGGCCGTACTACTTCTTCAAGACGATCCAGAAGCTGCGCAGCATGCTGCCGCCGTGGATGCCGACGATCGGCATCGAGGGCGGGCGGCTCAACATCGTCCCCGTCGACTACGTCGTCGACGCGCTCGATCACATCGCGCACAAGCGCGGCCTCGACGGCAAGTGCTTCCACCTGACCGACCCCGAGCCCTACCGCGTCGGCGAGGTGCTCAACATCTTCGCCCGCGCGGGGCACGCGCCGCAGATGACGATGCGCGTCAACGCGCGCCTGTTCGGCTTCATCCCGGCGCCGATCATCTACGGTCTCGCCTCGCTCGCGCCGGTCAAGCGCGCGATCAAGGTGGTGCTGACCGACCTCGGCATCCCGCGCGACGTGTTCGGCTTCATCAACTGGCCGACGCGCTACGACAACCGCGAGACGGCGAAGGCGCTCAAGGGCTCCGGCATCTCGGTGCCGGCGCTCGAGTCCTACGCCCCGAAGCTCTGGGACTACTGGGAGCGCAACCTCGACCCCGACCTCTTCATCGACCACACGCTCTCGGGCCACGTGAAGGGCAAGGTGGTCGTCGTCACCGGCGGCTCGTCGGGCATCGGGCAGGCCACCGCGCTCAAGCTCGCCGAGGCCGGAGCGAAGGTCGTGATCGTCGCGCGCGACCAGGAGAAGCTCGACGCCACACGCAGGGAGATCGAGGCCGCGGGCGGCAAGTGCTTCACGTACTCCTGCGACCTCACCGACATGGCGGCGATCGACGCGCTGGCGAAGGCGATCCTCGCCGACCACGGCGGCGTCGACTACCTGATCAACAACGCCGGCCGCTCGATCCGCCGCGCCGTGCTGAACTCGCTCGACCGCTTCCACGACTTCGAGCGCACGATGCAGCTCAACTACTACGGCGCGGTGCGGCTGATCCTCGCGTTCCTCCCGAAGATGGTCGAGCGCAAGCACGGGCACATCATCAACATCAGCTCGATCGGCGTGCTGTCGCGCGCGCCGCGCTTCTCCGCCTACGTCGCCTCGAAGGCCGCGCTCGATGCTTTCACCGAGTGCGCAGCCTCCGAGTTCCTCGACAAGGGCATCAACACGACGAACATCAACATGCCGCTGGTCCGCACGCCGATGATCGCGCCGACCAAGATCTACGAGAACATGCCCACGCTCTCGCCCGAGGAGGCCGCCGGGCTGGTCGTCGAGGCGATCGTGCACAAGCCGGTGCGCATCGCCACGCGGCTGGGTATCTTCGCCGCCGTGTGCCACGCGATCGCGCCGAAGCTGACCCAGGTCCTGCTCAACTCCGCGTTCAACATGTTCCCGGACTCCGCGGCCGCGCGCGGGAAGAAGCCCGGCGAGCAGGCGCCGCTGACCGCCGAGCAGATCGCCTTCGCGCAGCTCACGCAGGGGATTCACTGGTAGGACGTGAATCCGTTGACCGAGGGGCCCCGTGAAACGGGGATCGGTCCGGATTCACGGCCAGGCGGCCGACGCTCGACTCAACGCATCGCGTCGACCGTCCAAGGAGGCCGCGGACGAA
>Ga0224500_10000663_pt1 | contig 22585 bp, 14 predicted proteins | sample SF_Oct11_sed_USG_FD_168126 | JGI IMG/M metagenome (GOLD analysis project Ga0224500, IMG submission 168126) | Sediment microbial communities from San Francisco Bay, California, United States - SF_Oct11_sed_USGS_4_1 | ecosystem: Environmental > Aquatic > Marine > Sediment | place: USA: California... | reverse complement strand
GTACAGCGCTGCCACCAACACGAGAAGAAGTGCGCGCACGAAATCCACTGTACCCCTACGTCTCGATGCGTCACCTCGATTTCATCCTTTCGAAAGATGTGGCCCGGACGCCTCGCCGCCGATACCTACCCCATGCGCCGATTCGCCGCATTCACCTTCGCCGCGCTCCTCTTCGCCGTTCTCGCAGGTACCGCGGGAGCGCGCTCGACGGCTTCTCGGTCGTGGGCGACGCCGCAGATCGCCGAAGTCGTGAGCGTCGGTCTCATGGCGCCGTCCGCTGCCGAGTTCAGGCCTAACGAACCGCTCACGGCGACCGAGTTTGCAACGGTGCTGGCGAGTCTCGGCGCTGCGGTCGCGGTCGACGACCCCGATCGCCCTGTGACGATGCGCGAGCTGGATGCGCAGCTTGTGGCGCTCGTAGGGTTGCGTCCGGCTGCACGTGAGGTCCGACTCGCGGCGGTCGATGCTGGGCTCAGTCCGACGCCGTGGCTCGGAACCGAGACGGTCGCGCGACTGCTCGGGCTTCGAATCAACCATCCGCGAAGCGAGGAGGAGCTCGAGCTCCAGCCATCGCAGCCGGCAACCCGGGCCGAGGCTGCATACTCGATCGCTCGTTCGCTCGCACTGGACGATGCGGCAATCGAGGCTGTTCGTGACGTTGTTGAGGGCTTCGCGCTTCCGTTCCTGACCGAGTGGCAGCGCGTCGTACTTGCTCGCGCGCTCCGTTTCGTGGGTTCGCCCTATGTCTGGGGAGGAATGTCGGAGCGACCGCAGCCGCTCTTCGGCAAGCGGATGCCCGGAGGATTCGATTGCTCCGGATTCGTATGGAGGGTCTACAAGCTCGAGCCTTTTGCAGGAGCACCCGCTCTCGCGGAGACTCTCAGGGGGAGGACGAGCTACGCGATGAGCGGCGAGGTCCTCCGCTCGGCTCGGCTTGGACGCGATCTGCTTCAGGCCGGCGACGTGGTCTTCTTCGGCTCGCGGGGCCCGAGTTCGCGGCCGAGCGACATCGGTCACATGGGGATCTACGTCGGGAACGGTTGGATCGTCCACTCGTCACGCTTCGGAACGACGCTCACGCCGATGACCGGCTGGTACGACACCACCTTTGCCTGGGCTCGCAGTCCGCTCGCCGAGGCAGGCATCTCCTAGGGCGCGATCTCTCCGATCCCGTGGCGTCTCCACCTCGTCATGCGAGATGTGTAAGTCTCCCGAACGAGGCCACCGGGTCGACGTGGGTGGGCCACGTCGGTGTCGCGGTGGCCGGATAGGAGACAAATGCACGGTCGCATGGCCCGGTACACGTTCTCGGGTGACGCCCAAGAGCTTGCTCAGCGCGCAGAGGAGGGGATTCTTCCGATCTTCGAGGCACAGCCTGGATTCCGGGCATACTCGGTGATCGCGTCGGAGGGCGAGATCATGTCCTTCAGCGCATGGGACACTGCGGAGCAGGCTGAGGCGGCAAACGCCGCCGCCGCGGGCTGGGTCGGTGAGAACATGGCCGCGTACCTCGATCTCAAGGAATCCCGCATCGGCGAGATCCTCTTCTCGACAACACTTGGCGTCACGACGAAAGCGGGCGCGACCGCCTGAGCTTCATGCGTCTCGTTCGCTGGAAAGGCCCTGGAGACAGGGCCTTTCTATTGCCTCGAGCGTTGCTTCCGCGCGATGACGTGGAACACGTGCCAGTGCTTCGGCCCGCTCACGGCTTCACCGTCGTCGTCCTCTTCGCGGAGTCCCTCGATCTCGAAGTCCGCGAGCAGTGCGTCGACCTGCGCTCGAGTGTGGAATGTCATGTCGGGCGTGCCCGCCCAGGTGTCGTTCGGGCCGAAGAGATGGCCTACGAAGAGCCCGTCGGGGCGAATCGCAGACGTGATTCGGCGCCAGACCTCCTCGAACTCACCGGGCGCGCAGAACGGCAGGCTCAGCCCGGCGTAGACAAGATCCGCTGCCGGAAGCTCCACCGCGGAGTACGGCGCGACCCGCGTGGACAATCGCTTGCGATCAGCGGGCGCCACGGATTCCCGCAGTCGTGCGACTCCTCCCGGTGAAAGGTCGACGGCAAGCACAGTCCAGCCTCGCGCGAGGAGCTCGAGCGTTTCCGTGCCGTCACCGCATCCGAAATCGATGGCGACGAGTGGGCGGTTGTGCGGTGCCGCAGGCGGAAGGAATGGCGCTGCGGTGACGAAGAGCTCTCGTAGCGGCCGCCCAGCGACCGCGCGGTAATACATCTCCCACTCGATCTCCGAAGCCGTCTCCCAATCGACATTCGACATCGCGCGATTGGACCGCGGCGGACCTGGGAAGTCAATGGGCGGCGCCCAGCGCCGAGCCTGCGAGGTCGAAGCCGGAAGGTACCGGGACCGAACCGGGCGCTTGTCCGGTCTAGCCACGAGCCTCTCGACCCAACGCACGCGGGGCAGAGGAGTGGGATCCTTCTCGCTTCGGCAGCTCCGGCACTGACAGGAGGTTCCGCATTTGAACGGGCAACGCAGGCGACTTGGGATGGGGCTCATGTTCTATCCGCGCGGGGGCTCGGCGCAGGTTGCCCGGTATCTCTCACGCGCGCTCGTGGAGTCCGGCTGGGAGGTCGTGCTCGCCTCAGGGTCGCTCGGCGTGTCCGGACAGCAAACGCACTCCGCCACATTCTTCGCTGGGCTTCACGTCGAGGCCGCGGACTACACACCGGCTCTCGAGCGCTTCGAACGGGGCGAGGATCAGCTCGCCGGGCCCCTGCCGTTTCACGGCTCCTTCGAGGATCGGGAGGCAGCACCGGATCCGATCTTTACCGCATTGGACGCCGGGCAGGCACAGGCTCAGGTGTCGGCGTGGGAAGACGTGTTCGAGCGCGCCGGCTTCGAGTACGTGAACATCATCCACCTTCATCACCTGACGCCGATGCACGAGGCCGCCGCTCGGCTATGGCCCCACTGCCCGCTCGTCACGCACCTGCACGGCACCGAGCTGAAGATGCTCGATCGCATCGAGCGCCTCGATGCTGCGGCCGTCGCCTTGAACACGCGTCTCGATCGACTTGCGATCGCCGTTGAGTCAGATGAGCTGGCGCCCGGCTTCCCCCTGCCGGAGACGGAGCGCGAGCTGCTGCGGCGCACGAACGTGAGCCGATACTGCTACGGAAAGGATTGGGCCGCGCGCCTCCAAGCGTCCGCGAGGGCAAGCCGGCGCATCATCTGCATCTCGTCACACGACGCGTCCGAGGCCGTTCGTCTCCTGGGCGTTCCCGACGACCTGATCGAAGTGATTCCGAACGGAGTCGACGCGGATCTCTTCGATCGAGCGGCGCTCACGCGCGACGAGCGCCTCAGACTGCTGCGCGACTGGCTCGTCGATGATCCGCAGGGTTGGGACGAGTCAGGGCTTGTCGGGAGCATCCGCTACCCGTTGGAGGCGCTGGAGGCGTTCACGAATCGCGATGGCGAGCTGCTTCCCGTTCTCCTATTCGTCGGGCGTTACCTCGGCTTCAAGCGCGTCCCACTTCTTGTGCGTGCATACGCTCGGGCGCGGCCACGGTTCGAGACCCCGGCGCCGCTCTTGATCTGGGGTGGATCGCCAGGGGAGTGGGAGGGTGAGCACCCGCACACGGTCGTCAGAGAGTTGGCCGTGGACGGTGTCTTCTTCAGCGGCTGGCGCGGACACGACGAACTCCCGCTCGGCCTGTCGTGTGCCGATGTCTTCGTCGCCCCCTCGGTCGACGAGCCCTTCGGGCAGGTGTTCCTCGAGGCGATGTCGTGTGGACTGCCCGTGATCACGACTCGCACTGGTGGGCCTCTCAGCTTCGTCAACACCGTCGCTGGGAAGCCGAACGGCTGGCTCGTCGCGCCGGACGACGTCGATGCCCTTGCCGACGCACTTGTCCAAGCGGTGAACGACGGTGCCGCCAGAAGAGAACGGGCCAGTCACGGCAGGCAGCAGGTTCTCGACGCCTATTCCTGGCGAGCGCTGGCAGGGCGCTTCGATGCCCTCTACAACGACGTGCTCGACCGTGCTTCCTAGTTCCAGAGTGCGCCTCGCGGATCTGGAGGGCGCTGGCTCAGCAGCCACGGCCTCTGCTTTCCGACGCTACGGGGATGGCGAACCCCAGCAGTCGTGACGGAAGTTGGCTCGCCGCTGGGACACTGGGGTTTGCCGCTTCGAGCAATCTGCGGGTACCGCGATTCTTGGCTCAACGAAGCCGTTCTCGTCCATGGAGCGTACCGGGATCGAACCGGTGACCTCCGGCTTCGGGGCTTCTCATCGGTTCCCGTCCTTCCCAGATTTGGCGTAGTCAAGCCTGGCGCCGCTCGACGGGGCGGCTCCGGTTTCTCACCGTTCCCCGCCTCACCGTTCCAGATTCGTTCCAGCGGTCATGCCGGTGCGAACGGGCGTCCTCCGCAGGGCGCGCTCGAAGGTGTCCCCCCGTTCGAGTCCGGGGCGTTGGCTTTACGACGGGCTCCCCCCAAGACGGCGGCGTTGGCTTCTTCTAGGCCGACTGCCGGTGGGTATCGGCGAGTAGCGCCTCCGCCTCGGCGATGAACCGCGTCGCGCGTACGTCGCGATAGAAGTCGAGCGCACGCTCGATCTGCGCTCGCCCATCCTCCGTGTGTCCTTTGGCCACCAACTGCTCCCCGGCTCGCAGGCGGAGGTACGCCTCGTCGTTCACCTTCCCGAGCTCTGCGAGGGCGTCCGCTGCGCCCAGGAGATCGCCTTCGAGCAGAGCGGCGGTGGCACGCTGTCGCGGCGTGTCGGCGACCTCGACGGTTGGTATCGCAAGCTCCGCTGGGTCGAGTTCCAGGAGCGCAGCCAAGAGCGCCGCCTCGTAGTGGATGAGGCGAAGCCCGAACTCGGTCGTCCGCGCCGTCTCCAGCGACGAGTCGAGGAGCTGCTGCGCGCCCTCGCGATCGCCTGCCCAGAGGCGGAGATACCCGGCGTAGATCACTGGGCCTTTCGCCTGGGGGTCGGTCGCCTCGGCTGCGAGCGCGAGCGACCGGTGGATCTCGGAGTCGAAGGCACTGGCATCCCCGCGTGCGAACGTGATGGCAGCACGGGCGAGGCGGCATTGCGCCTCGGCGTACTGCGGGTTGCCGGCCTCGACGTGGGCGATCACGGCCTCGGCGTGCTCGAGCGCCTCGTCCCACCGACCGGACTCGAACGCCGTGTCGACCAGCTGGGTGCGCGCCCACCACGCCGACCGCACACGGCCGTACCGGAGTGCCGTGTCGTACTGTCGTTTCATGAGCTCGTGAGCCCGCCGCGTGTCTACGCCCATGTACCTCACCGCGAGATTGTTCAGGGCGCGGCCCAGTGGCCCTGGTGCATTAGCCGCCTCGGCCAGCTCGACGGCTGTCTCGAGGTCGGCGTCGCCTCGTGAATCCCGCAGGCCAACTCGCGCCGTGCCGACGGTCGCGAGTACATCCGCGCGGATCGCGTCGAGCCCGAGTCCGATGGCCATCTGTTCCGCCTCCAGGCCCGTCTCGACGGCATCGCTCCGGCTGCCGCCGAGCATCTGGAACCGGGCGGCCTGCGAAAGGGCCTGCGCGTGGGCTGCGGAGGGTGGGCGCCCGCGCACGAGCTCGACGGCGCGACCGACGTGCCTGGTCACGCCGGGGGCGTCACCCGTGTCGAACGCCATCTGGGCGAGCGCGCACTCGGCCTCCGCAGCTCTCTCTGGGTCGCCTGCCGTCACGAGCATCTCCGACGCTTCGGCAAGGCGTTCTGCCGCCTCGGGGTCGGCAAGAGTGGCGAGCGCGTTGCCCAGGCCGAAAAGCAGTCGCCCGCGCTCCGCGTCGCCGGCAAGTTCGAGGGCGCGCCGGTAGAAGCCCGCCGCAGTTGAGTACGCGTTGAGCGCGACCGCCCGGTCTCCCGCCTCCAACAGTGCACGCGTAGCTCGAGCGGCAAGCTCCGCGTCCGGCTCCGCGTAGTCGAGCACGGCCACGTAGTGATGCGCGAGCAGCTCGGAGAGATCCTCGGAGCGACCGAGGGTCTCCAGCCAGTCGGCGACGCGGCGGTGCTTGTCGCCCCGCTGCGCGCGTGGTATCTGCTCGTACGCCACCTCGCGAACGAGGGCGTGACGGAATGCGTACTCGGTTTCTCCCGCGACCGTGCTGCGCCGCTCGCGCTGCACGAACTCGCGACGCTCCAGTTGATGGAGTGCGGCCTCGGCCGCACCGCGATCGCGTCCGAGGGCACCTGCCCAGAACACTCGACCGAGGACTGCCGCATCCTGGAGCAGCTCCTTCTCGTCGCGATCGAGCACGTCGAGGCGGGCCGCGATGATCCCCTGCACCGTCTCGGGGAGCGCCGTGCCGTCAGTGCGCTCGTCGAGCAGGCGCACGAACTCCTCCGCGTAGAGCGGGTTGCCGCCGGCGCGCTCGAGCAGTGTCGCCTGCACGTCTGCGGGGATCGCGGCACGCTCGAGGAGTGCGTGGACGAGCTCTGCCGTCTCGTTGCCGGAGAGTGGCGCGAGCGAGAGTGTGAGCGCGTTCGTCTTGCCGCCTCCCCAACCGGAGCGCCGCGAGAGAAGCTCCGGGCGGGCCGTGGCAACGACGAGCAGCGGCACGCGCGTCGCCCAGTCGACGAGGTGGTCGACGAAGTCGAGCAGGCCGTCGTCCGCCCAGTGGAGATCCTCGAAGACGAGGACGAGCGGGCGTTGGTCGGCGACTCCCTCGAGGAAGCCGCGCCAGGCAGCGAACGCCTCTTCCTGGTTGTCGCTCCGGCCGCCCGTGTCCTCGATGCCGGCCAGTGGGCGGAGGTGTGCGATGGTCCACTCGACGTCGTCGGCAGGCACGGTCGCCGTGACGGTCGCACGGAGCTTCCGGTCGGCCTCCTCCTCGCCGTCGGTCTCGAGGATGCCGGTGTGCGCCTTGACCATCTCTCCGAGCGCCCAGAAGCTGACGCCTTCGCCGTAGGGCAGCGAGCGGCCCTGACGCCAGAAGACGAGCTCCGGGTAGCGCTCGACCGCCTCGAAGAGCTCGTAGACGAGCCGGCTCTTGCCGATTCCCGGCTCGCCGACGAGGGTGACGAGCTGGGCCGAGCGTGCGGCCCGCGCCCGCTCGAACGCATCGAGCAGCGAGTCGAGCTCCCGGCGGCGGCCGACGAGCGGCGTTCGTACACGCGTCGAGATATCGACGCCGACGCGGCCGCGCGCCTCGAGCGCCTCCCACGCCTCGACGGGCTCGGCCTTTCCCTTGGCCTGAACCGGCTCGGCGGGCCGGTAGTCGATGGCGTCGCGGGTTGCGCGCCATGTCGTCTCGCCGACGAGGATGCCGTTGATCGGTGCGTTCGACTGGAGCCGCGCCGCCGTGTTGACGACGTCGCCGGCGACCATGCCTTCGCCCTCCTCCGGCCGCGCGCCGAGCGAGACGAGTGCCTGCCCGGTATTGACGCCGATGCGGAGCTGGAGCTCGGCTTGCTCGTCGAGGATCCAGTCGCGGATGGCGAGTGCCGCTCGCACCGCGCGCTCGGCATCGTCCTCGTGTGCGACCGGAGCGCCGAACACCGCCATGACCGCGTCGCCGATGAACTTCTCGACGGTGCCGCCGAAGCGCTCGAGCTCGTCACGCAGGCGCGCGTGGTAGGGCCGGAGCAGCGAGCGCACCTCCTCGGGATCCATCTGCTCCGCGCGCGAGGTGAAGCCGACGAGGTCGGCGAAGAGTACGGTGACGATCTTGCGCTCCTCGAGCCGCGTCTCCTCCTCGGCAGCGAGCGGTCCTGCGCAGGCGTTGCAGAAGCGCGCGCCGTCGGGATTCTCCTGGCCGCAGCGGGGACACGTGAGCATCACCGCGAAGCCTACGGTGAACGGTCTCAGGGATCGAGACGGGCGGTCAGTTTCGGCGGGCAGCGCGGAGGGAACATGACGTACCGATACGGGCCAAGCCCAGACCTGCGCTGCTTCCGGCAGGCTTCCGATGTTGTCTGACTCTGATGGGCAGCCGATGACACCCTCCTTCACTCGTAATGAAGGGGTCCGCGGTTCGCTCAAATTTCTTAGCGTTCCAGGACCGTTCCAAACCAGCTCATCGGGCGTCGGCTTTCGTTGTAGGTGGCAAACGATCATGCCGACTTGCAGCACTTTCTTGAGTGGAGCGTGCCGGGATCGAACCGGCGACCTCCGGCTTGCAAAACCGGGAAGGTGGCCAGAGCGAGCGAGAACGAACGAGTCCTAACGCGTTCAACCATAAGGCTTTGCAGGAGTTTCCGACCCGCTAGCCCGCTGGTCTACGTCGCCCGGTTTTCAGACGTTCAGGCGTCGATCAGGCGTCAGGGGATAGCCCGCCCCGGCGAGACAGGTGCTGGCCGAGTAGCCGTCAGCGAGGTCAACTCATTGCGACTCACCAAGGCGCGAGTAACGAACTATCGATCGATCCGCGATACCGGTTGGTTCGACGTGGAGGAAGCAAAGACGATCTTCGTCGGGCCGAACGAGGCCGGTACGCAGGCACATCCGTGTACGCCGATGCCTGGAGGGCGGCGAGCAAACCCACTTGGGGCTCGTTGCCGTGGGTGAGCACGATGTCGTGAGACTCGGCGAGCTCGGCGACCGCGGTCATCGCCTCCGCCGCGTGCTGTCGCTGGATGCCCGCCGTTATCGCCTCGCCGCGCCGGAGCAGTGCGTTTCCTCCGAGTGCGACGACGAGCCGCGGACGCGCCGCCTTGCCGTTTCCCGCCAAGTCTCCGTCATAGGCCGTAGCCGCCCATCGTGAGCGCCATGAGCGCCTTGCCGGTGTGCATCCGGTTCTCGGCCTCGTCGTAGACGACCGACTGCGGCCCGTCGATGACCTCGTCCGTCACCTCGTTGCCGCGATCCGCGGGCAGGCAGTGCATGTAGAGCGCATCTGCCTTCGCCAGCGACATGCGCCGGGCGTCGCAGATCCAATCCTTGAACGCACCGGACTCCGCAAGCGCAGCCTTCTCGTCGCGGAAGGCCTCGATTCGCCCCCAAGACTTCGGGTACACGACGTCTGCGTCCCGGAAGGCTTCGTCCATGTCGTGCACGTAGGTGATCCTGGCGCCGCCCTCAGCGGCCGCAGACTCGGCGCGCTCCATGACCTCGGGCATGAGCTCGAAGCCGTGCGGATGCGCGATGACGAGGTCAACCCCGAAGCGAGGCAGCAGCGTCGCCAGTCCCTGGGGAACCGACAGCGGCTTGGCGTAGGACGGCGCGTAGGCCCAGGACACGGCAACTCGCATCCCCTGCAGGTTCTCGCCGCGCTTTTCGCGCAGCGTCATCAGGTCGGCGAGCGTCTGCGTCGGGTGGTCGACGTCGCACTGCAGGTTGATGAGCGGGATGTCGGCCCAGCGGGCGATCTCACGCATCCACACGTTGCCCTCGTACGGCGCGAGATCGTGGCGGATGGCGAGGCCGTGCCCGTATCGAGACAGGACCACGCCCATGTCCTTGGGACTCTCGCCGTGTGCCACCTGCGTCTTCTCGGCATCGAGGTAGATCGCATGGCCGCCGAGCTGTGTCATCCCCGACTCGAACGCGTTGCGCGTCCGCGTGGACTTGTCGAGGAACAGCATGAACAGCGTCTTGTCCGCGAGCAGCCGGTGCGGCTCGCCGTTCTTGAAAGCCGTCTTGAGCTCGCCCGCGACCGCCAGCGCCTCCTCGATCTCCTCGACCGTCCAGTCGAGGGTCTCGATGAAGTCGCGCCCCACGAGCGTCTTGCGGTCTATCGCTATCTGGTGCATCGCTACCTCGCTTTCATCAGCTCTTGTTGGCCGAGCGCCATGCCGAGGTACTCGGGTATGGGTTGTTGGCCGGGAACATCCGGGATCGGCGCGCGTCCCGCGGTCGCGGCGGGCGCCCGGAGGCCGAGGAGGTCGTCAGGATTGACGGGAACCCTGTTCAGCACCCGCCCAGTCGCAGCACGGAGGGCAGCGACGATCGCCGGCGTGGCCGCCACGGTCGCGAGCTCGCCGATGCCCTTCACCCCGTAGGGGGCGCCCGGCTCGGGCACCTCGACGAACCCCGATATCACCGGCGGCACGTCGAGGGCGGTCGGGATCAGGTAGTCGGTGAAGGACCCGTTGCGGACCTGCCCCTCCTCGAGCTGGAGTTCCTCCATGAGCGCCAGTCCGAGCCCGATCGCCGCTCCCCCCTCGACCTGCCCCTCTGCTCCTTGCGGGTTGATCACCCGTCCGGCGTCCTGCACCGCAGCGATCTGGACGACGCGCGCAAGGCCGAGCTCCTCGTCGACCTCGACGACGGCCCGCTCGGCGATGAAGGCAAAGGCCACGTGGATGTCCCCCTGGCCCTTCTCGTCGAATCCGGTCGTCACGCGGTGCTGGTACGTGACCGTGCGTGTGATCGACTCGGCGGCGCCGTTCGTGTCGAGCTCGGCACGGATCTCGCGGCACGCTGCCAGGACGGCCGCCCCGGCCATCGTCGTTTGGCGCGACGCCGACGTCGATCCGGCGGATCCGATCGCCGAGGTGTCCGACGGGAGGACGACGACGTGCTCGATGCCGAGCTCCGTTCGCACGATCTGCGCGAGCACGGTGTAGAGACCTTGGCCATAGTCGACCGCCGCCGTTTGCACCTGGGCCTCGAGCCCGTTCGGGCCGACTTCGATCGTCACCGTCGCCTCAGCCGAGTCGTCGAAGCCCTCGCTGTACGCGACGTTCTTGAAGCCGACGGCGAATCCGACGCCGTGGGTCATCGCGTCGAGGGGCGCGTGCTCTGGGAGAGGAATCGCAGCGCACCGCTCGATCACTTCCCTCAACGGTGCGCTTCCCGTCAATACTTGACCAGTCGGTAGCACGGAGCCCGAGCTGACCGCGTTCTTCAGCCGGAGCTCGATCGGATCGATCCCGAGCTTCGCCGCCAGGTTGTCCATGGCGGACTCGTACGCGAAGCAGACCTGTGGAGCGCCGAACCCGCGCATCGCTCCACACGGTGGGTTGTTCGTATAGACGACTGTTCCTTCGATCCTGGCGTTCGGCACCTCGTACGGCCCGGCGGCGAAGGTCGAGGCGTTGGCGAGGACGGCGGGGGACGACGACGCGTACGCCCCGCCGTCGAGAAGCAGGCGGACGTCGGCGGCTACGAGTCGGCCCTCCTTCGTCGCTCCATACCGGATCCAAGTTCGAGAGGGGTGCCGGTGCACGTGGCCGCTGAACGACTCCTCGCGGCCGTAGGTCATCTTCACCGGGCGCTTCGTGCGGAGGGCGAGCAGGCAGGCGTGGATCTGGACGTGGATGTCCTCGCGGGATCCGAACGCTCCACCCACGCCCGTGAGCGTGATCCGCACCTTCTCCTCGGGGAGGTCGAGACACGGCGCGATCTGTTGTCGGTCGACGTGCAACCACTGCGTGGTGACGTGTAGATCGACGCTGCCGTCCTCGGACGGGACGGCGAGTCCGGCCTCGGGCCCGAGTGCAGCTTGATCTTGCATCGGCGTCTCGTAGTAGCCCTCCACCCAGACGTCCGCCTCGGTCGTGTCGGGCTCCCCGTGAAGGATGTGGACGTGCCGGAGCACGTTGCCGAACTCGTGCACCTGCGGCGCATCCGGGCGTAGCGCGTCCTCCATGTCGGAGACAACGGAGAGCGGCTCGTACTCGACCTCGACGAGCTCGGCAGCGCGGCGTGCCTGCTCGAGCGTCTCGGCTGCCACGATCGCCACGGGCTCGCCCTCGTAGCGCACGACGTCCGAAGCGAGCACGGGCTGGTCGGAGTACTCGAGGCCGAATGTGGGCTTGCCGGGTACGTCGTCCGCCGTCAGCACCGCATGCACTCCGGGTGCCGCCTCGGCTTTCGTCACGTCGATCGAGTGGATGCGCGCTGAGGGATGCGGGCTCCGCAGGGTGACGCCTTGGAGCATCCCGTCGGCCCGCAGGTCGCTACCGTAGGTGAAGGCGCCGGTCACCTTGGGGATACCGTCGACGCGGCGCGCGCTCTCGCCAACCTTGCCGTGCTCAACGGCGGTCAGAAGACCCGCGCGGCCGGACGCGACCTGCACCGCCTCGACGATCTTCTGATATCCGGTGCAGCGGCAGAAGTTGCCGGCGAGCGCCTCCCGGATCTCGTCGTCACTCGGAGAGGGATTCCGCTCGAGGAGGTCCTCTGCGGCAACGAGCAAGCCCGGCGTACAGAATCCGCATTGGACGGCGCCCGTCGCAAGGAAAGCGTCCTGTAGCGGATGGAGCTCCTCGCCCGGCGCGAGTGCCTCGATGGTGCGAACCTCGTGCCTGTTGGCTTGCAGGGCCGGGACGAGACACGAGCAGACGAGCTCGCCGTCGAGCCAGACGGAGCACGATCCACACTCGCCTTCCTCGCATGCGTTCTTGGTGCCCGTCAAACCGAGCTCGTCGCGCAGCAGCGTGAGCAAGCTCGTCTCCGGCGCGACGTGAACCGTGTGCTGCGTGCCGTTGACCGTTGCGTGAATCAGCATCGCGCCTTCTCTGCCTGCGCCAGAAGGCGACGAGCGAGCACTTCCACAACGTGCCGGCGGTATGCGGCGGAGCCGCGCCGGTCGTCGATCGGCTGGGTCTCGGCCGCAGCGAGACGGCCGAACTCGACCAAGGTCGCGGGATCGCTCCAGTCAAGGTCCTCGGCGAACTCCTCAGCGTGCCGAGCTCGCAGCACCGTCGGCCCGACCGACCCGAGCGCAAGACGGACGCCGTGCCACTCGTCGTCGACCTGGAGGCAGGCACTCGCGACCGCAATGACCATGGCGTTGCGGCGCCCGATCTTGACGAACGATCCGGGCCTCGTCACCGACTGCCATTCCACGCCGACAATCAGCTCGTCCGGGGCGAGGCTCGTACGCTTCGGCCCGACGAGGAACTCTCCCAGCGGAACCCGGCGCATCCCCGTCTTCGAGGAGGCCACCACGACGTCTGCGTCGTAGGCTGCGAGCGCGGGGATGCTGTCCCCCGCGGGCGACGCCGTCGCGAGGTTCCCACCGATCGTCGCCCGGTTCCGGATCTGCGGAGAGGCGACCGAGCGTGCCGCATCAGCGAGCGGCGGGAACTCCGTGAGCTCGCGCGCGATCCTGGCGAACGTCATCCCCGCTCCCACGAAGACAGTGCCGCTCTCCTTCTGCCACGTCCCTAGCTCGTCGACGTGCGAGAGGTCGAGGAGCGCGGTCGGCTGGAGTCGTCGGGCGTTCAGATCGACCATCAGGTCGGTTCCGCCGGCGACCGGCGTCGCCTCGGGATGGGTGAACCTGACTTCGAGCGCTTCGTCGAGCGAATACGGGGTGAGGACGTCCATCACACCTTCACCGTGGCGAAGACCTTGATCATCGCCGGCACGTCGTCGCCGAGCGGGTAGAGGACAGGGCAGGTGCAGCCTGCAGCGATGTACTCCTGCACCTTCGCCCGGCAGTCCTCGACGGTCCCGGAGGCGGTGATCAGCTGGACGACGTCGTCCGGAACGAGGCCCATCGCCTTCTCGATCTGTTCCTGCGTCGCCGGCCAGGTCAGGATCCGGCCGATCTCCTCGAGCAAGGACGCGTCCACACCACTCGCTTTCCCGATGTGGGGCTGCTGCCCGAGGTACTGCGTCACGAGCTCACGAGCTCGGTCGAGCGCGAGGGAGCGGTCCTGGTCGAGCGAGCACACGACGAGCTGCGGGCGATCGACGTCGTCGAGCGTTCGCCCGGCGCGCTCGGCCCCGAGGGCCAGGTGCTCCAAGGCCTCGCGGTTGTAGTTCGGCCCGACGAGGTAGTTGAGGAGCACGCCGTCCCCGATCTCCCCGGCGAGCTCCATCATCTTCATCCCCGTGGTCGCGGCGATGTAGATCGGAACGTGCTTCGGCGAGCGATCGCCGTGGACGATGTCGATCTCGATCTCGTCGACGTCCACGAACTCGCCGTGATACGTGACCCGCTCCATTGCGAGCAGCCGGCGCGTGACCTCGACCGTCTCGCGCATCGCCTGCACAGGGCGGCGGCGCTCAATCCCGACCTTGGACGCAAGCGGATCCCACCACGCGCCGATTCCGAGCAGGATCCGGCCCGGCGCGAGGTCGTCGAGCGTCGAGAAGGTCGCTGCGAGAAGCCCGACGTTCCGCGTCCAGTTGTTTATGACGCCCGAGCCGATCGCGATCCGCTTGGTCACGGCCGCGAAGGCGGCCATCGGGACGGTCGCTTCGCGAACGAGCCGGCTCTCGGCCTGCCAGACGGCCTCGAAGCCGCACTCCTCGGCGAGCTGCACGTATCGCATGCCGTCGCGGATGGGGTGCTTGTCCTGTAGGTAGAGCGCTACTCGATCGTCACTGGCGACGGTCATCGCCGCCCTCCTTTCGGCTCGAACTCGTGTGACCCAATCCCGTCGAGGCGCTTCCAGAGGCGCTCCGCCTGAACACGCGCTCCCGCCGCCAGCTCCTGAGCGTCCATGCGCGTCAGACGTCGGTCGAGCACGACCCACTCGCCGGCGACCATCACGTCGCGGACGTGGCGCGAGCCGAGGCCGAACACCCAGTGCCCCGGGAAGCTGCCCGTGGTGAGCGGCGCGGGAGTGGCGTAGTCGAGAACGACGAGATCTGCGGGAGCCCCTGCCTCGAGCCTTCCGAAGCGACGTTCGCCGAACGCGGCGCCGACGAACCGCGCTCCCTGGGACAGGCGCTCGAGAGACCAGTCTGGCCCAGCGTCGGAGTGGTCCTCGCGTAGGCGGAAGAACGCCGCCCGCGACTCCTCGAACATGTCGGAGCCGATGCCGTCGGTTCCGAGCGCGACCCTCAGCCCGAGGGCGCCGAGCCTGGCTCTTCCCACGGCGTTGTTCATGTTCGAGCGCGCGTTGTGGGCGAGGAAAGCGTTGGCGGCGTGAACGAGGGCAATCTCGCGGTCGTCGAGGTGCACGCCGTGGGCCAGCAGCGTCCGTGCGTCGAGAGCCTCAGCGCGCGCCAACCGTGCGGCGACCCCGATCCCGTAGAGCGCCATGGAGTCGCGCTCGTCGACAGCGTCCTCGGCGGCATGGATGTGCAGGCCGACCTCGAGTTCCCGAGCCGCGGCCGCGCACGCCGCGAGCGTCTCGTCGGAGAGCGTGAACGACGCGTGTGCGCCGACCAGCCCGCGGGCCAGCGGCAGCTTCTCGCGGCGCTCGCGCTCGATGAACCGACGATTCTCCGCAAGTCCGGCCTGCGCGCACTCGGGCCCGTCACGGTCCGACGTTTCGTAGCAGAGGACCGAACGAACGCCGAGTGAACTCAGCGCGTCTTCGATGACGTCGAGCGATCCGTCGATCGCGTTCGGCGAAGCGTGGTGGTCGACGAGCGTTGTCGTCCCCGAGAGGAGTGCCTCCATCCCACCGATCAGAGCCGAGGCGCGCACGCTCTCCTCGTCAAGGGCACGGTCGAGCCGCCACCAGATCCGCTGGAGGATCTGGAGGAAGTTCTCGGGTGGCGCGAGGTCGTAGGGCATGCCGCGCGCGAGCGCCGAGTACAGGTGCGTGTGCGCACACACGTTGCCGGGGACGACGAGGCAGCCGGAGCAGTCGCGACGCTCGACGCCGCCGTCCGCTGCGATCCGCCCGTCCGTCACGTGCAGGTCGTCTCCGGTGATCTGCACGGGATCGAGCGACCTGACGACGGCTCCACCCGTGAGGATCATGTCCGACCTCCCGCTCGAACGAGGTGAGGCACGGCCGCGAGCGCGGCCGGTGAGTCCTTCATGGGCAGTCGCGTCCGGCGGATGCCGTCGAACGCGTGCAGCGCACCCGCGACCGCAGCGGCTGTGGGAACGAGCGCGGCCTCGCCGACTCCCTTGGCGCCGTACGGCCCTTCGGGCTGTGGCTCCTCGACGATGATGCACTCGACCTCGGGCATTCCGGTCGGCGGGATGATGTGAAGCGACTTCAGAGTCTGCGTCACGGGGACGCCGTTCTCGACGACGAACTCCTCGGAGAGGGCCTGCCCGAGCCCCATGTGGACGCCTCCTTCGATCTGGCCCTCGACGAGCGTCGGATTGATCGCCCGTCCGACATCGTGTGCTGCGACGACCTTCTCGAGCTGGCCCTCCTCGTCGAGGATGACCACCTGCGTGGCCCATGAGTAGGCGAGGTGGGTAACGGGGTCGTCGGCGTCGTTCGGTGTCGTCCAGTCGACAACGAACTCGCCCCGGAACTCCTGACCCGCCAGTGCCTCGAGCGGCAGACCGTTGAGCGCCGCCCGCAGTCGGCGAGCGGCGTCGATCACGGCATTGCCGCCCAGCACGGTGGAGCGAGACGCCGTGGTCTGACCCGTATCAAGGTCACGCTCGGTATCGACGACGACGCGCACGCAATCGCCCGAAAGGCCGAGCTCCTCGCAGGCGATCTGCCGCAGCGCCGTGTGGACGCCTTGGCCCATCTCTGTCCAGGAGTGGAAGAGCGTGACCGAGCCGTCCCGCTCGGGTCGAAGGACGGCGCGGCCGTACTCCGGAACGCCGTTGCCTATCCCCGTGTTCTTCACGCCGCAGGCAATCCCGGCAAAGCGTGCCCCGCGGTACGCGTCACGCACGGCCAGCAGCGTCTTCTTCAAACCCACACCGGCGCCGAGCCTCTGGCCGGTGCCGAAGCGGTCGCCGACATCGAGCGCGTTGCGCCAGCGGATCTCCCAGCCGTCGACGCCGACCTCCTCGGCGAGCATGTCGAGCACGCCCTCCATGGCGAAGTTGGACTGGTTGACCCCGAAGCCGCGCATCGCGCCTGACGGCGGGTTGTTCGTGTAGACGGCAGTCGCCTCGACGTCGACATTCGGCACCTTGTACGCGCTGCACGCATGCCCGGCAGCGCGCTCCAGCACCTTGTCGCCGACGCTGGCGTATGCGCCGGTGTCGCCGACGATTCGCGCGCGCACTGCCACAAGGCGGCCCTGGTCGTCGCAGCCCGCCGTGTACTCGAGCCACATCGGATGACGCTTGGAGTGGAAGCGCAGGCTCTCCTTTCGACTCAACGTCACAAGCACGGGTCGGTGCGTGAGTTGCGCCAAGAGCGATGCGTGACACTGCACGTTGAGATCTTCCTTCGCCCCGAAGGCTCCGCCCGTCGAGACCTGAGTGACGTGCACCTGCTCTTCAGAAACGCCGAGAAACGAGGCGATCTGCCGGCGATCTTCCCAGACGCCCTGGCCCTGCGAGAACACGCGGAGCCCGCGCTCTTCGTCCAGGAGGGCGAAGCAGGACTCGGGCTCGAGAAAGGCGTGCTCGATGGCCTGCGTGCGGTACGTCTCGGTCACCACGTGGGCGGCGTCTGCAAGAGCGGCGTCGACGTGTCCACGGCGCACGCTGGAGACAGACAGCACATTGCCCCCGATGTGGAGGAGCGGCGCATCGTCGGCCAGCGCCTCGAAGGGATCGGTGATCGGGTCGAGGGCCTCGTATTCCACCTCAACGAGCACTGCGGCCTCGCGCGCGGCGTGCCGGGTCTCGGCCGCGACGACAGCGATCACATCGCCGACGTAGGACGTCGTCTCGCCCTGGGCGACAAGCTGCCTCCAGTCTCTCGTCAACACGCCCTGCACCCGCTCCCCGGGCACGTCGGACGCGGTCGCGACGGCCACTACCCCAGCGTGCGCCTCGGCTCGTGTCGTGTCGATGCGGAGAACTCGAGCTCGCGGGTGGTCCGAGAAACGGAGCGCACCGTGGAGCATCCCAGGGGCTTTCATATCTCCGACGTAAGGCAGATCGCCGAGAGCGAGCTCCACCCCCTGGTACCGCGGGGCGCGCGCTCCGACGCGCGCATCGCCGTTCACGTTCGCTCGCGGCTCACCTCGGTGCGCGGCCGCAACGAGCTCGACGGCGTCGAGCACCTTCGTGTACCCGGTGCAGCGACAGAGGTTCCCGAGGAGGGCGCGCGCGATTTCCTCGCGCGACGGGGACCGCTTCTTCTGCAGCAGCGCCTCGGACTTCATGACGATCCCGGGCGAGCAGAAGCCGCACTGGGACGCGCCGGCGGCGACGAACGACTCGGCCCAAAGCCTCCGCTCGTCGTCTGACAACCCCTCCTGAGTGACCACGTGCTTGCCCTCGACACGTGTCGCCTTCTGCGCGCACGAGACGACGGCGCGCCCGTCGACGATCACCGTGCACGCCCCGCAGGAGCCCTCGGGGGCGCATCCGTCCTTGACCGAGCGCAGACCGAAGTCCTCGCGGAGCAGCTCGAGAATGCTCCGCTCCTCGCCCGGATCGGCGGTGACCGGCAAGCCGTTGAGCGTGAACTCCATCGTCACTCCATCGCACCGAGGACGAGTGCTAGAAGCGCCATCCGCATAACCACTCCGTTGAACGCCTCCGACCAGTATCGCGCGTGGCGCGTGGCATCGACGTCCTCGGGGAGCTCGTCCATCCGCGGGAGGCTGTGAAGGACGATCGACCCCGGCCGCGCCTGGTCGCGGAGCAGCTCCCGCGTGACCCGGTAGGCATCAGGCGTCGTGCCGACCGCCTCGCCCCGCTCGTCACGGGACTTCGTGTAGTCGGGCTGGACGACCGGCTCCATGTAGATGACGTCCGAGTCCGCGATGACCTCGGCGACCGAGGGAGCTTCCGTGTAGCGGACGTTGAGCTCGTCGAGCTCGCTCTTGAACTCCGGCAGCAGCGACATCTCGGGAGGGCCGACGACGTAGGCCTCCAGGTCGAACTGCGACATGGCGTAGAGAATCGAGTGCATCGTGCGCATCCGCATGTCGCCGACGAGGAGGAACGTGAGCCCGTCGAGCGTTCCGAGCTCCTTCTTCGTCGTATACAGGTCGGTCAGGACTTGGGTGGGGTGCTCGCCCCAGCCGTCACCGCAGTTGATGACGGGCACCGACGCCCACTTGGCTGCCTCGGCGGGAGCGCCTTGCTCGAAGTGGCGCATGGCGATGACGTCGCCGTAGTACTCGAGCATGTGCACGGTGTCCTTGATCGACTCCTGGTAGAAGTCCCCGGCCCGCGTCATCTTCGCATCCGAGAAGCCGAGAACGTGGCCTCCGAGACGGTGCATGGCAGCCTCGGTGGCCAGCCGCGTGCGCGTACTGGGCTGGTAGAAGGCCGTCAGCAGCGTCTTCTCTGCGAGCAGGCCCGCGTTCTGCCTGTTCCGTGCGATGGGCGCGAGCTCGTCGCAGACCTCGAACACATGCTCGAACTCCGCGCGTTCAAAGCCCTTGAGCGACAGGATGTCTCGTCCCAGGAAACTCCTCATCTTCGTTCCTCCTTCGTAGGGGAGCAGTTCTCACGACTCCGGTGAACAGCACGGCGACCCGCTCGTCGTCGTCGACGTCACCGGCCGCTCGCAGCGCGAGCAGGCCGGCCAGACCCGCGGAGCCCGTGGGGTCGACGTCGATGCCGGTCGTGCCGCGGGCAAGCACGTTGGCCTGCACGAGCGTCTCTTCGTCGACGACGAGCGCATGGCCCCCGGTGGCGAGCATCCCCTCGACGACGGCGAGCCAGTCGTAGGTCTCGTCGTCGAGGATCCCGTGGGCGATGCTCTTGGGCTCCTCCTCCCAGGGCCACATGAACGCGGAGCGATGGTGCGAGGCGAAGCGGAGCGCGTGCTCTGCATCGCCTCGCTTCCCCACAGCGTCGAACGCACGCTTCAGCGGCCATGCGCCCTCGGTCTGCACGGTGTCGAAGCGGGGCATGGCCGCGAGCGCGCCGAGCTCGACGCCCTCCCTCGAGGCATGGACGCAGGCGCTGGCGAGCGCGCCACCGCCGACCTGCACGACGAGCCGGTCGAGCGCCGCGCCGGACGAGACGAGCTCCCACCCGAGCGTCTCGCCTCCCTCGATCGCGAGCCCGTTGAGGTTGCCCTGGCAGGTGAACGGAACGGCGCCCTCGTCGATCGCGCGCAGGAGGCGGCGATATGTCGGATCCCCCGGAGACCCGTCTCGGAGGCAAACCGTGACCTGCGCCCCGAGCTGCTCGAGGCGGTCGAGGACGACCGGGTCGGCATCGGCGGGCACGAACACGCGCAGCACGCGACCGCCGGCAGCTGCGACGACTGCCGCCGCGAGCGCGGCGTTGCCGCAGCTCGCGATGGCGAGCTCGGGGCGCTCCTCGCCGGCGGTCAGGCCAAGGCGGTCCGCGACCTCGAGGTACAGGAGCACTCCGAAGAGGTGGCGCGCCTTGTGGGAGCCCGAGACGTTCCCAGTCTCGTCCTTCACCCAGACGCCTCCGACGTCCGAGAACGCGAGGGCAGCGCTGAGCTCGGCGCTGCGGAAGAACGGCGTCACCGAGAACCCGTGGCCGTCGACCGTCGCGACTCCGTCGTCGAGCTCTCTCACGAGAGCGCAGAACGCCTCGTCGGTCAGCCCGCCGCGCCGTGCGACGTGGTACGCGTGTAGCAGGGTGCGGTAGCGAACGAAGGGATTCGGCTCCGAGGCGCCGGACGGGAACTGGACGTCCGAGAGGTCGAGCTCGCGTCGGAGGACGTGGTCGACATCGTCACCGCTTCGCGCGTTCGGACAGCGAAACGGGAGCGGCTCCGACCACTCCGGGGCCGCCGCGCAGCCAGCGCAGACGAGTCGAGAGGCAGGCCGGGTCACAGAGCCTCCAGGACTCCCGTTCGCGCGTTGACGTCGTCGATGAGCTCGTCCCAGACGCCGACGGCCTCACGGAGGCCAGCCCAGAAGGCTGGACTCCGCCGCGCGTCGAACTCCTCGACCGAAACGTCTTGCTGCTCGACCCACGTGTAGTAGCCGAGGTTGAAGATCCGCTCGCGCTCGACTCGGCCCAGCTCCTGGAAGTGGTCGGTCGCCGTTCCGAGCAGGTGCTCACCGAACACCTCCGCGGCCGCGAGCTCGTCGAAGCCGTCGGGGAAGTAGCGCGCGAGCGCCAGCTCACGCTCGCTGTCGTAGAGCACAGCGCCGTCGGTGGCAACGGTGACGACGGCGTCGTCGGGGCCGAGACCGTAGTACTTGGCCGTCTTGACAGCGCCGAGGACGTTGCAGATGCTCGAGAGCCCGAGCGAGGGCAGCTGGTCGAGGACGTCGTGCGGCACGCCACGCCTGCTCAGGTAGCTCCGCCCGACGTCCGTGCCGAACAGGACGCCGAGGCGGTCGGTCGCGCGGTCGGAGACGGCGAGAGCGACGTCGGTGTTCAGCACGTTGTGGATCAGTGGGATGTGCTTGTCGCCGATGCCCTGGATGTTGTGCTCGCCGAATCCCGCGTAGAGCATGGTCGGACACTCGAGCGCTTCGCACGCGACGATCACCGAGCCGAAACGCTCTTTGAGGTAGTCACCGGCGGCGATCGTCCCGGCCGACCCCGTCGCGGAGACGAACGCGCGAAGCTCGAGCCCGGGCTCCTGCTCGAGCAGCGACTCGAAGACGCGCTCGAGGGCCGCCCCCGTCGCCAGGAAGTGCACGAGGTAGTTCCCGAACTCGGAGAACTGGTTGAGGATCACGTTGTCGGCGTCCGCGGAGAGCTCCTTGCACTTGTCGTAGATCTCCTTGACGTTGCTCTCGGAGCCCGGAGTGCGCACGATGTCGTCGGCGTCGACGACCCACTGCGCGAGCCAGTCGAAGCGCTCACGACTCATGCCCTCCGGGAGCACCGCGACGCCGCGGCACTCGAGCAGCTTCGAGATCGCCACCCCGCCACGGCAGTAGTTGCCGGTGGACGGCCACACCGCGCGCTGACGGGTCGGGTCGAACTGTCCGCTGACGAGCCTCGGGGCCAGACATCCGTATGCGGCGAGGACCTTGTGGGCTCCGATGAGCGGGAACCGGTCGCCCAGCGCCACCACGATCCTCGCGTCGACGCCGGTCAGCTCTCGCGGCAACACGACGTGGTCGGGGACGTCGACGCGGTCGACGCGGTTCGCGGCGTTGTACCAGTGCACCCGGAAGAGGTTCAGCGGATCGGGGTCGTCCGCGCCGACGCGGGCGAGCGCCTCACGCACGCGAGGCGGAACGAGATCGGGGCTCGCGAGCTGGCCGAAGGTCGGCAGGGCGACTCTCGCCTGCCTAAGACGACCGACGGCTCGCTCGAGCACCTCGTTGTCGACGACGTGGGTCTCGCGACCCGGCAGCTTCGTGTGCACGCGGCCTCCCGGTTCGAGTTTCCCTGGAGCCTATGAGCCAGCCGGTCGTGCGACGTCGGGGCTTCGGCGCAAAAGCGGTCAGTGGATCCCCGCATTGCAGCTTCCTGACAAGCGGTTGTTCCTACGGATGCACGCACCCGGCGAGGGGCGCATGCTGTGAGCACAGAAGGGAGCCACAGCCCCCGAGATGCACGTGCTGCTCGCGTACGACGGCTCCGACGGCGCGCGCCGCGCCCTCGCTACAGTCGCCGCTCTCCACCACGAGGGCGACGTCGTGACGATCGTCACCTCCGCGGAGGGCGTTCCGCTGTTCGGCCACGCCGGGACTCTGCCCTCGCCTGAGCAGGAAGAGGAACGCCACCGCGACGCCATCGAGGCACAGACTGCGCTTGCCGAGCACGGTATGGAGGCCGCGGTGGTGAAGCGGCACGGCGATCCCGCGACGGCGATCCTCGACGAGGCCGACAAGGAAGGCGCCGACCTCATTGTCATGGGCACGCGCGGCATAAGCACGGCGGAACGCTGGCTCGTCGGATCGGTGAGCACGAAGGTGCTCCACCACGCCCATTGCAGTGTGCTCGTTGCGCGGTAGGAGCGAGGCCTGCGCGTGTCGCGGCCCGGGAGAAGTGGGTGGTACAGCGTGCAC
>Ga0224500_10000662_pt1 | contig 22600 bp, 20 predicted proteins | sample SF_Oct11_sed_USG_FD_168126 | JGI IMG/M metagenome (GOLD analysis project Ga0224500, IMG submission 168126) | Sediment microbial communities from San Francisco Bay, California, United States - SF_Oct11_sed_USGS_4_1 | ecosystem: Environmental > Aquatic > Marine > Sediment | place: USA: California... | reverse complement strand
CAAGGGCGAGGCCGGTTCGCCGGGCGTCAAGAAGGGCGGCGTGGTTTCGCACCTGCGCAACGAGGTCGAGATCACCTGCCTGCCGAAGGACCTGCCGGAGTTCATCGAGGTCGACCTGTCGGCTGTCGATCTGAACCAGATGCTGTACCTTGCGGATCTCAACGTGCCGGCAGGCGTCGAGGTCCCCGAGCTGACGCATGGCCGCAACGCGCCGATCGTCTCGATCCACCACGCGCGCGCAGCCGAAGAGCCGGAAGCGGTGGCGGGTGCCGAAGCGGCAGCGGGAGCTGCGCCTGCGGCGACTCCGGCGGCGGGTGCGGCAGCGGCCAAGCCGGCGGCAGGTGCGGCAGCAGCCAAGCCGGCCGAAGCCAAGAAGGACGCCAAGAAGTAACGCGAACGCTCCGGCCGCAGTGCATGCGGCCGGGGGGAGCGGGCCGTCCTGCACGGGGCGGCCCGACTTTCGTTTTTTCCAGGCAGAACGATCATCATGGCCGGCACACCGTTGCAGATCGTGGTCGGGCTCGGCAATCCGGGACCCGAGCACCGGCTCACGCGCCACAACGCGGGATTCTGGTTCGTCGACGCGCTTGCCTACCGGCACGGCGCGCAGTTTCGTGCGCACGCGCGCTACCAGGGCGAGATCGCCAGGGTGGTCGTCGAGGGCACGGAGCTGGTGCTGCTGAAGCCGCAGACGTACATGAACCGCAGCGGTCTTTCGATCCGCGCGCTCATGGATTACATCAAGGCGCCCGTGTCGGCCGTGCTCGTCGTGCACGACGACCTCGACCTGCCTTGCGGCGTCGCGCGACTCAAGCTCGGCGGCGGTCACGGCGGCCACAACGGCCTGCGCGACACCATCACCCACTGCGGTGCCGAATTCTGGCGCCTGCGGCTCGGCATCGGCCATCCGGGCGACAAGTCGCAGGTCATCGATTACGTGCTGCAGCGTGCACGGCCGGACGAGGAGAACGCCATCGTCGATGCAATCGACGCCGGTCTCGACTCGCTCTCCCTGCTGCTGCGCGAAGGCGCCGAGAAGGCGATGAACCGCCTCCATACCAAAGCGATCAGCGAGTAGCCACCAGACCATGGGCATCAAGTGCGGCATCGTCGGCCTCCCCAACGTGGGCAAGTCGACGCTCTTCAACGCGGTCACGCAGGCGCAGAACGCCGCGGCCGCGAATTATCCGTTCTGCACGATCGACCCGAACGTGGGCGTCGTGCCGGTGCCGGACCTGCGCCTCAAGGCGCTGGCCGACATCGTCAAGCCCGAGAAGATCCTGCCCACGACGGTCGAGTTCGTCGATATCGCCGGCCTCGTGGCGGGTGCGTCGAAAGGCGAAGGGCTCGGCAACAAGTTCCTGGCGCACATCCGTGAAACCGATGCCATCGCGCACGTGGTGCGCTGCTTCGTCAACGACGACATCGTGCACGTCGCGGGCCGCATCGACCCGCTCGGCGACATCGACGTCATCAACACCGAACTCGCGCTCGCCGACCTCGACACCGTCGAGCGTGCGCACCGCCGCGCCGAGAAGGACGCCAAGACGGGCGACAAGGACGCCGTGCGCCTGCGCGACCTCCTGAAGCGCATGCAGGAGCACCTCGATGCGGGCAAGCCGGCGCGCACTCTGCCGCTCGACCCGCTCTCGGAGCGCCCGCTGCTGCGCGACTGCCACCTGCTCACGCTCAAGCCGATGATGTACGTGGCCAACGTGGCCGAGGGCGGCTTCGCGAATAATCCGTACCTCGACGCGGTGCGCGAACGCGCTGCGACCGAAGGCGCGGACGTCGTGCCCGTGTGCGCCGCGATCGAAGCCGAGATCGCGCAGCTCGACGAGGGCGATCGCCTCGCGTTTCTCGAGGAACTCGGGCTGCACGAGCCGGGCCTCGACCGCGTCATCCGCGCGGCGTATCACCTGCTCGGATTGCTGACGTTCTTCACGGCGGGCCCAAAGGAAGTGCGAGCCTGGACGACGCACCTCGGTGCGCATGCACCGCAGGCGGCCGGCGAGATCCACACGGACTTCGAGAAGGGCTTCATCCGCGCCGAGGTGATCGCCTACAGCGACTTCATCGCCTGCAAGGGCGAGCAGGGCGCGAAAGAGGCCGGCAAGATGCGGCTCGAGGGCAAGGAGTACGTCGTGCGCGAGGGCGACGTGATGCACTTCCGCTTCAACGTCTGACGCTCACCTCGCCTGCGCGTGCAATCGGCCGCAGGCCGGGTGAGGGTCGTGGCGTCCGATCCGACCTGTCCTGTCGCGCTTGGAAAGGCAGACACGCGCGCGCCAAGACAGGTCGGATCGGACCCCTGCGCCTCGCGCGACCTGTCGCCGCAACCTTCTCCCGCGGACGCGGGCGAGAGAGACGCTTCAGTGCGGCACGGCGTCCTTCACGACGTCCAGCGCGTCCATCAGGCCGAACTTCTTCTTTTTCTTCGGCTGCTCGGCCGGTGCCGTGACGTCAGTGGACGAGCCTTCGCCGCCCTCCGCGGAGCCGTCTTCCACCGCGTCGCCACCGCCCATCGCCGGCATGCCCAGCATCGTGAAGGCCACCGACTTCACGCGCACCTTGAGCGCCCAGTCGGGTTCCCAGGCGATCTTCGGGTCCGTTGGACGCGGCGGGTGCGCAAGGTTCAACTCCGTGCCGTACGCAATCATGCGCAGCATTGCGCCCGCTGATTCCTCGCCATCGCCGAAGATGCCCTTCGGCACGTCGCAACGGGTCGTCGTCGGTGGCAGCAGCACTTTCTCCTTCAGCCACTGGTCGACTGACTTGTTGGTCTGGTAGTCGACGAGACCGAAGCCGGAGTCGGGCAGTTCGCTCGATGTCCACAGCGTCATTTCGGCCCCTTCGCCGGACTCGTCGCCCTTGCCGCCCATGGCGGCAATGAAGTAGCCGCGCGCCGTGGGCAGCGCCTGCCAGCTGAGCTGTGTCACGCCGTTCGCTTGCGCCTGCTGCAGGGCGATTGCCGGCATGATGTCCTGCGCCGGCGGCAGCGTGAACTTGAAGCTCTCAGGCACGCCCTGGCCGGTGAACGAGTGCTCGCCCGCGAACGTTGCGCCGTCGGGCACGAGGCGGTTGTCGACGGGATTCGGCCAGACGGGACGGCCCGGTGCCGAATGCGTGCCGCGCTGCGTGGCGCGCCGGCCCTTGAAGATGTCGCCGAACTCCTTGATCGTGCTCGTCTCGAAGTCCACGACCTTCGGCTGCCCCGGCCGGATGGTCGTCCCGCAGCCCCAGTAGAGCTTGATCTTGCCTTTTGGTTGCTCGGTCGGCTCCTCGATGGAATCATCCCCGCGGTCGGTGGGAACCGGCTTGGCCTGCGGCAGTACCTTGAGTTGCAGTGTCGGCGCAAGCTTGGTGCCCGGCGGCACGGCCTGCAGGGCTTCGGCGAGGCTCGGGTTGCGGCTGGTGCGCAGCGTCACGTCGACGTAGCTGCCGCTGCCGCCCGCACGCGTCAGGCCGAACTGGTTCCCCTTCTTTTTTCCGCCGAACAGTGCCGACATCGGCGTGTCGCCGCCGCCGCCGCCCATCATCATGCCGGCCATGCCGCCCATCCCGCCGGGCGACGCGAACGTGGCGATGTCGATCCAGCCCTGGGCGATCGGGGGCTTGTCGGGCGGGCGGACCGGCGCGGGCTGTTGCGCCCACGCGGCAGGCGTCAGGGCGGCGGATACGAGGGTGCAGGCCATCAGGAAACGCTGGAAGCTGGTCGAGGCGTGGTTCACGGCAGTCTCCTCCGGACGAATGACCCATTGCTCTGCGTCTAAGTTTCGCACGACACCTCGCCGACAGCACCTGCGGAAAGCCATCCCCGACCTTGACGAGGGGCCTGACCCTCCGGACAATTCGCGGTCCCCAGCGGCCCGCATCCTGCCCGGCCGCGATCCGGACCTCGTGGTGAGGTAGCTCAGACGGTTAGAGCGAGGGATTCATAACCCCTAGGTCGGGAGTTCGATTCTCCCCCTCACCACCAAATCCACTTCCCGGTCGACGCGTCCATTGGCGTGCGCGCCGATGGGCTGGCAGCGAGCGTCAGCAGCAACCCCGCCAGGATGCCGACCGTGGCCATGCCGATGTCTTTCTGCGCGTCCCACTCATCTCCCTGGGTCCCGAGGTAGGCCACGCCGAGGTCGCCGCCGAATATTTCCGCCGCCCCCCATTCGATCAGCTCGTAGACGACCGAGTGCGCCATGAGAAACGTCACGGGCATGACGTAGCGCCAGATGCGCTGTGGACTGGCGCGCGCCGCGAACAATTCCCACACCGCCGGGAACATCAGCAGCCCGTAGCAGAAGTGCACGAAGCGGTCGTAGTGGTTGCGGCCTGCCGCCGGGCCCGGTCCGGTCCCTGCGCCCTGCAGGTGCAACCACTCGCGCCAGGGCACCTCGCTGTAGGTGTAGTGCGCGCCGATCTCATGCAGCACGAAGAAAACGAAGACGCACGTGTACGCGCGGTTGGAGAAACGCAGGGTGCGCGACGTCGCCACCAACAGGGGCACGGCGACGAAGACCAGCACGTTCTCGAGCAGCCAGTCCTGCCGGTAGGACGGCGCGATCGCCAGCGCGGCCCAGATTGCGCTGAAGGCGAGCAGCAGGACCGCGGGGTAACGTTCTGCAGGTTTCATCCGGGGCCGCCTTCTGATCGGGCAGGCCCATTATGCGGGCGCTGCCGGGCGGTTGTAAGCGGGCGCTCCCGAAGGGCCTGACGCCGGCAGTGGCGTGCCGGATGGTCGCGATGACGGGAGCCGCGAGGCGCGGCATCATCCGGCGCATGGAAACCCGCATCCCCGACTTCGGCGACGTGGTTGGCCTCACGCGGCTCTACCGGCAGACCATCGACATCATCCGCTCGATGGACATCGCCGAGTCGGACAAGCAGGCACTGATCGCGGAGATCGAGGCGCAGTACAAGGCGGCGAAGGCGGCGGCGGAGTCCGGTGACGACTCGCAGTTCTGGCCGCTGAAGCCGCCGGGGACGAAGAGCGGATAACTGAATCGCGACGGGGGGCGTCGTCTAATCGAAGTAGCGGCGACCCTGGTTGGAGCCCGCCTGGCCCTGGCCCGCGCCGAGAGCCGGATTCCTCCGGATCTGGTACATGAAGAACAGGGCCGCCGGGATGAGCAGAACCAGCAGGATCCCCATGAGATAGAGAGCGAAGTTACCTGGCGTGAAACTCTGCACGTTGAATTCAAGCTGGAGTCGGTCGATGAAGAAGAAAGCGCGCCTGGTCTCGACGAATACCATGAATGCGCCAAGTCCTGCGCCGAGGAGGAATAGGGCCGAAACCACCGCGGCCTGATAGCGGCTGAGGCGGCTGCCGGCGAAATAGGCCGTCACCAGATAGCCGGTAATCAATGTCAGCAGGACCCCAAACGCGGTGACGCCGTTCGACACGGCGAGCAAGTGAAGTTGCCAGAGTTCTGCCTGGGTCATTGCCGGATCTCCCGAAGTAGTGGCGTCAGTGCAAGTGCTGCAAGTCAGCCTGATTCACATCGTCCCCATTTCAGCCCGTCACAGCGTCGCCGTCGCAGCCGCTGCACCGATGCGGCTGCGGCAGTCACCCGCCGAAGACGTCCAGCAGCAGCGCAGCAGCGACGACGACGGCGCCCACGCTGAGGACCAGCACGGCGGCCGCACCGCAATCCTTTGCGACCCTGATCTGCGGATGCTGCTCGGGATGCAGGCGATCGGCGAGTTGCTCGAGCGCCGTGTTGAAGAGTTCTGCGGCGAGCACGGCCACGGTCGTGAGCGCCACGAGAGCCCACCAGACGGGCGCCGGCCGCAACCAGACCAACGCCGCAAGTGCGACGGCGGCGGCGAGTGCGTGCGTGCGGAAGCTGCTCTCGGCGCGAAGCGCGTACGCAATGCCGGCGAGGGCAAATCGTAGACGTTCAGGAAACGGCCGGTTCTTCAATCTGGGCCCCAATGGATCCGGATCACGGAACCAACGAATGGCTCCGGTGGCAACGGTGCCCTGCGACGGGCCGGTGCACCAATCAAGTAATCTCTGCGTGATGACGATAGCACACGGACGAGCTGGCATTTGCGACCGGCCTGGCAGCGAGCTGGCAGATATCAGTCCATCCCCGGCCGCGCGGCGGTTGCCATCTGCTCCCGGCAGCGTGACGCGGCCATCTCCCGCGACGCGAGTGCCCGCGAGGACATCCGCTATGGTCTGGTGCCATTTCTCGATGACGACCTCGATGTCGAAGCGGGACCGAATGCGCACCATTGCCTGCCTGCCCATTGCGGCGCGGCGACTCTCGTCTCTGAGCAGCCCGATGACGGCGGCGGGCAGTTCACGCTCGTCATCGAACAGTATTCCGGAGACACCGTTCTCCACCACGTCGATCGGGCCACCCGCGTTCCTGGTGACGACAGGCACGCCCAGCAGTCCGAACTCGGCGGCGCTGATGCAGAAGGTCTCCCCGGCGCCGGTCGGGTTGGTTACGGCCACCTTGGCCTGCCGCAGGAGCCGCCACTTGTCCGCCCCCAGGATGCCGTGAAACACGATGTCGTCCCGCAGTCTCCCGTGCTCTGTGACGTACCTGGCGATCCGCCGCTCGTATCTCGGGGATGCGAGGCCCAGCGGGCCGAGTGCAGCGCGTTCGTCATAGAGCCGCCGGGATCCCACCACGTGCAGTCTTGCGGTGGGGACGGCCTCGACGATATCGCCCCAGTACCGGGCGAGAACATGGAATCCTTTGCGCCTGACGAGACTGCCCATGTAGAAGACGTTGTCCTGCATGGGCGGCTGCGGTTCGCCGGGGCAGGTCCGGGCAACCACTGCGTTGAAGATGTAGTCCGATTTCTGGAAGACGTCCTCATCCCGCAGGCGTTCGTGCTGTTCCCGGCTCACGCACAGGTATCGGGCGACGCCAGGCAGCCGCGCGCAGGCCCGCAGTGTCCTGCGACTCGAGTAGTTGTGCGCCCAGACGAGGACGCTCTGCTGCATGGACCTGAGCAGCGCCAGGTTCGGCAGAACCTCGGAGTCCCGGAGGATCACGATCTCCTCGCCCGCGGACCGGATCGCCGCCGCCGCGTCCCGCAGGTCCTGCACGACGACGCGGCGGATTCCAGGCGGGTGGTTGCCCGCAGCCGTAACGTACATCGACACCTGATGCGTGCGGGCGAGGTGCGTGGCGACGAGGAAGAACATGTACTCGGTGCCGCCTATCCCCGGATTCCCGGCCTCCACATCGCGCAGGTCCGCCGAGCGGATCCGTCGTGTGTCCAGGAAGAATGCGATTCGGGCCATGCAGCGGTTCCCTGGGGTGCCGACTTGCGCGATTCAGCACCCGGCCGCCGGTTGTCGGCCCCAGGTCCTGGCGCGCCGCGACAGGTACGAGTGCCACAGCAGCCGTGCCGCCACCGCGCGCCACGGACGCCAGCGCATGGCGAATGCCGCGGCTTCGTCACTCGACGGCACTGTGCGCAATCCCCGCAATTCCGCCATCGATTTATGCAGGCCGAGATCGCCGGGTGGCCACACGTCGGGACGGCGCAGCGCCAGCAACAGGTACACGCCGGCAGTCCAGGGTCCGATGCCCGGGATCCGTGTCAACGCCGCGCCGGCATCCGCATCCGGCATGCGGGCGACGCGCTCGAGCGATACTGTGCCGCTCTCCAGTTGCGCTGCCAGCCCGACGACGTAGCGCGCCTTCTGCCGCGTGAACCCCAGCGCCAGGAGCGCGGATTCGCCGGGCTCCAGCACCCGCGCAGGAGTTACCTCGCCGCCGAGGTGCAGGTCCAGCCTGGCGTAGAGCGCCGCGGCCGACGCCAGCGAAACCTGCTGCTCGAGGATGATCCGCACCAGCGTCGGAAAGCCGCGGGGTCGCGACCACAGCGGTGGCGGGCCGAACTCGTCGCAGATGCGCGCAAGACGCTGGTCGCGCGCGGCCAGTTCGCTCACCGCAGCGAGCAGCGATGCCCGATTCAGGCCAGGAGACGCCAACGCTCGGGGTTCCGCACGGGAATGGGACTTGGTGGTCAGCATCGCCTTGACTGAAAGCGGCAACAGCCGTGGCCTGGATGCGGCCGAGAATACCCGTCCCCATCACGGTACGGTACGCCACCCGTCGGATCGAACGACTTACTCCTGCATCCCGTGATAGAGCAGCCGGATCAGCAGTCGCACGCCGTCGTGATCCTTGAGTTCGTGATAGCGGGGCCCGACGCGGCCGCCGATGTCGCGGATGTCGTCCATCAGTTCCGGATGGAACTGGCACGTGAAGGAGCGGCGCACGCGATGCGTTTCCCAGTCCTTGTAATAGATTGCCGTGGCGCCGACCTCGGTCCAGCTGTGGGTGTCGACCCGGGTCTGGCCGAGGATCTCCACCGCGTACGGCAGGCTGAGCAGCCACGCGACCGGGCTCACCGCCAGCACGTGGCGCAGCGGCACGATCGTGTCGTGCAGGGTCTTGTAGGCCCAGTTGGCGAACAGCGCAGCTTCCTCGTTGACCTCGTCGGCGTGGAACATCTCGACGGCGATCTCGCGCTCGAGCGACAGCGCCTGGTCGATGACGCCTTCGAGTTCGTCGGCGACCAGCGCGTGCGTCTGGTGCAACTCGCGCGGGATGTGGGTCTCGTTGTCACGACGCGCGTAGGGCAGCAGCGCCCGCGTGCCGACCTCGGCGTTCTCGTTGCCGGCGACTGCGAAACCCGGGTCGTTCCAGCCGCTGGCGCGCGGCTGGCCCTGCTTGACGACCTGCAACTGGACGCCCATGCGGGTAATCCGTTCTGCCGTACGCTGCAACGAGTTGAGCACGCGGCCTGAGTGGTCGAGCGGCAACCGCGCCAGCTTGCCGATCTCGCGCACCGCGCGTTGCAGCAGGCGGACGTGCGTAGCGGCAGCCAGCTGGTGGCCGAGGCAGATGAAGATGGTGGGACCGCTCGCCGTCGAGCGGCGCAGCAGCAACTGGTCGACCAGCGCGAGCATGTCGTCGAGGCCCGCGCTCGCGCCTTCGAAGCTGGTTGCGTCGTGCACCGAGGGACAGCCGCCCTGGACGATCGTGGCGATTCCAGCGCTCAGGACGTTGGCCAGCCGTTCGGGATTGCGGATGCCGCTCTGCCACACCGGGAACAGGATCGTGTCCGCGTCGGCGACCTGCTGGCAGATGTAGGCGATATTCTTCGAGGCGCGGACCGGTTCGCCGCGCGGGTTGGTGCCGACACTGGCCCACGGTTCGACCACCGCGACGCTCTGGCGGTAGATCTCCGGCATGTCGAGCAGCACGCGCAGGTGGTCTTCACTCTCGATCACCTTTTCGAGCGGTCGCGCGATACCCCAGTCGAAGACGCCTTCGTTCGCCAGCATGTCGCGCCCGGGAAACGGCGTCGGCGACCTGCGGTCCTTGAGGAAGTAGCCGAGCAAGGCATGCACCGATTGCGGGCTCGACGCATGGCGGCCGAGAAGGCCGGGCAGCGTGCGCCAGCCGAGGTATTCCGGACTCAGGTTCTTCATCGCGACAGCGTGCTTCTTCTAGTAGCGCCACGGGGCATCGTCGGACTGAAAGCAATCGTCGTGCCACCGCGAGTCCCTGGGTACGGATGACGCACGACGTTCGGCGAATGAGGCGACTTCTGCCGGCGCGGCGCAGACTTCCGTGCACCAAAGGCGCCATCCATGGCTGACGCACTGCCCGATCCTGGTGCGCCCGGCGCTTGCCAGCGCAGGGCGTGTCGGACAAAGTGCGCCATCGTTTGCGCCGTGGGAAGGGATTCGATGTCTGCAGCTACCGACGCCAAGCTCGCCAACCGCATCCTGAGAGGTCTGGTGTACGGCGCGGTCGCCGGTGCGCTCGTGCTGGTCCTTGCCCCCTACGTCCCTGGCCTGCAGGACGGTGCCAAATGGGTGGCGACCAACCTGTTCGACCCGCTTGGGCAGGTCTTCCTGCGCATGCTGTTCTTCGTCGTGATCCCGCTCGTCTTCGCCTCACTGGCCGGTGGCGTGGTCCAGCTCGGCGGGCTCGCGGATCTCGGGCCGCTCGCGGGCCGCACGTTCGCGCTGTTCTTCGCCAACATGGCGATCGCGGCCACTCTCGGCCTGCTGATGATGAACATCCTCAATCCGGGTGGCCGCATGGACCCGGAAACCTCGCAGCGACTGGTGCAGGAATACAGCTCGCAGGCGGGCCAGCATGTCGAGACCAGCGAGGCCCGGCCCGCCGTGACGCCGTCCAGCGTCGTCGACATGTTCATGCCGAAGAACCTGTTCGGCGCCTTCGTCGGCAACCAGCGCAACATGCTGGGCGAAGTGCTGCCGCTCATCGTCTTCGCGATCCTGGTGGGAGCAGCCGGGCTCGGCTTGCCGCAGGCGCGGCGCAGGAAGCTGCTCGACGGGCTAGAGACCGTCAGCGACCTGATGACCGGGATCGTGCACTTCGCACTGAAGCTCGCGCCGTACGCGGTGCCGGCGATGATCTTCAGCGTCGTGGTGAAAGTCGGTTTCGACATCCTGGTCGCGCTCGGCCTGTTCGTGCTGGGTTGTGGCGCGATGCTGCTGCTGCACCTGTTCGGCACGATGTCGATCTGGCTCAAGTTCCTCGCCAGGCGCAATCCGCGCGAGTTCTTCGTCCAGATCAAGGACGTGCTGGTCACCGCATTCTCGACGAGCTCGAGCAGCGCGACACTGCCCGCAGCACTGACGGTTTGCCGCGAGCGGCTGGGCATCGCGCCGTCGACCGCCGGATTCGTCATGCCGCTCGGCACGACCATGAACATGAGCGGCACGGCGCTCTACGAAGGGTGCGTCGTGCTGTTCGTGGCACAGGTGTTCGGCGTGCACCTCGGGCTGGCGGAGCAGGTGACGCTGGTGTTCCTGTCGGTCCTGAGTGCCATCGCAGTGGCCGCGATTCCCGGGGGTTCGCTGCCGCTGATCGCCGGATTGCTGGTCGCGTTCGGCATTCCGGCCGAGGGCATCGGCATCATCCTGGGCGTGGACCGCCTGCTCGACATGACGCGCACCGTCACCAACGTCGGCGCGGACATGGTGACGACGGCGGTGGTCGACGCGGGACAGCGCGCCAGCGGTCACGCGGGGCGAGTCTAGGTTCCGGCGTACGTCGGCCGCGCCAAGCCATCCAACGCGCGCTCGATCGACCCGGTCGAGGTCGTATCGACCACGACGACGCGACTTCGTTCGTCGCCGTCGAACGGCTCCCAGTACGCGGGCTGTCGATCGAGCAACGAGACCGTGGCTTCCGAGGCGTCGGCGCCGGCGCGCGCGGCGACCCTCTGCCTCAGTACCGCGAGTGGCGCGACGCACTGGACGATCGTGACGCCGGCCGCGTGCTCACGTGCCGCCGCGACGAAGAGTCCGCGTTCGCCGCGCCGCAGGTTGGCAGCGTCGACGATCACGCTCTCGTGGCCCTGCAGGCAGTGCCCGGCGCAGTCACGCAACCGTTCATAGGTACGCTCATTGAACTCGCGCGAGTAGATCCCGGCGTCGGGCGCTGAGGCCGACGTGTCCAGCGGCTGCAATCCTGCGAGACGTTTGCGCTCGATGTCGGAACGCACGATCAACGCGTTGCAGCTTGCGGCGATGCGCCGGGCGAGCCAGGTCTTGCCGGAACCGGACAATCCCGCCATCACGACCAGCCGCGGACGCGGCCGTTCGAGCTGCGCGACGGCCCAGTCCAGGTACTGGTGCGCAAGCGTCGCCGCTCCTGCCGCTTCCCCGCGTGCCTGCTGGCCGCGCAGCGCGGCAACCTTGGCGCGCACCAGCGCGCGATAGAGCTCGAAATAGGGCAGCAGCGCAACGGCCTCGAAATCGCCGGACGCCTCGAGCCACGCCTGCAACGCCTCGCGCCGCAGATCGGCGCGACGATGGACCGCGAGATCCATCGTCAGGAAGGCGAGATCGTTGGCGACGTCGATGAAGCGCAGGGCCGGGTCGAACTCGAGGCCGTCGAAGGCCGCGAGCGTCCCTTGCCAGCGCACGACGTTGCCGCAATGCAGGTCGCCGTGGCCCTCGCGGATCCGGCCACCCTGCCGGCGCTGCTCCATCAGCGACCGGCTGGCTTCGAGCAGGCGCTGCGCATGGCCGCGCAAGATTTCCAATTGACGAGCCTCGTCGCGGCCCGGCAGGACCCGCGCAATCTCCGCGAAGTTGTCCAGCGTGATGCGGTGGGCGTGGTCCGGCGCGCCGAAACTCTCCGTGCTCGCCGCGATCGCTGCCGTCGCGTGCATCTGCGCGACGCGCTGGCCGAATTCCTGCAGCTCGCCCGCCGCGATGGTGCCAGTCTGCAGCAGCTGGGTCAGCTCGAGTCGCGGATCGAACTGCACCATCCGCAGCGCGTGCTCGAAAGGCGGGGCGTCGGTGGCGCCTACCCGGGGTGCAGCGGGCGTGCCCGCGATCGGCACGACGTCGACGTAGAGCCCGGGTGCGTGGCGGCGGTTCAGGCGCAGTTCCTCGCGACACAAGACTGCACGACGCTCGGCAGTCGAGTAGTCGATGAAACTGAGCCGTAACGGCTTCTTGACTTTGTAGGCGAAGGGCCCGGTCAGGAACACCCAGGAGACGTGGGTCTCGATGCAGGTCACGGGGCCCGCCACCGGATGCAGCGCGGAATACGCAGCCGGCTCCCGCATCGCGGCGGCGAAGGCAGCCTGCGCTGCGGGGGCGTCGAGCGGGGAGCTGGATTGTCCTGCGTTCACGCGAGATTCGGCTCTCGACCGGCGCTCCGGTCAGTGTACTCTTGCCACGTACATGCCGGGTCCCTGCGAACAATACTGATGGTCCGCAGGCCACGCGGCTCGACAATGAAAACGTCAACCAGGACCGTCCAGAAGAGGGACTCAGCATCGTGACAATCCCTGTCCAGATCACCTTCAGGCACATGGAAAGCTCCCCGGCCGTAGAGACTCGCGTGCGCGAGCTCACGGATCACCTGGGCACTTTCAGCGACCGCATCCAGTCCTGCCGCGTCGTCGTGGATTCGCCGCATCGGCACCACCACCAGGGCAAGGTATTCAACGTCAAGGTCCAGCTCTCGCTCCCGGGCGACGACGTCGTCGTCGACATGGAGCGTCCCGATCGCGACGGGCACGAGGACGTGTACGTCGTCCTGCGCGACGCGTTCGATGCCGCACGCCGCCAGCTGCAGCAGCGCATGTCGGCGCTGCGCGGCGAACCGTCGCTGCGCGAAAAGCCGGTCGCCTGACCGGCCCGGCCCGGGCGGCGTGGTGCCCCTGATACCGTGATGGACCCTGCGCCGCTGCTGTTCGCGCCGCTTGCGTCGCGCGCCTTCGGTGAGCGCGTCGCGTCCGGCCTCGGCACGCCGCTCGCGCCGCTCGAGGAGCGCGACTACGAAGGTGGCGAGCACAAGTCCCGGCCGCTGGTCGGCGTGCGCGGGCGCATCGTCTATGTCATTCAATCGCTGAGCGGCGATGCCGCAGGCAGCGCCAACGATCGCCTCTGCCCCGTCCTGTTCCTGGTCGCGGCGCTGAAGGACGCCGGCGCTGCGCGTGTCACGGCCTGCCTGCCCTACATCGCCTATTCGCGCAAGGACCGCCGCACCAAGGAGCGTGATCCGGTCAACTCGCGGTACATCGCGCAGTTGCTGGAAGCCGTCGGCGTCGATCACGTGATGGTGATGGACGTGCACAATGTCGCGGCATTCGAAAACGCGTTCCGCTGCAGCGTCGACCTGCTCGAGGCCGCGCCGCTGCTCGCGGACAAGGTCGTCGAACAGACCGGCGGGCAGCCCGTGACCATCGTGTCGCCGGATTTCGGCGGTGCCAGGCGCGCGCAGCGCGTGCAGGAACTCGTCGCGGTGCGCGCGGGCATGCCGGTCGACTTCGCCGTCCTCGAGAAGCGCCGTGACAGGGGCGCCGTGAGTGGCGACCTCGTCATCGGCCCGGTGGCCGGCAGGCACGCCGTCGTGGTCGACGACCTGATCAGTGCGGGAACGACGATCCTGCGTGCAGTACGGGCCAGCCGTGCGGCCGGCGCGCTCTCGGTCACGGCATGCGCGACGCATGGCGTGTTCGCGCCTGGCGCCGAGCGCCTGCTCGGGCCTGACGGGCCCGATCGACTGTACGTCACGGACACGCTGCTGCCCACGCGGCTTGCGTCACCCCCGGGAGCAGACCACAAGCTGGTCGTCCTGCCGGCGTCGCGGTTGTTTGCAGAGGCCCTGCGACGTATCGGCGCGGGCGAGTCCGTCGTGGCGCTGCGCGAGATGGAGCGCAGGCCTCCCGAGCGCTGAGCGCCAACCCGCCAGCGTTTGCTAACCTCTCGCGCAGCGCAGAACACCACGGAGCGTCCCTGCATGAACGCAACCCTCGGCCCCGCCGTCGTGAAAATCGACGCCGCGTCGGGCACCGAAGAAAAGCTCGAACTCGACCCGGCACGGCTGGCAGCCGGCAGTCCGATGCCTGAGCAGTTCGTGCGCAATGCCTACACGGACGCCAGCGGCCGTTTCTTCGCGGGGATCTGGCGCAGCAGCGTTGGCGCGTGGCGGGTCTCCTACAGCGAGAACGAACTCTGCGTCCTGACCGCCGGGCGCATCCGCATCACCGATGACGACGGCCGGCAGTCGACCTACGGGCCGGGCGACAGCTTCGTGATGCCCGCAGGCTTCTCCGGACTCTGGGAAGTCCTGGAGCCAGCCCAGAAGTTCTACGCCATCTACGAGCCCGCTGCGGCCTGAACCAACCAGGTGCGCCGGGGCCTTCAGATGCGCCTCGCTGGTGCGTGGGCCCGGCCAAAGTCCGTGCCAATGCGGGCTTTTTCTTGTCTGGCACGCTTCCTGCAATGCAGGAGGCCGGGCCGCAGCGTTACGGGCGCTCGTACTGAAAACGTGTCGCCTCTGCTACTATCGCGGCAACGGACGTTCAATTTGTGTTGTTACTAAGCAACAAAGGGGTATGCGAAATGAAATTGACCCATGGCCTGGCGGCGCTGGCGCTCTCGTTGACCGCGATGGCTGCGCAGGCGGAAGTCACCGGTACGGTAACGGCAACCAGCGATTATGACTTCCGCGGTATCACCCAGACGTCGCAGGATCCGGCGTTGCAGGGCAGCATCGACTACGCGCACGACAGTGGTTTCTATGCTGGCGCCTGGGCCAGCAACGTCGACTTCGGGGACTGCTGCGACGAGAACATCGAAATCGACCTCTACGCGGGCTTCAGCGGCGGCGAGACGATCACGTACGACGTCGGCCTCATCTACTACACGTACCCCGGCGCGGAGGACATCGACTATCCCGAGATCTACGCGGGCCTCGGCTGGAACTGGCTGAGCGGCAAGGTCTGGTACTCGAACGATCTCGGTAACTCCGGCGACTCGGCCATGTACTACGAAGCCAACGGCGAATGGGAACTCCCCGCCAACTTCGGTGCCAGCGCGCACGTCGGCTACAGCGACGGCGACTACTGGGACAACGCCTACGGCGATGGCTACATGGACTGGTCCGTGGGTGTCACGTATGCGCTCGGCAACTTCGCTCTCGGCCTGAAGTGGATCGACGGCAGCGACCTCGAAGGTGCCGACGGCACGCCTGGCGACGTGGGCAGCAGCGAAGCCCGCGCGGTGTTCTCGGTCTCCACCAGCTTCCCCTGGTCGAACGAGTAAGGCGCCAGCGCGTCGCCTGACGCGTACGACGAAAAAAGGCCCGGGCGCCGCAAGGCGACCGGGCTTCTTTTCTTTCTAACCCCTGACCCCTGACCTCTGTCCCTGTCCCTCAGGCCAGTTCCTTCAGCACTCCGCCGAGGACGCCGAACACCTGGTCGATGTGCTGCTTCTCGATGATCAGCGGCGGCGACATCGCGATGATGTCGCCCGTCACGCGCACCAGCAGTCCCTGCTCGAACGCCCGCACGAACGTGTTGTAGCCGCGCAGGCCGGGCTTGCCCGCGATTGGATCCAGTTCCACGGCGCCGATGAGCCCGAGGTTGCGCAGGTCGATCACGTGCGGCAGGCCTTTCAGCGAGTGCACGCCATCGGCCCAGTAAGGCGCCATGTCACTGGCGCGCGCGAACAGGCCTTCCTTGCGATAGATCTCCTGCGTGGCGATGCCCGCAGCGCAGGCGACCGGGTGCGCGGAATAGGTGTAGCCGTGGAAGAGCTCGATCGCGCCTTCCGGGCCCTGCATGAAGGCGTTGAAGATCTGGTCGCTGGCCGCGACGGCGCCCATTGGAATGGCCCCGTTGGTCAAGCCCTTCGCCATCGTGATCATGTCCGGCTGCACGCCGAAGAACGAGGTGCCGAACGGTGCGCCGAGCCGGCCGAATCCCGTGATGACTTCGTCGAAGATCAGCAGGATGCCGTGCCTGGTGCAGACGCTGCGCAGGCGCTCGAGGTAACCCCGCGGCGGGATCAGCACGCCCGTGGAACCCGCGACGGGCTCGACGATCACGGCCGCGATGTTGCTCGCATCGTGCAGCGCGACGATGCGCTCGAGTTCGTCCGCCAGGTTGGCGCCGTGCTCGGGCATGCCACGCGTGTAGGCATTCTTCGCGAGGTCGTGCGTGTGCGGCAGGTGATCGACGCCGGGCAGCATCGACCCGAACCACTTGCGGTTGTTGACCATGCCGCCGACCGAGATGCCGCCGAAGCCGACGCCGTGATAGCCGCGCTCGCGGCCTATGAAGCGGGTGCGCGAGGCCTCGCCTCGTGCGCGGTGATAGGCGAGGGCGATCTTGAGCGCCGTGTCGACCGATTCCGACCCGGAGTTGGTGAAGAAGACGTGGCCCATGTCCTTGGGCAACCAGCTCGCGATGTCGTTCGCCAGCTGGAACGCCGTCGGGTGCCCCATCTGGAACGGCGGGGCGTACTCCATCGTCGCAATCTGCTTGCTGACGGCCTCGCTGATTTCCTTGCGACCGTGGCCCGCATTCACGCACCACAGGCCGGCAGCCGCATCCAGGATCTGCCGGCCTTCCGGCGTCCAGTAGTGCATGCCCGAGGCCCGCGCCAGCATGCGCGGGTTGGCCTTGAACTGGCGGTTCGCCGTGAAAGGCATCCAGAAGGCTTCCATCTCGGCGCGCTGCAGCGGGGCGTTGGCGGTCATGGCGGGATTCCCGGATTTGTAGGAATAACCGCCCGATGATAAGAAAAATTGACACTCGGCTCAAATGGCCGTGAAATTCGACCTGATTTGAGCCCGTGTGTGCAGGATATTGAACACCCCGTGAGCGAACTCAGCATCGACGTCGGCGCCCACCTGCGGGCCGTGCGCACCATGTACGGCCTGTCGCAGCGTGAGTTGGCGAAGCGCGCCGGCGTGACCAACGGCCTCATCTCGCTGATCGAGCAGAACCGCGTCAGCCCGTCGGTCAGTTCGCTCAAGAAGGTGCTCGACGGTATTCCAATGTCGCTGGCCGACTTCTTCACGCTCGACTTCTCCGCGAGTCCGCAGGTGTTCTTCCGGGGCGACGAGCTACCGGTCATGGGCGACCGCGCGGTGACCTTCAAGCTGGTCGCGGCGCGCCGGCCAAACCGGGCCATGGCCGTGCTGCACGAGCACTACGCACCGGGCGCCGACACCGGCGCCGACATGCTGCGGCACAAGGGCGAAGAGGGCGGCGTGGTCGTCAGTGGTCGCATCGAACTCACGGTCGGCGCCGAGACCCGCCAGCTCGGTCCCGGCGATGCCTATTACTTCACCAGCGCGATCCCGCACCGCTTCCACAACACGGGAGCCGAACCCTGCGAGATCATTTCGGCGAGCACGCCACCGACCTTCTGAAACGGCGACAATGCAGGCTTGCCCGACGTTGCCTCCGGCTACCGTGACCAGCGAAGTCCCATGAACCAGACAGCCCCTCCCACTGCGCAGGACTGGCGCGCCCGCGCCGCCGTGCTCCCGATCAATGGCCAGGCCTTCATCGATGGCCGCTACGTCGACGCCGCGAGCGGCGCGACGTTCGACGACGTCACGCCGATCGACGGTCGCGTGATCGCGCGAGTCGCTTCGACCGACCAGGCGGACGTCGAGCGCGCCGTCGCCGCCGCGCGCCGCGCATTCGACAGCGGGGCCTGGTCGAGGCAGCCGCCGCGCGAGCGCAAACGCGTGCTGCAGCGCTTCGCCGAGCTGATCCTCGCGCACCGCGACGAGCTGGCGCTGCTCGAGACGCTCGACATGGGCAAGCCCATCTCCGACAGCCTGGCCGTGGACATTCCCGCCACGGCGCGCTGCATCGCGTGGTACGCCGAAGCCGTCGACAAGGTGTACGACGAGGTCGCCCCGACCGCCCACGACCAGCTGGCGCTCATCACGCGTGAGCCGATCGGCGTCGTCGCCGCGATCGTGCCGTGGAATTTCCCGCTGATCATGGCCGCCTGGAAGATCGGCCCGGCACTCGCCGCCGGCAATTCGTTCGTGCTCAAGCCGTCCGAGAAGTCGCCGCTGTCGGCGATCCGACTCGCGGCGCTGGCCGCGGAAGCCGGCATTCCGGATGGCGTGTTCAACGTGCTGCCGGGTTACGGTCACACGGCCGGCCAGGCGCTGGCATTGCACATGGACGTCGACTGCATCGGCTTCACGGGCTCGACGCGCACCGGCAAGCTCATGCTGCAGTACTCGGGCCAGTCGAACATGAAGCGCGTGTGGCTCGAGTGCGGCGGCAAGTCGCCGAACATCATCCTGGCCGACTGCCCGGACCTCGACCGCGCGGCGGCAACCGCGGCCGGTGCGATCTTCTTCAACCAGGGCGAGATGTGCACGGCGGCGTCGCGCCTCATCGTCGAAGCAAGCGTGCGCGACCGCGTGCTCGAGAAAGTCGTCGAGGCGAGCCGGGCGATGCAGCCGGGCGACCCGCTCGATCCCGCGACGCGCATGGGTGCGATCGTCGACGAGATCCAGACCAGGACCGTGCTCGGCTACATCGACTCGGGCAGGTCCGAAGGCGCGTCCGTGCTGGCGGGTGGCCAGCGCGTGCGCGAGCAGACGGGCGGCTGTTACATCGAACCGACCGTCTTCGCGGACGTGCAGACCGACATGCGCATCGCCCGCGAGGAGATCTTCGGTCCGGTGCTGGCCGCCATCACGGTGCAGGATGCGGAAGAGGCCGTGCGCGTCGGCAACGGCGTCGAATACGGTCTCGCGGCGGCGGTCTGGACCCGCGACATCGGCAAGGCGCACCGGATCGCGAAGGCGCTGCGCGCCGGCATGGTTTACGTGAACTGTTACGACGCCGACGACATCACCGTCCCGTTCGGCGGCTTCAAGCAATCGGGGATCGGCCGCGACAAGTCGCTGCACGCTTTCGACAAGTACACGGAGCTCAAGACGACCTGGATCGACCTCTCGCAATGAGCGGCTACAGCAACGTCACGTTCGACGAACTCGAGGTCGGCGCGACCGCCAGCGCCGAGCGAACGGTTGGCCAGTCCGAGATCGAGGCGCTGCTTCTGGTTTCAGGCGACGTCGTGCCGTTCCACATGGTGGAAGGCGTCACTGTCGAGCCGCGTGACCTGTGCGTCGAGGCGGTGGCGGCGGAGGCCATCATCTCGGGCATGCTCGAGCGCCGGCTCCCCGGCCCCGGCACGCGCGTCGTCTCGCAGCAACTCGAATTCGACGGCGTCATCCGCGTGGGCGACCTGGTCCGCGCGACCGTGACGGTCCGCGAGAAGACCGCCGAGAATCGTCGCGTGCTGTTCGACTGCTCGGTGGATGCGGCGGGCGAGACCGTGCTCCGCGGCACGGTCGTCGTCGAGGCGCCCCACCGCAAGGCGTCCTTCCCCGAACTGTCGCGGCCGGAGTTCATGATCCGGCGCAACGACGTGTTCGCGCGACTGCTCAAGCGCTGCGAACCGCTGGCGGCGGTATCGTGCGCCGTCGCGCATCCGTGCGATCCTGATTCGCTGATGGGAGCGCTCGAGGCGGCACGGCTGGGCCTCATCGTGCCGGTACTCGTGGGTCCCGCGGCGCGCATCCGCGCGCTTGCCGGCGGCCTCGGCCAGGACATCTCGAACTATCGCCTCGTCAGCACCGAGCACAGCCATGCGTCGGCCGAGGCGGCCGTGTCGCTCGCCCGCAGCGGCGAAGTCGAGACGCTGATGAAGGGCAGCCTGCACACCGACGAGATCATGGCGGCGGTGGTGTCGTCGCAGGGCGGCCTGCGCACGGAGCGTCGCGTCAGCCACGTGTTCGTCATGGACGTGCCGGCGTACGACCGCATCCTGTTCGTCACCGATGCCGCTATCAACATCGAACCATCGCTCAGGGAAAAGGCCGACATCGCGCAGAACGCGATCGACCTCGCGCGCAGCCTCGGCATCGAGACGCCCAAGGTGGCCATCCTGTCGGCGGTGGAAATGGTCAACCCGGACATCAACTCGACCATCGACGCCGCGGCGCTTTGCAAGATGGCGGACCGCGGCCAGATCCGCGGCGCCGTCCTCGACGGGCCACTCGCGTTCGACAACGCGATCAGCGAGATCGCGGCGCGCACCAAGAGCATTCATTCCCCGGTCGCGGGTCGCGCGGACATCCTGCTCGTGCCAAACATCGAGGCCGGCAACATGCTGGCCAAGCAGCTGCAGTACTTCGCCGGCGCCGACAGCGCGGGCATCGTGCTCGGCGCGCGCGTGCCGGTGATCCTGACGAGCCGCGCCGACAACGTGCGCATGCGCATCGGCTCGGCGGCCGTCGCCAAGCTGGTCGTCCACGCGCGACGCGCGGCGGTACCGCCGCTCAAGTGACAGCCATGCCGGCTCGTGACGAACCCGCGATCCTGGTCCTGAACGCAGGATCGTCGAGCATCAAGTTCTGCATTTTCCGCCGCGTCGACGGGCAGGCCGTGCGCGGCCTGCGCGGGCAGGTGTCGGGCCTCGGCACCGTGCCGCGATTCACCTCGCGCCGTGACGGCGGGCCGACGATCGACACGCAACTCGCCGCGGGCCCGATGACGCACGCCGCAGCGCTCGATCGCCTGCTCGAGGCGGTCCATGCAGAACTCGGCGGCGCACGCATCGTCGGCGTCGGTCATCGCGTCGTGCACGGCGGCCTCGAGTTCATGGCGCCGATCGCGGTCGACACGTCCGTGCTGCAGCGCCTCGACCAGTACGTGCCGCTCGCACCGCTGCACCAGCCGCATAACCTCGCGGCGATCCGCGCGCTGCTGGCGCGATTGCCCGGCGTGCCCGAGATAGCGTGCTTCGATACGGCGTTCCACCGCACCGTGCCGGACGTCGCGCAGCGTTTCGCCCTGCCGCCGCGGTTCGCCGAGGCCGGGGTACGGCGCTACGGGTTCCACGGGCTTTCGTACGAGTACATTGCCTCGCAATTGTCTGCCGTCGATGGCCGCGCCGCAGCGGGACGCACCGTGGTATTGCACCTGGGCAACGGCTCGAGCATGTGTGCGATGCGCGCATGCAGGAGCATCGCGACCACGATGGGCTTCACCGCGGTGGACGGCCTGCCGATGGGGACGCGCTGCGGCGCGCTGGATCCGGGCGTCGTGCTGTTCCTGATGGACGAGATGAAACTCGGGCCGCGCGAGATCGAGCGGTTGATCTACAACGAATCCGGCCTGCTCGGCATGTCGGGCGTGTCGAGCGACGTCCGCGACCTGCTGGCGAGCAGCGAGCCCGCCGCAGCCCTGGCGCTCGACGTGTTCGTGTATCGCGCCGGTCGCGAACTAGGCTCGCTGGCCGCGGCGCTGGGTGGTCTCGACGCGATCGTGTTCACGGCCGGCATCGGCGAGAACCAGGCCGAGATTCGCGTGCGCATCTGCCGGCAGGCGGCCTGGCTCGGCATCGAACTGGATGCGGCGGCCAATGCCCGCCACGGACCGCGCATCTCGACGCCGGGCAGCGCCGCCGCGGCCTTCGTGATCCCGACGGATGAGGAAAGCATGATCGCGCGCCATGTCATGCGCTTGCTGCAGGCCTGAAGATGTCGGCCACTGCTTTTTTCCTTGTGCGCGGTCGTCCCCGACGCCTCCCTGCCGCCTGCCGCCAGGACTCTGCCGCCCTGCGCCAGTTGGTCCGCGAGGATCGGCTTCGTTAGACTTCCCGCTCTTAACGCCCCGGAGCCCGCGATGAAAGTCACCGTTGCCGCGACCCAGTTCGCCTGCACGCCGAATGCCGCCGAAAACATCGCCAGGGCCGAGTCGATGGTGCGCCAGGCCGCCGCGAGTGGCGCGCAAGTCATTCTTTTGCAGGAACTTTTCGAGACTCCGTACTTCTGCAAGGACCACCTCGCGAGTCACTTCGAGCTGGCGCACCCGATGCCGGACAACCCGGTCGTGCGCCGCTTCCAGGACCTGGCCAGGGAACTCGGGGTGGTGCTGCCGATCAGCGTGTTCGAGCGCGCCAACAACGCGTACTACAACTCGCTGGCGATGATCGACGCCGACGGCGAAGTCATGGGCATCTACCGCAAGTCGCACATCCCGGAGGGCCCGGGATACCACGAGAAGTTCTATTTCTCGCCAGGCGACACCGGCTTCCGCGTCTGGAAGACGCGCTTCGGCGCGATCGGCGTGGGCATCTGCTGGGACCAGTGGTTTCCCGAGGCGGCGCGCTGCATGGCACTGATGGGCGCGGAGATCCTGCTCTACCCGACGGCGATCGGCTCCGAACCGCAGGACCCGACCCTCGATTCACGCGACCACTGGCAGCGTTGCATGCAGGGCCACG
>Ga0224500_10000661_pt1 | contig 22663 bp, 22 predicted proteins | sample SF_Oct11_sed_USG_FD_168126 | JGI IMG/M metagenome (GOLD analysis project Ga0224500, IMG submission 168126) | Sediment microbial communities from San Francisco Bay, California, United States - SF_Oct11_sed_USGS_4_1 | ecosystem: Environmental > Aquatic > Marine > Sediment | place: USA: California... | reverse complement strand
CATCAGAAAGGCCACGGCAGCGAGCAACGGCCGATGGCGGGCGGCGATGAGGACACGGTGCACATTAACAGAACGACGAACGGCTGATCGCGGGGATTGTCGTGCCTGAATTACCCGAAGTCGAAGTCACGCGGCGGGCCCTCGCCCCTCACGTCGAGGGCCGCGTCATCGAGGGCGCGGTCGTTCGCGATCGCCGGCTGCGCTGGCCCGTGCCCGCCGACCTGGTGAAGCGCGTGCGCGGGCAACAGGTCGAGCGCCTGGACCGGCGCGGTAAGTATCTGCTCTGGCGGTTCGCGCGTGGCGTACTGATCTCCCATCTCGGCATGTCGGGCGTATGGAGAGTGCTGCCGCGGGCCGAAGGCATTCCCGCTCCCGGGCGACATGACCACGCCGACCTGCTGTTCGCCCTGGACTGCGTCAGGCTGACCGACCCACGGCGCTTTGGCGCACTGCTGTGGCACCGGGCTGCGGACGGCCCGGTGGAGTTCCATCCTCTGCTGGCCGGCCTCGGCGTCGAGCCATTCGATCCGGCGTTCACCGGCGCCCTTCTGCACCGCGGAACGCGCGGCCGTTCGGCCGCCATCAAGCAGGTGCTGCTGGCAGGTGACATCGTCGTCGGCGTCGGCAACATCTACGCATCGGAGAGCCTGTTCCGCGCTCGTATCAACCCCCGGCTCTCCGCGCATCGGCTTGGGCCCGCCCGTTGCGATCGGCTGGCCGGTGCGATCCGGGAGGTGCTTGCCGAAGCCATCGCTGTCGGTGGCAGCACGCTTCGCGACTTCGTCGGCGCGGATGGCGCCGAGGGCTACTTCATGCTCGACGCCTTCGTGTACGAACGAGCCGGGCAGCCGTGCCGTGTCTGCGGGGGGGCGATCGCGCGCATCGTGCAGGGACAGCGCGCGACCTATTACTGCCGCCGCTGCCAGAGCCGGTAGCTGGCTCCGGTCGGCGGAAGTCACGCACGAATCGGGCCTTGATTCTGCGTTCACGTGGCTGTGCCGCCGCTGGGGCGCGTGCTATAGATTGGCCTTGGCGCCGTGTGTCCGGTCGGCGCGATCCGGTGTGACGATGGCCCCCCTGGCGTCCCGATTCGAGGAATACGGAAACTGGCGCGATTCGCTTGCGAAGGCGATCGTCGACCTGCGCCAATGGATGAGCGAGACGCAGCTCCTGGAGGGGGATGCCGCGCGGCGGCTGGAATTCGCCCTCGACCGCCTCGCCGAAGACAAGCTCGTCATCGCATTCGTTGCCGAGTTCTCGCGCGGCAAGTCTGAGCTGATCAACGCCATCTTCTTTGCCGACTACGGCAAGCGCATCCTGCCTTCATCGGCTGGCCGCACCACGATGTGCCCGACCGAGTTGCTGTACGACGAGACGCTGCCGCCGTGCATTCGGGCGCTGCCCATCGAGACCCGCAGCCGGCGTGGCTCGACCTCGGACTTCAAGCGGATGACGAGCGAGTGGAAGGTGTTCCCGCTCGATACGGCTTCGACCGACGGCATGCTCGACGCCTTCAAGATGGTCGCCGAGACGGTGCGGGTGCCGGTCGACGAGGCCCGCGGTTACGGTCTGTTCGACGGCGACGACCCCGACCAGGCGGTTGCGGTCGACAAGCACGGCACCATCGAGATCTCGAAGTGGCGGCACGCGGTCATCAACTTCCCGCACCCGCTGCTGAAGCACGGTCTCGTGATCCTCGATACGCCGGGACTCAACGCCATCGGCACCGAGCCCGAGCTGACGCTGTCGCTCGTGCCCAACGCACATGCCGTGCTGTTCGTGCTCGCAGCCGATACCGGCGTCACGAAGAGCGACCTGGACGTCTGGCGTCACGTGGTGGGCGATGCGGGACACCGCAACCACATCGCGGTGCTCAACAAGATCGATGGCCTGTGGGACGCGCTGAAGACGCCGGGCGAGATCGAGCGCGAAGTGCGGCGGCAGGTACATGCGGTCGCCGCAACCCTGGACCTCGAGCCGGTGCGCGTGTTCCCGGTTTCCGCGCAGAAGGGACTGGTCGCCAAGGTGCAGGGCGACGAGCGGCTGCTCGAGGCGAGCCGCCTGCCCCTGCTGGAAGAGGCGCTGATCGAACTGCTGGTGCCTGCCAAGCAGAAGATCGTGCGCGACCAGACGGTCATGGCGGCGGAGCGGGTTGCCGCCGAGACCAGGCAGGCACTTGCCGCCAGGGAACGCGGCGTGATCGAGCAGTTGTACGAACTGCGCTCGCTGCAGGGCAAGAACCAGAGCTCGATCGAGCGCATGACGCGGCGCGCGTACGGCGAGCAGCGCGAGTTCGAGGAAGTGGTCCGCAAGATCGTCGCCGCCCGGCTCGTGCTGTCGCGCCTGTCGGAGGAACTGTTCGCGCCGCTGCGCGTCAGTGCCCTGCGCGAGCACGTGCTGGCGACGCGGCGCCGGATGAAGAACAGCCAGCTGTCGCCACAACTGGCGGCAGCGGTGAAGGCCTATTTCGCCGGGCTGCGCGAGATGCTGCGCTCGGCGAACGCCAAGACGCTGGAAATCGAGCAGATGGTGATCGGCGTGCAGCGCCGGTTCGCCGAGGAACTGGGCTGGAGCCTGTCGCCACCGATGACGTTCTCGCTCGACACATACATCGCCGACGTGGAACGGGCCGAGGCGGCCTACCGATCGCAGTTCGGCGCGCTGGCCGTGCTCACGACCGACAAGTGGGCGCTGATGCAGCGCTTCTTCGACACCGTGGTGTCGAAGTCGCGCGAGATCTTCTCTGCCGCGGAGCGCGACACGGAGGCGTGGGTCAAGTCGCTGCTGCCGCCGATCGAGATGCAGGTGCGCGAGCAGCGGGCGCAGTTGAAGAAGCGTGCGGAGTCGGTCGGGAAGATCCGCGACGCGCAGGGCTCGCTCGACGACCGCATCACCGAACTCGAGGAGGTCCTGGAGGATGCGCAGGGCAAGCTCGCCGTGCTGCGGCAGCTGTCCGAGCGCATCCGCGACATCGGCGCGCGGGCGCGCGTCGACGACGTGGCCAACGAAGAGGCGCTCGCGGCGTAGGTGGCCCGCTCATCCTCCGCTGGCGCCTTCGCCGGCCGCGTGATCCGGTGGCAGCGCGCGCACGGCCGCCGCGACCTGCCGTGGCAAGGCGGACGCGATCCCTATCGAATCTGGGTCTCCGAGGTCATGCTGCAGCAGACCCAGGTCGCCGCGGCGATTCCCTATTACCTGCGCTTCGTGCACCGCTTCCCGGACGTGCGGGCGCTCGCGGTGGCACCTGCGGCCGACGTGATGGCCGCGTGGGCGGGACTGGGCTACTACACGCGCGCCCGCAACCTGCATCGCTGCGCGCAATTCGTCGTCGAACGGCACGGCGGCGAGTTTCCGAGGTCAGTGCGGGCGCTGTCGGAGTTGCCGGGCATCGGCCGCTCCACCGCGGCGGCGATCGCTGCGTTCGCCTTCGGCGCCCGCGCGGCGATCCTGGACGGCAACGTGAAACGGGTCCTCGCACGCCACTTCGGGGTGGCGGGCTATCCGGGTACGGCGGCCGTCGAACGCCAGTTGTGGACGCTGGCGGAAGAACTTCTTCCGGGGGACGGGATCGAGGCGTACACGCAGGGCCTGATGGATCTCGGGGCGACGCTGTGCGTGCGCACGCGGCCGCGCTGCGGCGCGTGCCCGGTCGCGAGGAGCTGCGTAGCGCTGGCGCAGGGGCGTACTGCAGAACTGCCCGCGCCCCGGCCCGCGCGGGTGCGGCCGCTGCGCCACGCCACCGTGGTGATCATCCGCGACGACGATGGCGCGACGCTGCTCGAAACGAGGCCGCCGACCGGGATCTGGGGCGGGCTGGTGAGCCTGCCTGAGTTCGATGCCGACGCGAGCGACCAGGCCCTGCGCACATCAATCGCCGACCGCTACGAGTTCGATGTCGTCCTGGAGGGAAGCCTTCCGCATGTCCGGCACGAGTTCTCGCACTACAGCCTGGTCATGCAGCCGCGGCTCGCAAGGATCCGGCGCGCCCTCGGCGCATCCGATTGCGCGGCGCGGCTCGTAGGGCGGGACGCGCTGCGGGAGTCGGCGTTGCCCGCTCCGATCCGGCGGCTGCTGCAGCAGGTCGACGGCGACGCAGGCGTCAGGTGAGAATCGAATGTTGCTTGAGGTAGGTGTGCACGATCTGCAGCCGGGTCGGCGCGTCGGTCAGTTCCATCAGCTTCTGCTTGGCCTTGAGCGGCACGGGCAGCACTTCGCATAACCGGTTCGACACCCACGCGGAAGAACCGAGGTGGTAGGGCTCGGCGAACGGCACCCGCGACAGGACCTCGCTGTCTTCCGCGCCCTCCTCGTTCAGCCGCCGCTCCTCGAACTGGGCTCGAAGGTCGTCCAGGATGCGCGCCAGCAGGTCGACGCAGGGGCGGTGCTCGGTAGGCACCGGCGCGTCGTCGTCCGGATCGATCAGCTGGATGTCCCCGATGACGAGACCGTCGGCCTGGGTCTCCTTGTTCAGGAGGCGGAAGCGGTCCTGCCCGACCGTGCGGATGTGAAGCACGCCCAGCTGCTTCATGTCCCAGGCCTCGATCCGTGCGAGGCATCCGACCTCGGCCAGGGCGGTTGTTCGCGTCACTTCCGTCGCGCGCGGATCGGTGATCAAGGTGACGCCGAACAACGTGCCCTCGCGCATGCAGTCCCGCACCATGTCGAGATAGCGCGCCTCGAACACCCGCAGCGGCAGCACGCCCTGCGGAAACAGAACCGTCGACAGCGGGAACAGCGCAACCCGCATCAGTGCGGCTCGGCGAGATCGATCGACCGGTGACGCACCAGGACGTGTTCGCGCGGAGCGAAACGACGCGCGAGTTCCTCGACGATGTAGACGGAGCGGTGGCGGCCGCCAGTGCAGCCGATCGCGACGGTCACGTAGTTGCGGTTGTCGGCGACGTAGCTCGGCAGCCATTTGCCGATGAACTGCGCGATGTCCTCGGTCATCTCGGCGACCGCCGGAGCCGACGCGAGGAAAGCCGCGACCTGGGCATCGCATCCGGTCAGCGGTCTCAGCACCGGGTCGTAGTGCGGGTTGGGCAGGTTGCGGACGTCGAACACGAGGTCAGCCGCGACGGGAATGCCTTCCTTGAAGGCGAAGGACTCGAACGAGAGGGTCAGGGTGGCGCGCGGACTGTCCACGAACGCGCGCACCCAGTGGCGCAGCACGTTCGGCCGCAGTCCGCTGGTGTCGATCACGTGCGCGATTTCGTTCAGCGGCGCGAGCAGTTCGCGTTCGACGGCGATCGCCTCGCCCACCGTGGTCTCGCTGCCGTGAACGCCCGTGCGCCACGAGACCGGGTGGCGGCGGCGGGTCTCCGAGAAGCGCTGAACCAGGGCGATGTCCGAGGCCGTGAGGAAGAGCACGCGCACGTCGTGCCCGATCCGACGCAGCGTCGCGACCATCTCAGGGACGTTCGCGAGCGTGGCCTCGCTGCGCGCATCGATCGCGACCGCCACGTCCTTGTGTCCGGTGTCGCTGAGGTAGGCGCACAGGTCGAGCAGGAACTGCGGGGGCAGGTTGTCAACGCAGTAATAGCCGACGTCTTCCAGCAGGCGGATCGCCACGGATTTGCCGGAACCCGACAGCCCGGTGACTAGAACGATGCGCATCGGCGGGTTGGACAGGATCAGATGGACATTGTTGCACGACCGGCGCGTGCGGCAACGGAGCAATGAAAAGGGGCGCCGCGGCGCCCCATCGTCGGAATGCCGGTACGGATCAGCCGGACAGGCAGCTCGACATGAATTTCTTGCGCTCCTCGCCGGCGAGCTTCTTGTCGCCCGCTTCCTTGTTGCAGTGGGTCATCTTCTCCTGCTGAGACATCTTCTTTGCATCGCCGGACAGGCAGGTCGACATGAACTTCTTGCGCTCCTCGCCGGCGAGCTTCTTCTCGCCCGCTTCCTTGTTGCACGTCGCCATCTTCTGCTGCTGCGGCGTCAATTCCTTCTTGTCGTCAGCCGCCATCGCCGCCAGCGGCAGCGTAAGACAGGCAGCGATGAGAACTTTCTTCAGCATCTTGCTTTCTCCCCGTTTGGCCAACCGTACGGTCGGCGTGTGCAGCCCGGCCTGGGCAGCTCGATTACAGCATGGCCCGCGGGGGTTGGCGCAATCCGGCCAATGCAGGGGGCCGGACCCGCGCCACGCTCATCTAGTCGGACATCTGCTGCTGCTGGCGCTGCAGAAAGTCCCGCATCGTGTCGACACCGCGCAACTGCAGGATCGTGTTGCGAACGGCGGCTTCGGTAAGGACGGCGAGGTTGCGTCCAGACGCGACAGGGATGATCACCTTTCGCACCGGCAGGCCGAGCACGTCTTCCGTCTGGCCTTCGAGTGGCAGGCGCTCCAGCGTCTCGCTCGAACCATAGCGGCGCAGCTCGACGATCAGGCGCAGCTTCATCTTCCGGCGCACGGCTGTCTCGCCGAAGATCGACTTGATGTCGAGCAGCCCGAGCCCCCGGACCTCGAGGAGATTCGCGAGCAGCGGCGGGCACCTTCCCTCGATGGTGTCGGGTGCGACCCGCGAGAAATCCACCACGTCATCTGCCACCAGCCCGTGGCCGCGGCTGATCAGTTCCAGCCCCAGTTCGCTCTTGCCTACGCCCGATTCGCCGGCTACCAGCACGCCCATGCCGAGCACGTCCATGTAGACGCCATGCAGCGTGCAGTGGGTCGCGAGCAGCTTCGCCAGGTAGATCCGCAGCACCTCGATGATCTCTGCTGCGGGCAGCGGCGAACCGAGGACGGGAAGCGCTGCCGCCTCTGCCGCGGCGAGCAACTCCTCGGGCGCCGTCAGCCCTTCGCCGATGATCAGGCCGATCGGACCGCCGGCGACGAGCTCGCGGGCGTAGTGCGTGCGGCGGGCTGGCTCGAGCTTGAGGTAGTAGTGGACCTCGGGCTGACCGAGAACGTGCAGCCGGTTCGGATGGATCAGGTTGAGGTGGCCGACAAGGTCCGCGCTGGCGAGTCCGGCGTTTGCGGGCGTATCGAGCGGCTTGTCGACTGACGAGCGGCCTGCCAGCCACTCAAGCTTCAGCGATTCCCGGTTTTCCTCGAACAGCGACTTGAAGGTGGGCATTGCTTCGGTGCGCAGGCGGGCGCAGTCCAGGACGCCGCGAGGCTACGCCGAATGCCGCGAAGCGACCACCCGCCGGGTCAGGCCGCCGGCCGCATTGATTCCCAGGCTGTCAGCGCAGCGTGGACCGCTTCGGCGCTCGGAGCGTCGAGCAGCGACTGGCGGAAGGCCTTGTCGGACAGCATCTGGGCAAGTTCTGACAGCAGGTCCAGGTGCGCCTGGGACGCCTGCTCGGGTACGAGCAGGAAGATCATCAGCGACACGGGCTGTCCGTCCGGCGCGTCGAACGGCACGGGTTCGGACACGCGTACGAACGCGGCGACCGCTTCCTTCAGGCCCTTGATGCGGCCGTGCGGAATTGCGACGCCCTGACCGAGCCCGGTGGATCCCAGTCGTTCGCGCGCGAACAGGCTGTCGAACACCTTCGCGCGGGCAACGCCCTGGTTGTTCTCGAACAGCAACCCGGCCTGCTCGAATGCCCGCTTCTTGCTGGACGCCGGCAGGTCGAGGAGGATGTTGGAGAGGGGCAACAGGCGCGAGATCAGGGTCATGTACGGCGCGCTCTTCCTTGAAGGCTCGCGACGAGCGTAGGCGCGGATCGCGCCCGCGGTCGCGCGGGAAGAAGTGAGATCGGCTTCCTTTTTCCGGCAGTTTCCTGGCCAGTCGGAAACCGAAGGCGCGGATGATACACCCGGGATTCCGCACTGCAGCGAGAGGTCCGACGGAGGGGGCGAGGCGTATGTTGCTCCTCGGCAACGGGGGTGTATTGCAACCCCGCAAGAACCGGGTGGAAACCCGGGCGCAGCGCCCTCACACTCGTCAAATGAACGACATCCAGGTCCACCCGCACTACCGGCTCGTCTCGCGCGCCATCATCGAACTGACGTCCGGCCAGGCCCAATCGCTCGCGACGCTCGCGGGCCGGCTCGGCGTTTCCGAGTTTCACCTGCAGCGCGTTTTCAGCGAGTGGGCCGGGGTCTCGCCCAAGCGCTTCCTGCAGTTCATCTCGAAGGAGCGCGCACTCGCCGCGCTGCGCTCGGAGCGGGATGTTCTCAGCGCGAGCCTCTCGGCCGGCGTGTCGTCGCCCGGGCGCCTGCACGACCTCCTCGTCTCGTGCGAAGGCATCACCCCCGGCGAGGCGCGCGCGCTTGGTGCAGGCGTGCACATCCGTTACGGCGCGCACGAGACCGCGCTCGGCACGGCGTTCGTCGGACTGACCGACCGCGGCGTCTGCCACCTTCGCTTTGTCGAGGGCGCGGCCGATCCGATCGAGGAACTGCGTCGGGAGTGGCCCGCGGCGACGCTCAGCGAGGACCGGCGTGCTGCGAGCGCCCGCCTCGACGAACTCGCCGATCCGCGCGCCCCGATTCGACTGTGGCTCAAGGGGACGAACTTCCAGATCAAGGTCTGGGAGGCTCTGCTGCGCGTGCGGGAAGGCGAACTCGTGTCGTACGGCCATCTTGCCGCTGCGCTCGGAATGCCGAAGGCAACGCGCGCCGTGGCATCGGCCGTCGCGGCCAATCCAGTCGCGTGGCTCGTGCCATGTCATCGCGTGATCCGGTCCAGCGGCGTGCTGGGTCAGTATCGCTGGGGGAGCGAGAGGAAGGCCGCGCTGATCGGCTGGGAGGCAGCGCGGCACCGGTCGGCTGCTTGAGATGAGGCCCTACTGGGACTGCTGGGCCGCCTGCTGGCGCTTCAGCGTGTCGGACTGGTGGTTCTTGACACGGTCCTTGTGGCGCAGCACCTGGCGATCGAGCTTGTCGACAAGCGTGTCGATCGCGGCGTACATGTCGTCCTCGACCGATTCCACATGGATGTTGTTGCCACGAAGTCGCAGCGTGATTTCCGCGCGCTGCCGGACCTTCTCGACGGTGAGCTGCACGGTCGCGTCGATCACCTGATCGAAGTGACGCTCGATCCGCTCCAGCTTGCCCGACACGTAATCGCGCAGCGCCGGCGTTACTTCAATGTGATTCCCGTGAATCAGCAGGTTCATGCAACCCCCTTCGCATAAGGTCTGGGCGCCCCCCCGCACGGGGGGCGCCGGATTACAACGACTTGCGCTGGGCCACCGCGGGGATCTTCATCGCTTCGCGGTACTTGGCGACGGTTCGCCGCGCGACCACGATGCCCTGTTCCCCCAGCAGCTCCGCGAGCTTGCTGTCTGAGAGTGGATTACGAGTGTCTTCGGCTCCTATCAGTTGCTTGATCAGGGCGCGGATCGCCGTGGAGGACGCCGATCCGCCGGCTTCGGTGGCCACGTGGCTGCCGAAGAAGAACTTGAGCTCGAACACTCCCGAGGGCGTGGCCATGTACTTGTTCGCGGTCACCCGCGAGATGGTCGACTCGTGCAGCCCGACGGTATCGGCGATTTCGCGCAGCACCAGGGGCCGCATCGCGATTTCGCCGTGCGTGAAGAAGTTGTGCTGGCGGTCGACGATGGCCTGCGAGACGCGCAGGATCGTGTCGAAGCGCTGCTGGATGTTGCGGATGAGCCAGCGCGCCTCCTGCACGCGCGTGGTCCACTGGGCCCGGTCCGTTCCTTCCGAGCTGCGAGCACTCCGATCGCGCTTCAGGATGTCCGCATACGCCTGGTTGACGCGCAGGCGGGGCATCACATCGGGATTGAGGACGGCGGTCCAACGGTTCTTCACCTTGCGCACGAAGACGTCGGGGACGACGTAGTCGGCGTGTGCGTCACCAAAGGCTACACCGGGACGCGGCTGCAATGTGCGAATCAATTGGTGCGCCGCACGCAAATCGTCGTCGGCGCACCCGAGCGCCTTGCGGAGCTTGTGGAAATCCCTCGCCGCCAGCAGAGGCAAGTGCTCGCTCACGATGGCGCGCGCCAGCGTCACGATGGGCTTCGGAACCGGCGTGGTCCGGGCAAGGGCGGTCAACTGCAGACTGAGGCATTCGCCGGCGTCGCGGGCGGCGACCCCGGGGGGGTCGAAGCTCTGCAGCAATCGCAACGCGGTCTGCAGTTCTTCGAGTTCGACCTCCGCCTCGGGCGGGCAGATCGAGAGGATTTCGTCCAGTGGCTGGTGCAGGTAGCCGTCATCGTCCAGGGCGTCGATCAGCAATTCGACCAGCACGCGGTCACGCGGCGAGGCCTGGGTGCAGGACACCTGGGCCAGCAGGTGGTCCTTCAGCGAGGTCGTCGTGCCGGCCCAATCGCGCGGGCTGTCGTCGTCGTCGCCGCGGTCGCCGCGCGATCCCCACTCGAGCGCCGTGTCAGATGCCGCGTCTGCGCCCGACTCGGGCGCATCGGACACCGGGCCGTCACCCGTCGGCGCCTCGCTGGCCGGTGCCGGGGCGTCGTTGCCCGCGATCGAGCCGTCCGGCTTCACCCGCACGGCGAGCGCCAGCGGATCGTCGTCGCGTTCCAGCAGCGGGTTTTCCGCGATGGCCTGCTCGATCTCCTGGTTCAGCTCGAGCGTCGAGAGTTGCAGCAATCGGATCGACTGCTGCAACTGAGGCGTCAGCGCCAGATGCTGCGACAGGCGTAGCGAAAGGGCGGGCTTCATGCGCGTCGGGGCGGGAGGAATGTCCCGTGACGCGTGTCAACGTCGGTCGACGAGCGCGCTACGGAAGGGGACTCCGGGGGCACGCTGCCGGCCGTGCACGCGCGCCTCCACCGCGACCCGGGCAATGCGGGTCGGTGCGGGGCACGGGCCGAGCGAAGTCGGTGGGACATCATCCGCGTGGACAGACTTTCAACCTGCATTGGGGCTTGCCGTCCGGTTACATCCGGAAGTGCTCGCCGAGATAGACGCGGCGGACCGTCTCGTTTCCGACGATCTCCTCCGGCCGCCCGGCGGCGAGTACGACGCCCTCGTTGATGATGTACGCGTGGTCGCAGATGCCGAGCGTCTCGCGGACATTGTGGTCCGTGATCAGCACGCCGATTCCCCGCTCCTTCAGGAAGCGCACGATGCGCTGGATCTCCAGGACGGCGATCGGGTCCACCCCGGCGAATGGCTCGTCGAGCAGGATGAAGCGCGGACGCGCGGCCAGCGCGCGCGCGATCTCGACCCGTCGGCGTTCCCCGCCCGACAGCGACAACGCCGGGTTGGTCCTCAGGTGCGCGATCTGCAGATCGTCCAGCAGTCCATCGAGGCGCTGCGCGATCTGCGCGCGAGGCAGGGGACGACCCTGCTCGTCAACCTGCAGCTCGAGCACCGCGCGGATGTTCTCTTCCACCGTGAGTTTCCGGAACACCGACGCTTCCTGCGGCAGGTACGACAGGCCCATGCGGGCGCGCCGGTGGATCGGCAGGTGGGCGATCGAAGTTCCGTTCAGGACGATGCTGCCCGCGTCCAGGGGCACCAGACCGACGACCATGTAGAAGCACGTCGTCTTGCCCGCTCCGTTGGGCCCGAGCAGTCCGACGACCTCCCCGCTCTGCACGGTGAGTGAGACGTCCTTGACCACCGTGCGGCTGCCGTAGCGCTTCTGCAGGTTCTCGACCTGCAGTGTGTTGCCGGGTGCCGTCGGCGCTGGCGTACCGGCGATGGGCTGGGCGAGCGTGTCCATGTCAGTCACGGCGCGGGTTGCCGAGTTCCTGCGACGGGGTCAGCGGTGCCGGGGTGCCGGACGGCGCCGGAGTCGTACGCGCCCCGATGGTGCCGCGCACACGACCGTCGCCGCCCGCGGACTCGGCCGGGCTGCCACCGCTCACGAAATACCTGGAGTTGCGCTGGTCGTAGGTGATCGAGTCCCCGCGCAGTTCATCGCGTTGCACGTCGTTCTCGAGCAGGCGTACCCGCGCGCGCGTGATCAGCTTGACCGTGTCGGCCTTCTCGTCGTACTCGATTCGTTCGGCATGGCCCTCGATGTATTCCTCCGCGCCCGGCCTGGTCGCATCGCGCCGCTGGCGGAACGTGGCCAGCTTGCCGGTCGCCGCTTCGACGATCCCGTACTGATAGCCCTCGGGATCCTTGCGGATCTGCACGCGCTCGCCCGTCATGCGCAGCGTGCCCTTGACGAGGACGACTTCGCCGACCAGCACGCAGACCTGCTTCAGGTCGTCGCACTCGCCCCGGTTGGCCTCGTAGTTCAACGGCTTGTCGCGATCCGCGCGCTCCGCGAGCGCGGGCGGTCCCAGCGCGGCGAGGGCCACTGCCAGTGCGAGCAACGGTGCCTTCGTCATTTGGCCCCCTGGGTCCGGGCAGGCGCAATCGTTCCCCTCACCTGCGAGTGGAACCTGACCACGCGCTTGATGTTGTCGTAGTCCATGCCGACAGACTTCACGACGGAACCGTCGCGGTTCATTTCCACCGCGACATCCGTCGAGTATTGCTCGTGGTCGGGCAGGGCCACCAGTTTCTCGGTCGTCAGGCGCAATGGCGCTTCGCCGCCGGCGCCCGCGTCCCGCGTGACGACGACGGAACCGGTGAGCAGCACGCGCTCTCCGCTGCCTTCGACCAGCGCGTGCTGGGCCCGCGTTTCGAGCTGGGGCTGGTCCGGACGCAGGCTGACGTAGCGGGGTCGTTCCAGTTCGGCGCGGTCGTCGGCGGCGTAGTGCGCCATCCGCTCCGCGAAGAGCCTGTTGGTCGCGCGGCCTGCTGCATCGAACTGCGTCAGCGTGACGCCGTCGACGATGAAGTCCGGACCTTCGCGCGATACCGGGCTCGCGAGCGACCCGTAGCGCCCCGCCTGGGAGTACCAGTAGCTGGCCGCCGCCAGCGCGGCGAGCAGCAGGATCGCGATGATGGCGGTGATCCGGTCACGCATGACGTTTCCCCGCCGGGCAGCTCCGATCGTCGCAGAGCGCCCGCTCAGCTTCCGCTGACGCGCCATCGCCCGGGGCGCCGCGCCCGCGGCGCGGCTGCGACGGCAGTGGCGAGATCGGTATCCGCCTCATCCGCGCGTCATCCCCGCGAAATCGATCCGCTTGGCGCGCAGGATGAATTCGGCCAGGGCGCGCACGGCGCCGCGGCCTCCCGGCTCCGGAGTGATCCAGTGCGCGGCGGCCTTGACCTCGTCGCGCGCGTCCGCCACCGTCGCGGCGAGTCCGGCGCGAGCCAGCACCGGGAGATCCGGCAGGTCGTCGCCGATGTAGCCGGCGCGCTCGTCCGGCACCGCTGCGTCCGCGAGCAGCTCGGTCCATCCCAGCGCCTTGTCGCCCCGTCCCTGCAGCACCCTGCGGATGCCAAGTTCGCGTGCGCGCGCGGCGACGATCTCGGACGAGCGGGCCGACAGGATGGCGACGTCGACGCCGTGGCCCAGCAGCATCTTGATGCCGTGGCCATCGCGCACGTCGAACACCTTGAGCGCCTCCCCGTGCGGTCCGTAGTACAGGCGTCCGTCGGTGAGGACGCCGTCGACGTCTATCGCCACGAGGCTGATACGGGCCGCGCGCTGCTCCGGCGTCATCAGATCACCTTGGCGGCCATCAGGTCGTGCATGTGCAGGGCGCCCACGAGCATGCCGTCCGCGTCGAGCACCAGCAGCTGGTTCTTCTTGCGCTGGTCCATCAGCTGTGCCGCCTCCGCGGCGAGCACGTCCGGCGCGATCGTGAGCGGTTGGCGCGTCATCACGTCGGCGAGGCGCACGTCGCGCACGTCGCCCGAGCGTTCCAGCAGCCGTCGCAGGTCGCCGTCGGTGAAGATGCCCTGCAGGCGCCCGGCGGCGTCGACCACGGCCGTCATGCCGATCTGCTTGCGGGAGATCTCGTGCAATGCGTCGATCATCGACGTGTCGAGCGTGACGCGCGGGATGCGGTCGCCGGTGCGCATCACGTCGCGCACGTAGGTCAGCAGCCGGCGTCCGAGCGCACCGGCGGGGTGCGAGCGCGCGAAGTCATCGGGCCCGAACCCGCGCGCGTCGAGGCACGCCACGGCGAGGGCGTCGCCGAGTGCCAGCATCGCGGTCGTCGAGGACGTGGGCGCAAGGTTGAGGGGGCAGGCCTCCTTGTCGACATGCACGTCGAGGTGCACGTCTGCCAGCCGCGCCAGCGAGGACGCCGGATTTCCCGTCATTGCGACCAGCGGCGTGCCTTCCCGCTTGGCGACCGGCAACATCGTGAGCAGTTCGCCACCTTCGCCGGAATACGACAACGCGACCAGGACGTCGGCGCGCGTGATCATTCCGAGATCGCCGTGCATCGCCTCCGCGGCGTGCACGAACAGCGCCGGCGTCCCGGTGGATGCCAGCGTGGCCGCGATCTTGCGCGCGATGTGGCCGCTCTTGCCGATGCCGCTCACGACCACCCGTCCCCGGCAGTCGAGGACCAGGTCGACGGCCCGCGTGAACTGTCCATCGAGCCGTTGCGCCAGGCCTTCCACCGCCCCCGCCTCCGTCCGCAGCACGGTGCGCGCGAGTTCCAGCGCGCGCGCATGCCGGGACGAGACCTTTTGGGGTGTTGGCATGGAATTCGAGTGTTCGTTCGACGGCGCCGACCACCACGGACGGCGTGCGGCGATAATACACCTGCACACTGTCCTGGCACGGGTTTTGCTCTCGGGCGCCGCCTACGTTCTGATGTCCTCCGGACTCGAAGTCACTCTGTTGCTGCTCGCTGCCGTGGTGGTGGGCGTCGTCGCATTCCGGCTGCTGCAGCTGCCGCCGCTGCTCGGCTACCTGGCGGTGGGCATCGCGATCGGGCCGCACGCCTTCGGTCTGGTGCCAGACACGAAGGACACCCGCTATCTCGCCGAGTTCGGCGTCGTGTTCCTGATGTTCTCCATCGGCCTCGAGTTCTCCCTGACCCGGCTGCGGTCGATGCGCAGGCTCGTGCTCGGTCTTGGTGGAGCACAGGTGGGCCTCACCATACTGCTGACATTTGGCGCAGGCTGGTTCAGCGGCAGCTACTTCGGCATCGGGCTCGCAGGTGCGTTTGCGCTTGGCGGCGCCCTGGCGATGTCTTCCACCGCGATTGTCATGAAGATGCTCGCCGAGCGCGTTCAACTCGACACCGAGCATGGCAAGCGCATCGTCGGCGTGCTGCTGTTCCAGGACCTGGCGGTCGTGCCACTGCTGGTCATCGTTCCCGCGCTCGGCAGCGGCGGCACCGACCTCGCCTGGACGCTCAGCGTGGCGATGGCGAAGGCCGCGGTGCTGCTGACGGTGCTCCTCGTCGGAGGACGGCGAGTGGTGCGCTGGTGGTTCCACACGGTCGCGCAGCGCAAGTCGCACGAACTGTTCACGCTGAACATGCTGCTCGTGACGCTCGGGCTGGCGTGGATGACCGAGGAGGCCGGGCTGTCGCTTGCGCTCGGGGCCTTCGTCGCCGGCATGCTGATTTCGGAAACCGAGTTCCGGCACCAGGTGGAAGAGGACATCAAGCCGTTCCGCGACGTCCTGCTCGGACTGTTCTTCGTCACGATCGGCATGCTGCTCAACGTCAGGATCGTGGTCGACAATTTCGGATGGGTGATGCTTGCCCTCATCGGGCCGGTCGGCTTCAAGTTCGGCCTCATCGTGCTGCTGGTGCGGGTGTTCGGCGCCACGCCAGGCACGGCCATCCGGTCGGGCCTGGCACTGGCGACCGCCGGCGAGTTCGGTTTCGTGCTGCTGGGCCAGGCTGGTCTGCACGGTCTGCTCGAGCCGCTGGTCATGCAGATCGTCCTGGCGTCGATGCTGCTGTCGATGCTGGCGGCGCCGCTGCTGCTGCAGCACAGCGACAAGATCGCGATGCGCCTGTCCTCCAGCGAATGGCTGCACAAGTCGCTGGAGATCGCGCAGATCGCCCAGACCTCGATCGCGGTCGACAAGCATGTCGTGATCTGCGGGTTCGGGCGCAGCGGCCAGCATCTGGGCAAGATGCTGGAACAGGAGGGCATCACCTACGTCGCGCTCGACGTCGATCCCGACCTCGTGCGGCAGGCCGCCGCCGCCGGCGAATCCGTGGTCTACGGGGACGCGGCGCGGCGCGAGACGCTCGTGGCGGCCGGCATCAGCCGCGCGTCGGCGCTGGCGATCACCTATGCCGACACGCCGTCGTCGCTGAAGATCCTTCACCATGTGCGCGAGCTCAAGCCGGACATCGCGGTGATCGTGCGAACGCAGGACGATCATGACCTCGAGAGGCTGCTCGCGGCCGGCGCGACCGAAGTCGTGCCCGAAGTGCTCGAAGGAAGCCTGATGCTCGGATCGCACGCGCTCGTGCTGCTCGGCATCCCGCTGTCGCGGGTCGTGAAGCGAGTCCGCGAGGCGCGCGACCAGCGCTATCAGTTGCTGCGTGGCTACTTCCACAGCATGGGGGAGGACGATGATGTCGAGGAGGAGGCCCACGAGCGCCTGCACTCGGTCCTGCTGCACCCAGGGGCGCCCGCCATCAGCGTGACGCTGGGCGAACTCGGGCTGAAATCTTTCGGCGCCGACGTGACGGCCATCCGACGACGCGGAATCCGCGGTGCGGACCCGAGTCCCGAGATGCGGTTGCAGGCCGGCGACGTCGTGGTGCTGCGCGGCGTGCCGGAGGCGCTGGAGCGCGCCGAACGACGTCTGCTGGAGGCGTAGCGGTCAATGGAACGCCGTCGATTGCTGCTCGGGGCTGTCTGCGCGGCCATCGCACAGGGAGCGCGCGCGGAGCGGGATCAGTTGTGGTCGGCCCTGCAGGCGGGGGGTATTGCCGTGCTGCTGCGTCATGCACAGACCGAACCGGGGACGGGAGATCCTCCCGGATTCCGGCTCGGGGATTGCGCCACCCAGCGCAACCTGTCGGAGGAGGGCAGGCGCCAGTCGGCACGCATCGGGGAGGCGCTGGCGGCGCGCGGCGTGCGGGTGCAGCAGGTCCTGTCGAGCGAGTGGTGTCGCTGCCTCGACACGGCGCGGCTCGCGTTCCCCCGCGTCGGCGTCGAACGCTTCGCTGCGCTCAATTCATTCTTCGACGACCGGTCGACCGAGCCCGCCCAGACGCGAGCGGCGCTCGCACGCATCCTCGCGATCGAGCCTCCCGCCAACGTGGTGTTCGTCACTCATCACGTCAACATCGCCGCGTTGACGGGGACTGCCGTTGGCGCCGGTGAGGCCGTGCTGGTCAGGCCATTGCGCGGGAAGCTGCAGGTCGTCGGGAGGCTCGCGCTCTGATCGCCGGCCGGCCGTGGGACGCCGTGCCGGACCGGAGGGCGAACTAGGCGCTGCGCCGCTTCTTCCCTTTCTGGCGGAGCAGTACCGGTGCCAGGTAGCGTCCGGTGTGGCTCTCCGGGTTGGAGGCGACCGCTTCCGGCGCCCCGGTTGCGATGATGCGGCCGCCACCGTCGCCGCCTTCCGGCCCGAGGTCGACGATCCAGTCCGCGGTCTTCACGACGTCCAGGTTGTGCTCGATCACGACGACCGTGTTGCCGGCGTCGCGCAACTGGTGCAGAACCTTCAGCAGCAGCGCGATGTCATGGAAGTGCAGCCCCGTGGTGGGCTCATCCAGGATGTAGAGCGTGCGGCCGGTGTCGCGCTTGGACAGTTCGAGCGACAGCTTGACCCGCTGGGCTTCGCCACCGGACAGCGTCGTGGCACTCTGGCCCAGCCGTACGTAGCCGAGTCCGACATCGAGCAGAGTCTGCAGCTTGCGGGCGATGGTCGGCACCGCATTGAAGAACGCATGCGCGTCCTCGACGGTCATGTCGAGGACTTCCGCGATGCTCCGGCCCTTGTAGTGCACCTCCAGGGTCTCGCGGTTGTAGCGCTTGCCGTGGCAGGAATCGCAAGGGACGTATACGTCGGGGAGGAAATGCATCTCCACCTTCAGCACGCCGTCGCCCTGGCAGCTCTCGCAGCGGCCACCCTTCACGTTGAACGAGAACCGGCCCGCTTCGTAACCGCGTTCGCGTGCGGTCGGCGTTTCGGCGAACAGCTCGCGGATCGGCGTGAACAGCCCCGTGTAGGTGGCCGGGTTGGAGCGGGGGGTGCGGCCGATCGGACTCTGATCGACGCTGATCACCTTGTCGAAGTGTTCCAGCCCCTCGATCGAGGAGTACGGCGCGGGTTCCGCCGACGAACCGTACAGGTGCCGCGCGACGGCCGTGTACAGCGTGTCGTTGATCAGGGTCGACTTGCCCGACCCGGATACGCCGGTGATGCAGGTGAGCAGTCCGACCGGCAGGTCGAGCGCGACGTCCTTGAGGTTGTTGCCGTGCGCGCCGACGACTTTCAGCCAGTGGGTGAAAGGCGGCGTGCGGTCGTCGGGGATCTCGATCTGTCGCCGGCCCGACAGATACTGCGCCGTCAGGGAACGCTCGCTGCTCAGCACCACATCGAGGGTCCCGCTGGCGATGACCTCGCCACCGTGGACGCCGGCCCCGAGACCCATGTCGACCACGTGATCCGCCGCCCGGATCGCGTCCTCGTCGTGTTCGACCACGATCACCGTGTTGCCGAGATCGCGCAGGTGCTTCAGCGTGCCGATCAGCCGGTCGTTGTCGCGCTGGTGCAGGCCGATCGAGGGCTCATCGAGCACGTACATCACGCCGGTCAGTCCCGAGCCGATCTGCGATGCCAGCCTGATGCGCTGCGATTCGCCGCCCGAAAGCGTTTCGGCGGAGCGGTCGAGCGACAGGTAATCGAGGCCGACGTTGACGAGGAAGCGCAGCCGCGCGCCGATCTCCTTGACGATCTTGTCGGCGATTTCCTTCTTCGCCCCCGTGAACCGCAGGCGCTCGAAGTAGGCGCTGGCATCCCGCAGCGGCGCCGCGGCGACCTGGTAGATCGCCCGGCGATCCTCGCCCTCGCCAACGAAGACGTTGCGCGCCTCGCTCCTCAGGCGGCTCCCCTCGCAGGCGGGACAGGCGCGCTGGCTGCGCAACTTGGTGAGTTCCTCGCGGACCACGAGGGAATCGGTCTCGCGGAAGCGCCGCTCGAGATTCGGCACCACGCCCTCGAATGGATGCTTGCGCAGCATCTTCTTGCCACGTTCGTTGGCATAGGTGAACGACACCTCGTCGGAACCGGAGCCGAACAGGATCACGCGTCGGGCGGGCTCGGGCAGTTCCTCGACCGGCAGGTCGATGTCGAAGCCGTAGTGCTGCGCGACGGCCACCAGCATCTGGTAGTAGTACTGGTTGCGCGCGTCCCAGCCCTTGATGGCGCCGCTCGCCAGCGACAGCTCCGGGTGCGCGATGACGCGCTTTTCGTCGAAGTACTCGACGCTGCCGATGCCGTCGCACGCGGTGCAGGCGCCCATCGGGTTGTTGAACGAGAACAGGCGTGGTTCGAGTTCGGAGAGCGAGTAGCTGCACACCGGGCAGGCGAAGCGGCTCGAAAACAGCGTCTCCTGCCCGTTGTCGAGGTCGAGCAGCAAGGCGCGCCCGTCGGCGAGTCGTAGCGACGTCTCGAAGGATTCGGCGAGGCGCTGCTTCGCGTCGGCGCGTACCTTGAGCCGGTCGACGACGACGTCCAGCGAGTGCTTTTCCGTCTTCTTCAGTGGCGGCAGATCGTCGACCTCGACGACGGCACCGTCGATGCGGAACCGGACGAACCCCTGCGTCTGCATGTCGTCGAAGAATTCGACGAACTCGCCCTTGCGCTCGCGCACGACGGGCGCCAGGACCATGACCCGCGTGTCCTCGGGCAGCGCGAGCGTCGAGTCCACCATCTGCGAGACGCTTTGCGCCTGCAGCGGCAGGCCGTGCTCCGGGCAATGGGGCGTGCCGACGCGCGCGAACAGCAGGCGCAGGTAATCGTGGATTTCCGTGACCGTGCCCACCGTGGAGCGCGGATTGTGCGAGGCTGCCTTCTGCTCGATCGAGATGGCGGGGCTCAGCCCCTCGATCAGGTCGACGTCGGGCTTCTCCATCAGCTGCAGGAATTGCCTGGCGTAGGACGACAGCGACTCGACGTAGCGGCGCTGGCCCTCCGCATACAGGGTGTCGAAGGCCAGCGACGACTTGCCCGATCCGGACAGGCCGGTAATGACGATCAGCCGGTGGCGCGGCAGGTCGAGGTCGATGTTCTTGAGGTTGTGCGTGCGTGCGCCGCGGATGCGAATCTCGTCCATCGTGCTGCGGGCCGCCGGGCGCTCACACCGGCGGATGCTCGGCTCCAAAAGGGCAACTTGGTACTATAGCGACAATCTGCAACGCGTCCTGCACTCGGACTTCCCGGCCGAGATTGCCCTCCCGGAACCGTCCGGGACCCGCAGCCCCCGAACTCCTCGCATGTCGTCACAGTCCCCGTCGCGCATGTCTGCCCAGGAAGTGCGCACCAGCGCTTCCCTTGCGTCGATCTTCGCGCTGAGGATGCTCGGCCTGTTCCTCATACTGCCGGTGTTTGCCGTGCACGCGCACTCGATGCCTGGCGGTGACAAGCCGGCGTTGGTCGGCCTTGCGCTCGGCATCTACGGCCTGACGCAGGGGATCCTGCAGATCCCTTTCGGCGCCGCCAGCGACCGCTGGGGCCGGAAGCCCGTGATCGTCGCCGGACTGCTGATGTTCGCGGCCGGCAGCTTCCTCGCGGCCGCCGCCGACGACATCGTATGGACCATCGTCGGGCGGGCGGTGCAGGGGGCGGGCGCGATCTCTGCAGCCGTGACCGCGTTCATCGCCGACGCCACGCGTGAGGAACACCGGACCAAGGCAATGGCGCTGGTCGGCGCTTCGATTGGCCTGACTTTCGCGCTGTCGCTCGTCGGGGCGCCCCTGCTGTACTCCGCAATCGGGATGGGCGGTCTGTTCGCGCTGACCGGCGTCCTCGCCCTGATCGCCATCGCGGTCGTCATGTGGGTCGTGCCGAGGGCCCCCGCTCGCATCCAGCACGAGGAAGCGGCCTCCGGATGGCGGGTGGCGCTCGACCCGCAGCTGCTGAGGCTGAACTTCGGGATCTTCGCCCTGCATGCGGTGCAGATGGCGATGTTCGTCGTGCTTCCTGTGCTGCTGGTGGAGCGCGGCCACCTGCCGCTGCCGCACCACTGGTGGGTCTACCTCCCGGTCGTGCTGGTGTCGTTCGGGCTGATGATGCCGCCCATCATCGCGGCCGAACGCAGGTCCCGGATGCGCACGTTGTTCCTCGGGGCGGTCGGCCTGTTGCTGGTGGTCCAGGTCGGGCTGATGGCCTACGCGCCGGACCTTACGTGGCTTGCGGGCTGGCTGCTGCTCTTCTTCGTTGGATTCAACATCCTGGAGGCCAGTCTTCCGTCCCTGGTGTCGCGGGTGGCCCCCGCATCCTCCAAGGGGCTGGCGCTCGGCATCTACAATACGACGCAGTCCGTTGGCCTCTTTGTCGGCGGCGCCCTGGGGGGCGTCATCGCGTCACGATGGGGTGCGCACGGCGTGTTCGTATGCTCGGCGGCGGTGATGGCCGTTTGGTGGGTCGTTGCCTTGGGCATGCGCGAAGTCCCGAAACGTTCAAGCGGCCAGCCGGTGCCGATCTGAAGAGGAGAACACATGGCATCCGTGAATAAAGTCATCCTGATTGGCAACCTGGGCCGCGACCCGGAAACCCGCTACACGGCTGATGGCGCGGCCATCACCAACATCACGATCGCGACGTCTGACCGCTGGAAGGACAAGGCGAGCGGCGAGATGAAGGAGTCGACGGAGTGGCATCGGGTGGCCTTCTTCGGGCGGCTTGCCGAGATCGCCGGCGAATACCTCAAGAAGGGCCGCCCGGTCTATGTCGAGGGCCGCCTGCGAACGCGCAAGTGGCAGGACAAGGACGGACAGGACCGCTACACCACGGAAATCGTCGCGGAGAACATGCAGATGCTCGGCTCCAGGGAAGGAATGGGCGGAGGCGCTCCGGACTTCGATGGCGGCGGCGACGAGCCGCGCGCCGCCCCGCGGGCGCCGGCCGGCAAGCCGGCCTCCGGCGCGAAGCCGGCGTCCTCGATGGCCGACCTTGACGACGACATCCCCTTCTGAGCGGCGGATGGGGTCCCTGATCCTGCTTGGGCGGCGGGCCTGCTCGAGGCCGCGCCTCGATCGATCGGATAAGGACATCCCGGCGCGCGGACGAACCGGACCATGACAGCGATCACCCACGCACATTCGGGTTCGCCGACCGTTTACCTCATCGAGGACGATCCGGACCTGCGCGAGTCGCTCGCCGCGCTTCTCGAACTCAGCGGCTTCACGCCGCGGGGTTTCGCCAGCGCCGAAGACTTTCTGGCGACCGGCATGAACGATCGGCCAGCCTGTGCCGTCGTCGATCTCCGGCTCCCTGGCATGAGCGGGCTCGACCTGCAGCAGAAGCTGCACGACGAGCAACCGTCCCTGCCGGTGATCCTGGTGACGGGCCATGGCGACGTCGCCACGGCCCGCGCCGCCCTGCGCACCGGCGCGCTCGACTTCCTCGAGAAACCCGTTCAGCCCAAGGAACTGATCGACGCCGTGACCATCGCGCTCGAGAGTGACGCCCAGGCGCTGGAGCGCACGCGCGAGCATGAGCAGATGCGCGAGCGTCTTGCCCGACTGACTCCGCGCGAGCTGGAGGTGTACCAGCGCATCACGGACGGACTGCACAATCGCGAAATCGCAGCCGAGCTCGGGATCAGCCCGCGCACTGTCGAGGTCCATCGCGCGCGCCTGATGGACAAGCTCAACGCACGGCGGATCGCCGATCTGTTCCGCTTGCGGATGGCGCTCGATGGCGGGGCCGACATCGCGGCGCCTGCGCGTCCCGAGTGACCCTACGCACTACCCCGTAATTCC
>Ga0224500_10000659_pt1 | contig 22669 bp, 19 predicted proteins | sample SF_Oct11_sed_USG_FD_168126 | JGI IMG/M metagenome (GOLD analysis project Ga0224500, IMG submission 168126) | Sediment microbial communities from San Francisco Bay, California, United States - SF_Oct11_sed_USGS_4_1 | ecosystem: Environmental > Aquatic > Marine > Sediment | place: USA: California... | reverse complement strand
GGTCGTCATGAGCCACTCGTTGGACCAGTCCGCGAGGTCGATACCCGCACGCTTGCCCTGGTGGCCGATGAAATCGGCGAGCACGGTTGTGCCGTAAGCATTTTCCTTGAGATAGGCCGATACACCGAGGCGATAGTTCTCCGCGCCGACTCGATGTTGCAGCTGCTTCAATACGGAGCCACCTTTCTGGTAGGTGATCGCATCGAACAATTCGGTGAACTGATCAGTCGCCGCAACCGGCATCTCGATCGGGTGCGTCGTGACCCGGCTGTCGCGCTGGTAAGCGGCTTTCTTGCTGTCCGTAAAATAGCCGTGCCACTGGTCCTGGAACTCCGTCGTCTCGATCAGCGCGAGCGTTGCCATCTGCGTCGCAAAACTTTCGTTCAGCCACATGCCATTCCACCAGTCGTGCGTCACGAGGTCGCCGAACCACATGTGCGAGAGCTCATGGAGCAGGAGGCTCGCCCGGCGTTCTCGCTCGGCACGATCGCTGGGCCGCATTTGAAGCACATACTCGGTGTAGGTCACGGCCGCTGCATTCTCCATGCCGCCGATATTGAATTCCGGCACGATCAACTGATCGAATTTCTCGAACGGGTAGGGGATGTCGAAATACCTGCCGTAAAAGTCCATGCCTTTTTGCGTGACTTCAAACCACTCCTCGACCGGCACGTACGCCGCGAGCGACTGGCGCGCCATCAGGCGCAATGGCACATCGCCGCTGTCGTCCGACCAGACCGTGTACGGCCCGGCGTGCAGCGAGAATACGTAGGTCGCGATCTTCGGTGTCTTCGTAAAGGTCCAGAGTTGCTTTCCATCGACAGCAGATTCGGCGGTTCCCGGATTCATGGAAACGACGGTCCAGCCTTCGGGTGCCAGCACGCGCAGCGAGAAATTTGCCTTGAGATTGGGTTGGTCGAAGGACGGCAACACCCGGTTGGCGTAGTAAGGCCAGAGGTAGGTGTAGAGGTAAGTCAGGCCATCTTCCGGATCGACGAAACGGTGTAGTCCCGTGCCGTCATTTCCATAGGGTCGACGATAAGCGATCTCCACCGTGTTCGCGCCGGGCTGCAACTGCTCTGCAGGTAGCGTGATGAAGTAATCGTTGTAACCGGCGGTGCTGGCAACGCCGTTCACGACAATCGAACCCACCGTGCCACCCGCAAAGTCGACGGTCAGGTCGGAGGACGCATCGGACAGGTCGAACAGAATTCGCACGTCGCCACTAAGCGCTTCGTCGTCCGTGACATCCACGAGCGCGTCGTACTCAAGATTCGAGATCCTGGTTTTGCGATCGTCTGCCGTGATCTTGTCCAGTGCATCGATCGCAGCACGGGCATTTATCGGCGGCGCCGGTTGGCAGGACAACAAAAGAAGCGAGGCAGAAGTGGTTGCAAGCAGTGCAATCGATCGGAACATGGGCAGGGACCTTGGTTTGTTGGCGGGGCGCACTAGTTCGAGGCGTCTTTCTTCTTGGCTTCGGCCTTCTCTTCCTCGGCCTTCGTGGCGTCCAGGTACTGCTGCTGGTCGCCGTAGTAATCGTCGATGGCATGTTCGGATGACAGGGGGCTCAGGTAGTGCTCTTCGGTGATGCCTTCCTTGTTCATCGCGATACCGGTCAGGCAGGCTTTGACGATGTGGGCGCTATTGAGTGTTGTTTTGTAGGTGGGATCCAGCGCCGGATGCAGCTCCACGAGGTCGAACCCGACAACAGTGGACTCGGCGCAGAGGCGACGCACTATGGTGATCGCTTCACGCATCGTCAGGCCGCCGGGAACGGGCGTGCCGGTTGCGGGAGTGAACGCCGGATCCAGCACGTCGATGTCGAACGAGATGTGAAGTTTGCGGCCGTCTTCGCTGGCCTCGGCAACAATCCGGTCGAGAACGGCGGTCCAACCGCGTCGTTCAATTTCCGCCATCGTGTGATAGCGCATGCCTTGCTCGCGCATCCACTCGAAGCCCGACTTGTCCGGCCCGGATGAGCGCAGACCGACCTGGATGTAATCGGCCGCCCGCACATGTCCCTCGTTGATCAACCGATACACCGGGTAGCCGTGGCTGATCAGGTGACTGCCACCCCACCACGCATCGTAGTGCGAATCGAAATGAATGACCGACACTTTTTCCTTGCCATACACATCAGCCAGTGCGGCAACGTTCGGGTATTCCAGTGAATGATCGCCGCCGACAACCATCGGAATAGCCCCGGTCTCCGCGATCTCACGCACGATGTCACGAACGTGCTGCATCGAGCGTTCCGTGCTGTCGTTATCGACCGCGACATCGCCATAGTCAACGACCGTCAAAACCTCGCTGGCGTCGATCTGTACATACTGGTCCATGCCACCCATGGGCCAGCCGAGCAGGCGCAGATCGACGGTGGCTTTTTCACCGGAATCACGCCAGCCCGAGCCCATGTTGAGTGGCGCACCGATGATGGCGACATCGACTTCACCGGCGACCAGGTCTTTTTTGGTCAGCGCGAGCGGGTATCCACCGAAGGTCGGCGGACCGCCCTCGCCATCGTAGCGGCCGAGCGGCAGTGGGCCATCCTCGCGCGGCGGATCCATCGAACGCGGGCGCTCTGTTTTCCAGGCATTGAATTCCGGCGAGGCCGTATTGAATGGCACGTTCGGCGAGTCGCGCCCCTCACGGTAGCGATTGTGTTCGTACACATACTGCATCGCGCCGACCCAGGCCTTGATGTCCTCCGGCGAACGCTCTTCCAGTTCCTTGACGACATCCTCAAATGATCCGGCTTCGCCACTTTCAAGAAACGCGATCTCTCCGGGCGTGAGTAACTCGAGTTTCGGCACTACGCTATCGGGTAACTCGATCGCTTCTTTTTCTTCAACGCGCGGATCGACGGTATTGAATGGATAGGCGCTGTCGCCAACGACGTGCTCGGGCGTGTCGGGTACTTCACTCGCGATCGCGCCCAGCGCTACCAGGCCCATCGCAGCGATAACCAGGACGTTACGAAAATTCAAGCTCATCGCTATTCTCCAAAGCGGATGCGGGCGCACGTTATCGTTGTCCATGATCGAGAGCCAGTGGATGAATGTAGTCCGGTGCGAGACCCGCCTTGCGCACAGCGATGCCAACAAGACAGGCATTGAGCAAGGCGTTCGCATTGCTTACGGATAACCGGGAGTAGTCCAGCATCGGTGCGAGGTCAGTGATCTCGAAGCCCACGATGTCTTTCGCGGCGCAAACGTAACGTATCGCCCGGGTAGCCGCATCGATACCCAAACCATTTGCCACCGACCGGCCGGCCGCAACCAGTTCGGCAGGATCGATAACACTGACATCGATGGACACGAACCAGGCCTCAGGTCCTTTTTCCACTTCGCGCAGTATCCGCTGCATGACCTTGTCGACGCCGTGCTTCTGCATCTCCGCCATGGTGTGGTAGCGCACTTTTTTGTCACGTAGCCATTCAAGTGTTTCGACATCGACATCAGGCCCGCGCAATCCGACTTGCACCACCGCGCTGCCGTTCACGACGTTCTCGTCCAGTAGCCGGAACAGTGCCTGCCGGTCAGAAAGCGTATGGTCGCCGACACGCTCGACATCCGGATGGGCGCTGAAATGCAGCAGCCCGAATGCAACGGCGCCGTGGGCATGCGCTACGCCTTTGACACCCGGGTACAGCATCGAAGTATCGCCGCCCACGAGCATTGGGATAGCACCGGTCGCGGCGGTCTCGGCGACCATCTCGGTGACATGCTTGACGGAACGCTCCACGCTGAGCCAGTCCGGATAGAAGTTGCCGTAGTCGACGACCGACAAGACGTCGAGCGGCTTCAGCAAGGACTGTAAATCAGGCGTCGCTATTGTATTCAGTCCCCGCATCGCATCCGGCCCGGCGCCCGCGTCGCGCCGGCCGCTACTCATGTTTTGCGGTACACCGACAATCGCAACGTCGACCTTGCCCGCGACCAGGTCTTCGGGCCAGATTGCGACATCGGCCCCGCCAAACGTCGGTACGCCGGATTTCGGATACAGATAACGGTGAACGCTGAACGGTCCATCCGCGCGTTCGATCTCACGCAGGGCGGCGGGTGTCGGCAAAGCACCGCGGTTGAATCGCGTGGACGAGAGGTTGAGCGGGGCAGCACCCATATCGCGCTCAGGGTCGTAAGCCATCTTTTCAGAGACCGACACGAGGTCATCGACAAGCTTGCTCAGGCTATCGGCATCGCGGCTGGCGAGTTCGTGCAGCAACTGACGCTCGGGAATGATCTCGAGTATGGCCCCGGAGGTAATGAACTGTATTTGTTCATCGCTCAGTGCGGCGACCTTGGTTCGCAGTTCGTCGGGAACCGACCACTCTGCATAGGCGCTTTGGGCGACAGGCAACAGTAAGGCGAGCAAGAGTGCAATTTTCGCGCGACGCAACAGTGTGGCAAGAGTCATTATGTTTTCCGCCCGACATTTTAGTCGTGGCATTAAGACATATTCGAAAGCCGTACGCCACAGGCGCGACCTTGCGGCAATACAGTCTCAGTTCTCCCAGGCGAGCGTGTGGATGTAGCTCATCTTCTCCGCTTGCGTCAGCCGGTAGAACTCGCGCAGCTGTTCGTTGCCGGGATCCCGCGACACGCGTTCGAGCAACCGCCGGCAGAAACGCGCGGCATAGCTGTTGGCAAGCTCGTATCGCTCGCGCTCGTGTCGATTCAGCGTTGGCTCATAGTCGACTTCGTCAAACAGCAAGCGGTGCAGGTTTCGCAGCAAGGAAAAATCTCCCTGCTTTCGTGCCAGCATGGCAGTGGTGACGAACTTGTCGACCTCTGCCTGAAGCTCGAGCTCAAGCAGGGTCACGGCCTTGTCGCGGCCCGCGCACCAACCGATGTAATTAAAGTGACTGATGCCTTCGAGTACCACGACAAGATCCGCAAGCTGATCCGCTCGCAGCTTGTTGAGTGGATCCGCATTATCGAGCCGCGACAACAGCGCCTCGTCGAGGAACACGCTCACTGCAATGCCGTCTTCGTCTTCGGTGACCAGTACGGTCTCTTCAATATTGCCGGGGAGTTTCTTGCGGCCCAGAGTCGTCGCGAGCGCGCGATCGGTAATCAGGAAGTCATGCAGGCGGTGGCCACAATCGGCGTCGTAAATATTCGCGATGAGGCTTTGCAGGTCCGCGAGCATCAGTGTGCTTTCGGCGCGCCCCGAATCGGCACGACACCATGCTGTTCGAGTATGGCTGCCGCTCGCTTACTGCCGGTCTTGCGCCACACCTCGAAGGTGCGGGCCACGTCCACGTCGGTGGATAGCTGCGCGCCATCGCGAACTTCATTGAGCACGTCGACCAGCGACTGGAACTTTCTTGCGAGTTCGCGAAATACATTGACGAGCGCCATGCCGCGCGTCGTGCCTTTGATCTCGTCGGACAATGAACCGTAAGCGCCGCCGCCCATGGAGACGTAGTAGTCGATGTCGACCGGCCGGTGCGCCAGGCTGTCGGCAAAGAACCCCGCGGTGAACAACGCGACATCACCGATACGTTGCAAGGAGGTCGACCGTTGCTCGCGTGACTCCGCGGCCACCGCGTCGGCCATCATGAGTGCCAGCGGCCGGACGCCGCAGTGTTCATCGTCGTCGTTGTAGAATCGTTCGGAGCGGGCAAAGAGCGTCAGCAGGTTGACGACGTAGTGACTGGTGTGTGGATCGACGTCCACGTGCTGGTTGTCGATCGCGGAATTGATCGACTCGCGGAAGAAATCGCGCAGGCTGGTAACTGCGACGACGCGATCGTGCGATGCGGTCATAGCTTCAGACCTCCCCGTCCATACACCAGGTTGGACATGTACAGGTATAAAACAATTCCACCGGATTCTTCGTGAACAAGGTCACGTTCTTAACAGAATCGCGATTGTCAGGGCAAGCGGACGGCGCTATGTATTCCGACCGGACAAGCGATAAACGCCAATGGTCACAAGCGGAATCACGTAAACCAGCAGGAATCCCCATGCCATCGTGCCGTAGCCCCTGGCGATGAGTTCAGTAATTCCGATGAGGGACAGACCTGCGCTCGCCAGTATCGCAACGACAGCAATTCCTGCGCGACTCGGGGGGCTCAATCTCGAACTGCCTGTTTCCTCGAGGTATCCATCGATACGCTCATTGATGCCCTGCAATATTCCTGCGCCGGTTTCGATGAATGTGCCGAATAGCATGACGGAGTAGACCAGCAATAGCGCCCCGAGCCCCATCTTGTCAATCATCCAGAACACCGGCAGCGCCTCGCTCAGCACTTCCGGAGACGCCGCAACGAACGCAATGTGAAACATCAACGCGGGCAATAAAGCGATGATGCTCGCCATGACGCCCGAACCGATGGCCTCTTTTCGACACTGAAAATCGCGTGCGACGTAAAGCAGCAACGGAATAACAGCAATGTTGTAACTTGTGTACTGCACGCCACTTCGCACCCATCCGGCAACACTACCGAAGTCGCCTGCCTCGCTAAAATGTCCGGCCAAACTGAACTGACTGCTGCTGAACACCGCAACAAGAAAGACAATCAGGACGGCGTACAACACGACAGACCAAAATGATAAAGCAGCCGTGATCAATTGACGGCCAAAAAACGTCAGCACTCCGATTACCGCCAGCATCGTCAGCAGACCGGCACCGTAAGGCAGCCCGAATGCATCCAGGAATATGTTCCCGGCCGCTGATGCCAGTACCGCCAGTATCAAGAGGAATAACAGGATAATCAGAACTTCAAATGCCAGCCAGGCAGGGCCTAACAGCGTCTTGAAAAATAGCCGATAGTCGAACGCACGGAATGTTCGAGCAAATTCAAAAGTTACTGAGGTGACCGCTGCCAGTAAGACGAATGCAACGCCGATCGCGAGTATGCCGCCCAGCGCGCCGTGTCCTGAGAAATACTCGACAATCTCTCGCCCTGTCCCGTATCCACCGCCGACCATCACCGACTGAATGATGGCGCCCGGCACGATGTAGATACGAAAGAAACGCTTCAAGAGTCTAGCTGCCGAGCACTGCGGCAAGTCCAACGCCGATAAAGGTCGCTATTGCATAACCAAACATGCCGACCAGGATTCCAGGTGCGACCAGTGCTTGCCACCCTTTACTGGCGGCGAGTGCCGCCGCAGGCGCCGGCCCCAGTATGCAGGCATTCGACGCGACCAGGACCTCGGCGAGATCAAGTTTCAGCCAGCCGCCGATAACGACCAGGAGGATCAGGTGGACTATGACCATCACGATAATGAAAGCGATGATCGGCAACGCCGAGCCAATCGCTTCGCTGATGTTTGCACCGGCGCCAATCGCGACAAAGAAGATATACATGAAAAGCGTGCCCAGCTCGAAATCCGACGACACTCGATCCGCCAGCGGCCGCGCGAAGTTCGCCACCAGCAGTGACAACGCGGTAACGACCAGGATGAACATCGATTCGATGTCGAAGGCCGCAACAAGCGCGGTACTGACGGCACAAACTACGAGGCTGACAGCCAGTCCACTCGCAGCGCCAGCCAGGCTGAATGGCTTACTCTCATGCCCGTCCGCGGCGCCGACGCCTGTTTTGGCAACACCCAGCTCAGTGTCGATGAATTTCGAGGGCAATCTCTTGCGCAGGAATCCTGATGCGGGCATCGACATCAGCAGCAGCAGGAATATCACGGCGCCTACTGCGTCGGCGGACAAGCTCGCCACGTAGATGGATGAGTCCCGGATCCCGACCGCTTCGGCCGTGGCGACGAAGTTCAACGAACCGCCGATGTAACTGGACGTAATCGTGCCGACAATCTCGGCTTCCAGCGGTCCCATATTGACCAGCGCCGCGCCGGCGAATGCGCCAGCCACGGTTGCGGCCGCGGCCAGCAGGAAGGCGATCAGCATCGGGCCGGATTCGACGAAAATCGTTCTGAAGTTTGCCCGCAGCAACAACAGCGGTATAGCCATCGGCACGAGAACCGACGCCACGGTATCGTAGACGGGCGCCGAGTAGGGAATGACGCCCAGGTTAGAGCAGGCCATCGCGATGCCGAGCAGGATCAGCGGACCGCCGACCCTTTGCCCCCAGGGACGGCGTTCGGCCCAAAAGCCGAACGCCACGATAACCATGATGACCGCGCTGAGCGCGAAGAGCCGATCGGCGTCAATCAGAGGCATGGATCAGCACATCGGGCGCCCGTGTCAAAAATTGACGCCGGCCATCACGCCATAGGTCCGGGGCCGTATGTAGCCCAGGCCGACCCGGCCGGTATAACCCTCATCAGCCGAACTGATGGTATTGATGCCCGCTTTGTCCGTCACGTTCTTGCCGTACAGTTCGACGAACCAGTTTTCCCGTCGCAACCCGGCACGGAGGTTCAGGGTCGTGTAGTTGTCAACGTTGCGTATGTTGTTATTGGCGTCTCGGTTGCCGAGATCAGCCGGCCGGTCGCCGACGTAGGCGAAGCTGCCGCCAACGTAGGCCTCGGAACCACCCTTAGTATCCCACTCGTAGTCTGCCAGCAGACCAAAGGCCCATTCCGGCACGTAAGACAGCGGGTCTCCGTCAGCAGCGCCGAGATCCGGTGCATCTTCCGTGAGGTAAGCGTCGGTGTAAGCGGCGTTCAACGCAAACACAAGTCCGTCCGTGGGCGCAAAACTCGTGGCGAACTCGATACCCTTGCTGGCGGCTGTGCCGGCGTTCGCATTAGCCGTAAAGCCGCTAAAGCTGCTCGTCACCTGGATATCCTCCCAGTCGAGAAAATAGGCCGTGACATCGACCGAGAACCTGCCGTCGGCAGCGCTGTGCTTGTAGCCGGCTTCATAGCTGGTCAGGCTGTCCGATTCGTAAGATGTCGGAAAGTCGGGCGGAGCCGTCGGCGGCACTGCATTCGGGCCGCCCGGCCGGAAGCCCGTAGCAACCCGGGCGTAGATGGACGAACTGTCATTCAGCTCCCAGCGCGGCGAGACAGACCAGGTAACCGGGCTTTCGGACGATTTTCCGGACACGTCGGTGTCCCCGGCGAGCGGGCCGGACGTGATCTGCCTTATCGTTTGATCGTTGTCGCTTGCGCGCGCGCCGAAGGAAAGCTCGAAGCGCGGCGAGATGTACCACGTGGCATTCGCAAAAACGGCGAGTTCTTCGTAAGTGGACTGCAGGTCGGCGACTGCCAGTGCAGGAAACCCGGCGGCAAGGTTCTCGGTGCCGGAGTCGACCGCGTAGATCACCTGGTTGATGAGGGACTCTTCGTCCGCATAGTAGGCGCCCAGCAGCCACTCGAAGGTGTCATTGTCGGCCGACAGCAGCCGGAATTCCTGGGTCAATTTATCGGTACTGGTGATCTGCGGCAGCACGGCGCTCAGTAGCGGCGCGATTTCGGGCGTATTGGGGTCATCAAACACGAATGTCAGGTACGCCGCCAGGGACGTCAGCCCGCCGAGCAGGGCGGTGGCCAGCGCGGCGTCCTGCTGCAGGTTCTGCTCAAACGAGCCGTCGCCCGTGACCGATTGCAGGGTTACGCCGCCAAAGCTCCAATCGAGCGTAGCGCTGTAGAGCCGGTACTCGATGTCGGAGTATGCCTCCTGGTAACGCGATTGCACCGGGCTGCTGTATTGCGGCTGCAGTGTTACGGCGTCGGCGTCGACCAGGTTCGGGCCGCCGCTGTCGATGTCCTGCATCAGCGCCATGAGGTTTACGGAGAATCGCTCCGAAGGAGCAAACAGGGCGGTCACCCGTCCTCCGACCGTTTCGGTCCAGTTGAGACCTTCTTCGACGCGGGTGCCTTCAACCACGTTGATGACCGGAGCAGGAAAACTCGGCAGCGGGTTATTGCCGATCGAATCGATGTAACCTTCGTCGGTCCGGGAATATGCGGTGGCTCGTAATGCGAATTGATCACTGATGGGAATGTTCAACATGCCGTTGAACGCGAAGCCCGTATCGGCATCCTTCACTTCCTCGGCCGCTGCCTGGACGCTGCCCTCAAACGCTTCTGTGTTCGGCTGGTTTGGCACGTATTTCATTACGCCGCCCAGGGCGCTTGCGCCGTACAAAGTGCCTTGCGGTCCGCGCAGCACTTCAACCCTGGCGAGATCGTAGGTGTCGAAGTCACCGGAAAGGATAGCGGCGTTGGCGAGGCCGCTGCTGGAGCCAAACGGTACGTCGCCGACGTAAGTGCCAACTGTCGATGCGATGCCACCGGTATTGGTGCCGCGTAAAGTAATCCGGGTAACGCCGCGCTGGCCGGTATCAATGCTGAGGCCCGGGACCAGCATGACGAGATCTTCGATGTTGTCGGCTTGCTGCCGTTGCAACAGGTCACCCGAGAGCACACTGATCGACATCGGAATGTCCGCGAGTGCCTGCTCGCGCTTCTGCGCGGTGACGATGATCTCGTCAAGGGCTGAAGCTGCTACGTCCTGTGCAAGCGCATCCGAGCCGTAGAATGCCGAGCCGACTGTGGCAAGGCTGGAAAACAAGATTGCTGCTGAAAAGCCGTTTGATTTACGCATAACTGCAAATATCCCCCAGAAGGATTCGATAGAATCGCAGTTAATACTAGTCCTGCAGCCGAAGTACTTTATAGTCTGATTCGGCGAATCTCTGTGCAGAAACGGTGAACCTAGCTGCCGTAGGAACGGCGCCACTCCCGCGGATTCTGGCCGCTGTAACGGCGAAATGCGCGCGAGAATGCCGACGGGTCGTCGTAACCGACGATACTGCCGATTTCGGCTATGGAGTGGCGGTTTTCTTTCAGCAGCAGCCGTGCCGCGTCGATACGTTTGTTGATGCAGTACTGCATGACCGTTGTGCCGTTCATTGAGCGAAAGCCGCTCTTGAGGCGGGTCTCGGATATACCCAGTCGCTGCGCCAGTTTCGGTATCGGCGGCGGGTTCGCGTATTCCATGCTCAGTATGGCGCGCGCCCGGCGGATTTTCTCGCTGTGCGGCAGGTCCATGTCAACGGGACTCCGGTCGGTCAGGTTTTGACTGTTCTTGAGGATCTGCAGGCCAATGCACAACAGCTCATCGAACTTGGCCGACATCCAGTGGCCAAGCAACGAGCCCGCGACCGGCAGGTGGAAACAGGACCATATCGAATCACGATGCACGTCCTCAAGAAAAAACACCTGCTGACGTGGTTTCCGGTGGCGTCCATCGAGGCATTCGAGCAGCCAGGCCGGATAGCCGTCGCCAGACTCACGCATGCGGCTCAGCAGGTTTGACAGCGTCGTATTCACCACGACGTGTCGAATATCGACATTGATCTTGGGCACCCGGTAGGTCGTGTCCTTGCCGGGCACCACCGAAACGATCAGGGCGGGTCCCAGGTCATGCACGTTCCTGCGCTTGCCGAGTATTTCGGAGCGCTTGACCGTCGACACAAACTGGAAACTGATGACGTCGGCAAGCTCGTTTCGAAGCACGATGGGCTTCCTGAGAATGGCGTCGTTAATGTCGATGAGTCGATCAATGTCGATTCGATACGAAAGCAATCCCTGGATCCCGGGTGAGGCAGGATCATGCGTGACGCTCTGGTCCGGCGTCGAATTGAACCGCGTGAGACGGTGCGCATTCGCGAAAAGGGCGCTTAGCTGCTTCGTCGACAATTCTTCCAGGTCGAAGCCCGGAGCGATCTCCACGTAATATTCGTCGCCGTAAATCATTCCTGCCGCACCCTGACACCGCCTGCATTTCCTGCCGGTTCTGCACATTATGATGGCGTATCGGCCTATCAGGCAAATGCGCGGCGACTATATGATCCGGCAGATCCCGGTCCACACAATCAGCGGAAATTTCAAACCATGAATAAATTCCTGAAGCACCTGTTCGGCTGCACTCTGGTCCTCCTGATCGTCGCGAATGCCCAGGCTGCACCGGCTGAGCTCGATGACCCTGCTGCGCTGGAAACGTTTGTCGACGGCGTTATTCGTCCGCTGATGAAAGCCAATAACAGCCCGTCGGGCACTGTGACCATCGCAAAAGGCGGCCAGGTCCTGCTTGCCAAGGGCTATGGCTTTGAGGATATCGCGGAACAGGTCCCGGTTGACGCATACGAAACGCTTTTTCGCCCGGGTTCTGTGTCGAAATTGTTCACCTGGGTGTCGGTCATGCAGCTGGTGGAGCAAGGCAAGCTTGACCTTGATGCGGATGTAAACGACTACCTGACCGATTTCAAAATCAAGGAAACATTCGACGAGCCGATAACGCTGCGGCACATCATGACGCACACACCAGGATTCGAAGACGGCGGCCTGGGTTACCTGATTGTCGACGATCCTGAGCTGATCCTGCCGCTCAGCGAAACCATGAAGCTCTATCAGCCGGAGCGCGTCAATCCGCCCGGCGTACAGACGGCCTATTCAAATTACGCCACCTCGCTGGCAGGCCTGATAGTGGAAATCGTCTCGGGCGTCCCGTTCAACGACTACGTCAAACAGAACATCTTCGATCCTTTGGGCATGACGAAGTCGAGCTTCGAGGAACCGCTGCCCGCCGAACTTGAGGCACGCATGGCGACCAGCTACAAACCCGAGCTGGGTGCCTATGCCGCAAAGGACTTCGAGATTATCGCTAACTTCGCGCCGGCGGGCGCCCAGTCAGCAACCTCACCCGACATGGTTCGATTTGCACAAGCGATACTCAATGGCGGCGAACTCGACGGCAATCGCATCCTGAAAGCGGAAACGGTCGCCGAAATGCTGACCCCGAACTTCACGCATGACGAGCGCACGACGCCAATGTTACTCGGCTTCTACGAAACCGATTACAACGGCCACTCAGTCGTCGGTCATGGCGGCGACACCATCTATTTTCACTCCTACCTCGGCATCGACCAGGCGGAAGACCTGGTCTTCTTCGTCTCCTTCGCGTCTTCGGGCGGCAGCACCGTTCGTTCCATGTTTGCGCCCGCGCTGTACGACCGTTATTTCCCGCGCAGCGAGTCGCCGCCAACACCGCCGGAGGATTTTCTGGAGCGCGGTGCCCGGTACGCCGGCAGCTACGGCTTTTGGCGCGGTAACTTTTCCAAAATAGAGAAAGCATTCAGTATGGGCAGCGCGATCCAGGTCGCGCCCACCGAAGACAATACCCTGCTGCTCGCGTTTGCCGGCGGCGCAAAACAATACGTCGAGGTCGAAGACAACCTGTTTCGCGAGCTCGATCCCAACATGTCGCTCATCGCCGGCATCAGCCCGCGCCTGGTCGCGTTCCAGGAGAACGAGGCCGGCGCAATCACCGGCTTCGTGATGGACGGCCTGCCGTTCATGTCGGCACGCAAGTTGTCCGTCATCGAGACCGCAAATTTCAATTATTCGCTGCTGGGCCTGTCGCTGGTCATTCTGCTCGCGGTTGCGCTGCGCCGCTGGTTCCAGCGGCGCGAACTTGCGTTGCTTGGGCCTGCGGAGCGCGTCGCGTTTAACGCGTCTTTCTATGCGGCGGCCGCGCACCTGTTGACCGTAATAGTGGGCATAACAATCGTTTCGATTATTGCCGACAATCTGATCAACGGCTTTCCGCTTAGCTTCAAGGTCTGGCTGATCATGCCGATCATCGCCACGCTCAGCAGTATTTACCTGCTGTACCGAACGATCGGCGTCTGGAAGGACAAGTTGTTCGCCAGTGTCTGGGTGCGAGTTCGCTACACGTTTGTTGCCCTGGCCGGATTGTTCCTTGCGTGGTTCTACTACTACTGGAACATCCTCGGCTTCCAGTACATGGTCTAGCCACCCGCTATCGAGGAAACGGACATCATGCGAAAAGTGAAATTTTCGATGGAGCAGTGGGAGCTCGAAGCGCCGTTTCGCATAACGGGCCACGTATTCCATGTGATCGACATGCTGCATGTGACGATCAGCGAAAACGGCATCGAGGGACGTGGTGAGGCAGCAGGCGTTTACTACCTTGGCGAAACCGGAGCGAGCATACTCGCGAACGCCGAGTCGGTGAAACAGGACCTGGAACTCGGCGCCGATCGGCAAACACTGCGATCGCTGCTGCCAGCCGGCGGCGCGCGCAACGCGATAGACTGCGCGCTGTGGGACCTGGAGGCCAAGTTGTCCGGACGCACTATCTGGGACCTGACGGGCATCGCGCCGGAAAAGACGCAAAGCTTTTTCACCATCGGCTACGACACGCCGGAGAAAATGGCGGCGAAGGCACTGGCACTCAACTCGAGCAAACTTAAAGTCAAGTTGACCGGCGAACAACCACTGGAGTGCATCAGCGCGGTTCGCAAGGTGCGGCCCGATGCTGAAATAATCGTGGACGTTAACCAGGGGTGGAGCTTCGCGCAGCTCGTTGAGCTGGCGCCGAAGCTCAAGGCACTCGATGTAAGCATGATCGAGCAGCCGCTGCCCAGGGGCGGTGACGACGAACTGGAAGGTTATTCATCGCCGGTCCCGCTGTGTGCCGACGAATCCTGCCTGAATACGGCCGAATTCGAACAGGCTGCGCGCCGCTACCAGGTTATTAATATCAAGCTTGACAAGACCGGTGGGCTGACCGAAGCGCTTGATCTTGCCAGGATGGCTCAGGCCTGCGGCAAGGACCTGATGATCGGCAACATGGTAGGAACATCGCTTGGCATGGCGCCCGGCTACGTGGTCGCGCAGCTGTGCAAGTACATTGACCTTGACGGCGCGCTCTACCTGAACAGCGACCGTGAGTATCCTATGACATTCGATCAAGGCTTCATGTCACGACCCGAGAGCGAGCTCTGGGGCTGAGCAACCTGGGATAAAACGGAACGCCAATGCCAAAACCGAAGTCGATCGCCCGCGTTTTTGCTGTTGTAACTAATTGCCTGTTGGCTGCTGCGTCGCTCGCAGCACCGTCCGAAGCGGATATTGACCAGATCGTCAAGCGCTCACTCGACGCTTTTGCCGTACCCGGCATGAGCGTTTCCGTCGTCTATGGCGGCAAGACGCTCTATGCCAAGGGACATGGCGTCCTCGAGATCGACAAAACGGCGCGGGTCGACGAGAAGACCCTGTTCCAGATAGCGTCCGTGTCGAAAGCATTCACCGCGGCAGCCCTTGCCATCCTCGTCGACGACGGAAAGTTGCACTGGGACGACCCGGTTATTGACTATCTCCCCGAGTTTCGCATGTACGACCCCTGGGTCACGCGCGAATTCACAATTCGTGATCTGCTCACCCACAGAAGCGGCCTGCCGATTGGTGCAGGTGATCTCCTGTTGTTCCCCGAGGCGCAAAGCTCGCGGGACGAGATTATCCACGCGTTGCGATTTCTCAAACCCGGCACAAGTTTTCGTTCCGAATTTGCTTACGACAACCTCATGTACATTGTCGCGGGAGAGCTTGTCGGCAGAGTTTCCGGTGCGTCGTTCGAAGAATTTCTCGAAAGCCGGCTCTTGCATCCTGTGGGAATGAGTGACTGCTCGGCGACCTTGAATCGGGCAGGCAGGCATCTTGCCAAAGCGACCCCCCATGTCGAGGTTGACGGCACGCTGCAAACGACACTCTCGTTGGAGTCGGATACCGGCGCTGCTGCGGGCGGCATCAATTGCAGCGCCCGCAGCATGGCGCTCTGGGCTTCGTTCATTATGAGCAAGGGCAAGAACGCGGATGGGGAGCAGATTATCAGTGCCGCCCAGGTTGACGAGCTGCTGAAACCCGTCACGTTGCTGCCAAGCGGCGGCTACGCGGCGCAACACACCGGCGCCTTCCTGAATGCCTACGCACTCGGCTGGAACGTCTCTACTTTTTACGGCCAGCCATTCCTCTCGCACAGTGGCGGCCTGTGGGGAATGACCACCTTTTTAACTATCCTTCCTGAGCAGGGTCTCGCAGTGTTCGTCAGCAACAACAAGTTGTCGCCGGCACCTCGCGCCGTGGCGAACGAAATTATCGACCGCTTTCTCAGAGACCTTAGCCCGGATGCCGGTAAGGACTGGATAGGCATCGTAAGCGACGCGATGAATGCCAGGAGCAGCGGTGCGGCAGAGGTCGTCGCCGCATCGGAATCGTCGCGACGCGCGGACAGTACACCAAGCCTGCCACTCGAAGCCTATGTCGGGACTTACCGCGATCCGTGGTACGGCGATATCGCGATCAGCCTGCAGGCAGATGGAAAGCTCTGGTTTCGGTCCGCACGTAGCGCCCCCTTGTCCGGCCCGCTTGAGCATTTTCAGTTTGATACGTTTATCGCCCGCTGGACCGAAAGAAAATATAACAACGATGCCTACGTATCGTTTTCGCTCGGTGCCAACGGTGACATCGAGCGGATCCGGATGAAGGCGGTTTCCCCGGCAACGGACTTTTCGTTCGACTTTCACGATCTGGATCTCGTCCGCATAGCGGAATGAGCTGCACACCGAACACAGGAACCACTATGCGGAAAAGTATTCGCCGGACGGCAGTTCTGGTCGCAGTAACTGTTTTGCTCAGCTGCACAGTAGCCTGCGCGGACCCGGACAGGTATGACGTCATTATTCGGGGCGGTCAGGTCATAGACGGCTCCGGTGCGCCGGGAATCAAAGCGGATGTGGCGATCAACGACGATCGAATTGCGGCGATTGGTGAGCTCGCCGGCGCACACGCCGATATCGAGATCAACGCCGCAGGGCTGGTGGTTGCGCCCGGCTTTATCAACATGCTGAGCTGGGCTGTCGACAGCCTGGTCAGGGACGGTCGTGGACTGAGCGACATCGCGCAGGGGGTCACCCTGGAAGTCTTTGGCGAAGGCTGGTCCATGGGCCCGATAGCGGATACGCCGGAAACCCGGGAAATGCTCTCGAATTTTCTGGAAGGCGACTATAAAGAGCTGCCATGGACTACCCTCGGCGGGTACCTCGAATTTCTGGAAAACAAAGGCGTTTCTCCAAACGTAGCGTCATTCGTCGGTGCCACCACGCTGCGTATACACGAGATCGGGTTTGACGATCGCCCACCTACGCCGGACGAACTTGAAAACATGAAGGCGCTGACTCGCCAGGCTATGAAAGAGGGCGCCATGGGTCTTGGCAGTTCCCTGATCTACCCTCCGGCATTCTTCGCATCGACGGACGAACTGGTGGAACTCGCGAGGGTCGTCGGAGAATACGACGGCATGTACATCTCGCACATGCGCAGCGAGGGTAACCGGATTGAAAAATCGGTCGAGGAACTGATAACGATCGCTCGCGAAGGCGATGTCAGCGCCGAGATCTACCATCTCAAGATGGCAGGGCAACAAAACTGGGACAAGCTCGACGCCGTTGTCGAGATGATTGAGACGGCGCGCCGGCAAGGGTTGAATATAACCACGGACATGTACACCTACGTCGCCGGCGGTACGAGCCTGTCTGCCTGCTTCCCGCCATGGGCAAGTGACGGCGGCAATGACGCGCTGCTGGAGCGTCTGAAAGACCCGGCAAGCCGTTCCAGGATTGTCGAAGCGATGCGATCCGACGCGGATGACTGGGAAAACCTGTACTTCGGTGCCGGTCCTGGCGGGGTCCTGCTGGCAGAGACCGGCGAATCGGCACTGCAGCCCTACGTCAGCAAGACGATTGCCCAAATCGCAGCCGATCGCGGCAGTAGCCCGGAAGACACGGTTGTCGATCTCGTGATCGAATCAGGAAACACGATCGGCGCAATCTTTTTTCTCATGGACGAGAAAAATGTTCAAAAGCAAATTCGCCTGCCGTGGATGAGTTTCGGCTCGGATGCGGCCGCGGTTGCGCCGGAAGGGGACGTACTGAATCAAGGGGCCCACCCGCGCACCTATGGAAATTTCGCACGGCTCCTCGGCCACTATGTGCGAGACAAGCAAATCATTTCGCTGGAAGAGGCGATTTACAAACTCACATCTCTGCCGGCGACCAACCTGAAGATCAGGGACCGCGGCTTGCTTGCGGAAGGCTACCTGGCCGATATCGTCGTCTTTGACCCGGACACTATTGCCGACCATGCGACTTTTGAAAACCCGCATCAACTCGCTACGGGTGTGTTGCATGTGTTCGTGAACGGCGAGCAGGTCCTGCGTGACGGCCAGCATACCGGGGCGCTACCCGGGCGAGTCGTGCGCGGTCCGGGCTATCAACCGGATCCTGGCTGAAACCTGCCGAACGCTAAACGGCCGCTAACTGCGCCGCCTCGCGATACGACACAACTTTCTGCCGTTCCTCGTCCCAGAGGCAACACCGGAAGCAGTCCAGGATATTTCGCGCAGGAGACAAAGCGGGTCACTGGGTTGTGTCTATCCAGTGCATTGGTATGGAAGTTACTGAATGCAGCCCAGGACATACTGCATTCTGCCTGTCGGCTTATTACCGAAAGAAAAGTCATGCTCGTCTTCAATAGTCGACAGGCGAATATCCGTTGTGCCCTGCGCGGTTAGCGCCTGCAGGCTTGCAGCATCAAGTTCGAACCTGACGATAGCGTTACGGCCGCTTAGCTTGACTTCTTCATAGGCAGCCAGTTCCACGATCGTGTCGTCTGCCATCAATATGAGTAACTTGCCGCCTTCCGGGACAGTCGGTTGCCCGTAATATCCGACCAGGCCAATTCGCAACGCCAGGAACTTCTTTCCGTGTTCGATTGCGCCGGCCATCCAGCCGTGATCGACGGCCTCGTTACCGGTGGGTCGAAAAGGCTTCCACTTCGTTAGAACGATTTTTTCCCTGGTGAATGGATCTGCCTCATTCGTCTTGTATTTGCATTCTTCGGCGCTTGCTGTCGACGCTATGAAGAGGATGATCGTGACGATCAGCGCGGTGCCTGGAATATTCATGTGGCCTCCTGGGCCTGTCGCAAACAGCTGACGACCTTGCTGAGCGCACCGTTGCCCGTTTTGTTGACATTGAAATCGATGGAGCCGGCATCCGACACGAATTCATAACGGCCACCCACGGCGGCGATTCGAATGTAAATTACGTCCTGCCCTGCTAACGCGTCGGCCGCTTCGGCGTCGAGACGATAGGAGAGGTTGAACTTTGTAGAGACAACATATGTCCCTGCGTCATATATCGCGCGAGTCGTCCCTCTGACGTCCTTCATTGCAGGCAACCTGACGATCGACTGGTCGGCCATCGTTATGGCAAGACTGGAGTCTTTGGCTATGAAAAGCGCGTGGTACAAGTCCTCCTCATTCGGTGCGTATTGCGTCGTGTTACTCAGCTTGACGCCCACGGAAATTGAGTTCTGCTCTCCTACACTGATTGCCCGCACTGTCATTTCGTGCCGATTGCCAATGATTTGGTTAAACGATGCGCTAATCCAACTCGTCATGTCGACCGAGTCTGTCGTGACGAGCTTTTCCTTGGTGAACAGATCGATTTCATTCTTTCGGTAATCGCAATCCGCGGCATTTGTCACTCCACTCGCGGCCATCACCGCCATTGCCGTCGCGACCAGTGACGTGCGCATTACAATGCGGCCTGAATGCATTCGATGGCTTTCGTGATGTCGGCAAAGGACTTCTTGTGAATTGCGACGTCGTATTGCGTATCGGCGGCTTCCACTCTTATGTTGGTCGCCCCCTGACGGGTCAGCGCTGCTATCGCCTCGCTATCCAGTGCGTACCGGATGTCTGCTTCCGCCTCGATCTCGAATGATGAAGTGATATTCATCCCGGTCTCTGGCGGTGTGACGGCAGAGTTCACTCTCTCTTCCCTGGCGGAATAGAGCGTCACGATAGTCTCATCGGCCATCATGACCAGCAGCCTTGCACCTTCCGGAACAACGATCCTATCTTCCAGTTCGTAAAACGGTGGCTCGAGGTCACTGAACCCCTTTAACTCAATTTTTACTCGAAGGCTGATCTCGTCTGTTTCATACCATGCCGAAACAAAGCCGGCAGGCGTGTCCATGGACGTGTCGCCGAGATCGCCGAAAAAGGACTCCATCGGGTCCCACCGCGTCCATAGCGTTCTGACTTTGGTGAACTTATCGGTCGAGTCGTGCTGAAACCGGCATTTGGCCGCGTGGACGGCGCTGGTGGTGAAGAGTGCTGACAGAATAACGAGCCCGAGTACCGATTTTTTCACTAAATGCACGCCAGCACTTTCTGCATCTTTTTCGCGCCCTTTTTCCCGAACTTATAGTCTTTGTCTCCGCCGTTCGTTTGCAGTCGAATGTTCATGATGCGCTTGGTTAGTAGTGCATTCAGTGTAGCGGCGTCGAGCGGAAATTTGACGACAGCCTCCACGACGTGCCACGGATCCCGGTCGCCAATAACTTCCTCTTCCGTATGCAGTTCGAGAATTGATTCATCGTCCATCAATATGAGCAGCTTACCGTTCTCAGGAATGATCAGCTCACCCTTGTCGGCGCCCTGGTCAACGCGCACGGCGAAGTATTTTTTGTCGCCAATTGAAACGCCGGAGCCGACAATGGTGTCGCCAACAATGACCAAAGTGAACGTGTCCCATTTCGTCCAGAGTACTTTCTCTCCGGTTCTGCTGTGGAGTGTGTCGACGTTGAATTTGCACTTGGCGTGTGCCGGTATGGCCGTTAAAGATATCGCCAGCACCATTAGTGCTGCTAACGCTCGTCTGGTTATCAGAGTACGCATTTCAATGCCCCTTGAATGGTCATCATTGACTTCTTCGTGATGATCTTGTCGTCCCAGATCAGGTTGCGATGGCCAAAGTAGAGATCTCCGTCCGGCAAGGCCTGCCGCAAAGCGACGACACGATTGTTGCTGAGTAATGCTATCGCATCGTCATCCAATACGTAGCGTGCCATGACTTCACCGTACGTGACGCGATAGTCGGACCCTGCATTGTCCTCCCACTGCGGCATCGTCACCGTGGCTGGATAAACAAAATCTTCTATGGCATAGAGAAGGAGATTGGTTCGATCTTCAAGCGTGATTCTGAGCGCAGACCCTTTGGCGATGACGTAAGGCCGGTTTTCCAGATTCGCGACGAAGGGTTTCAGCCGCAGATCGAACTTGCCCGTTTTCTTCTTGTAGTCACTCTCTTCCAGTACGATTTCGAACTCGGGAGGGATCGCGTGGTAGCGCGTCACCCCGTGATTGAGTGCCAGGAAGATCGTGCCGCCGTCTGAAATCGCCTGAACCGGGCTGATTTTCGTGCCAGGACCAAAGCCTAGTTCGTCGGGTTGATTTATGGATTCCCAGGCAGTGCTGATAATTTTCGCATTGGTAGACGGGTTGAGCGTTTCCGGCTCGTACTTGCACTCGTTGGCCGCTGCGAAAGCTGGGGAGGGCAACACAAATGCTGTGATTATTGAGATGGCGAGTATCTTCATGTCATCGGATCCTGTGAGCGGGGTAGTCAGAGTTCTGGAATTGGCCCTACTGAAGGCACTCGATGGACTTCTTGATATCGTCGACGCTGGAACGATGAATTGCGATATCGATGTCGCCACTGACGTTGGTAACTCGCACGCTTGCAGCGCTCTGTGCCACCAAAGCATCGGCCGTGTCACCAACAAGTTCGTAGCGCAGGGTTACGGCCGACGTAATAGAGAACCTATTGCTAACAAGCGGGTGGGCTTCCAGTAACGTGATCTCCGATTCGATGTCTGCATCCCGGCTGGCAGGAAGTTCGACAATCGTTCCGTCCGCCATGGTTATATGTAGTTTGCTGCCTGCAGGGACAGCGAGTAATTTGTCGTGGTCTTCCTGCGAGGGTTCGGATTTGAATTTTTCGTGGTGATCAAAGCGAAGACCAAGATACTGTTTTCCACCTTCGGATATGGCCGACACCGAGGAGCCGGTGGTCTCTTCACCTCCGCCGACCCAGCCTGTGACAATCGGGTTCCATTTCGTGCGGACGGTATTCGATCCGCTGAACATGTCGTTGTCGTCTTCCCTGAATTTGCATTTGCCGGCAAAGGCGCTTGTGCTGAGCAACAATGCCAGCATCGCGACAAATATCGGAAAAATCCTGATCATGTCGTCGCTCCCTTAAGGCATTCAAGAGCGTGACTTATGTTGTCAAGACTGTTTTTCCTAAAACGAACGTCATGTTGTCCGGCGACGGTCATGATCCTCACCGCTTTGGATGGTTGCGCCATTAATGCGACCATGTCGTCGGCGTCCATGATGTATTGGAATGTCGCGTAGCTGGTGAACCATCCAGGCGGTCCAGGAGTAGTATCGGCTACGACGTCGGCATACGCGTATAAGGAGATGACGGAGCCATCCAACATTGCCACTTTGAGTTCGCTGCCCTCAGGAACAACGACGGACTTGTCCAGGTCTTCCTGCGTCTGGCCGGTGTCCTCCCTGACGTATTCGATCTGAACGCTAAGAAACCGTCTGTCACCTTCGGCCCGGGCAGACACACGGCCGGTCATTTCACGAGTTTCATGCCTTAAGAGATTTGTCAGTTCCTCGTATCTGACGACGACGACAAGTTCTCCCGAATTCTTGTCCACCGCGTTGTGTGCATAATTGCAACTGGAACCGGCTGCCAGTACCGGGCCGTTGCCCAGTAGTGCCGTAATCGTTATGGCGCCAATAATGGCCAGGATGCTCTTCATACCGTACGCTCCAGTTTATCGTTTGATAGTGGGGATCGAGCGCCGGCGAGCACGCCTGTGAAGATCGGAAGCAGGGAAAGAAGCGATTGTTGCTATTTTTCCAACTGCTCCACTACTTCTATACAGGGAACTGTAGAGGATTGATAGTGAACGGGGCCTGAACGGCCGGCCTGGCGCATGTCGCCGTTACACGGCCTCTCTAAGCGGCGGCGAACCTTGCCGCCTCGCGATACGACACAACT
>Ga0224500_10000658_pt1 | contig 22702 bp, 22 predicted proteins | sample SF_Oct11_sed_USG_FD_168126 | JGI IMG/M metagenome (GOLD analysis project Ga0224500, IMG submission 168126) | Sediment microbial communities from San Francisco Bay, California, United States - SF_Oct11_sed_USGS_4_1 | ecosystem: Environmental > Aquatic > Marine > Sediment | place: USA: California... | reverse complement strand
CAACGTTTCGTAATAGTCTTCATTTGATCATTCCCCGTGACTCTGGTTTTGTTATTTGCCATGAAACAATAGTCAGGGCGCCAAAATAGTCCCTCTTTACATAAAATCGATTGAAAAGGCAGTTTCGATCAGGGCTTTTCTCCTCGCCAGAGTCAGGAGTTTCCGTTCATGCCCTCTAGTGAGCAGATGGCCCCTCGGGTTCCGGTCCAAGGGCGGCCGTGACGCGCTCTTTGTAAGCACGGTGACAATCGAGACAGCCTTTGACCATTTGCTGATAGCTTGAAATCGCAGCGTCACGATCTAATGCCCCGGCAGAGGCGCTAATTTCAATTGCCAGGTCGTGCACGAGGTTATCAAATTGTTTGAACGCCACCATTTCCGGTCCCAGCGCGGAAGCCACGAGTTGTACCTGCGCAGGGGCAATGTGAGGGTGCTCCGCAATTGAGGTGGCGCCTTGAATGACCCGCTCAAAGTCATCTGTCAGCAGCCCGTCGGAAATCTCGACCAGGTTATTGCGCAGCCCCTGCATGATTTCTTTCAATGAGGGTGCGTCGCCGCCTATGGCTACCGTGGGTGCAAGGGCCAACATTAGACTAACTGCCCGAATAAGCCGTTTTCTATTGATCATGGTTATACCTGCTCAGAAGTCTGTACTCCGCTTACGATTAGTCTGCGCGAGCTCGGCGATGCGCGCTTTAACTGCGTTGTTAATTTCCTGGCTTGGGCGTCCGCCCCGTCAAATCAGTCTCTCCGCGATGTTTCAGTGTTGATCTCTGGTTAGTTGCCAATCCAGGAACGAGTAGATATCGGCAAACTCAGACAGCAACTGATTTCGAGTAGAGCCAATGCCATGGCCAGCGTCAAACTCGACTCGCAGCAATACCGGTGGGCCATCCTCGCCGTTGGCTGACTGTAATCTTGCGGCCATTCAGGCTGCCGTCATGCCTTAGTCAGTGAGTCACGATTCCTTCTTGCCGTAGCGGACCATTGCCTTGTCCACGATTATCGTTACCGTCAGGTATACGGCAATGAAGATCAGAAATCGGACAGAAAAGTCGAGCATCCCCAGCAAGCGAAAAGCGACCATAGCCGCTACAGCACCTGCAAGACCAGCAATGTATCTCAACATGATCGCTTCCTATGTAATTCTCGTAAGGAAGACAATATCACGAGCGCCGTTCCGGATTAATTCGCCAGTCGTGGGATATCCTTTTTGGGTCAACTGCAGCCATACGCTACTTTGCCACCTGGGCGGCTGCAATGGGTCACAAGCCGTCATCTTACCTCAATTTTTTCGAGCGGCTGCTATGCGAAGTGAAGGAGCCGCACGATTGGAAACCTGGTCGCTGACGGCAGTCGGCCAGAAACAGACCTCTCCGGGCGAAAACCCGGCGCAGACGCTGTTCCATAATTGTGCGCTTCTGGACGTAAGGGCATTTGTCCTACTTATAGTCCATACTCGGTGCTGAATATCTAAAGGAAGTAGCAATGAACTCGTTTAGATTGAGCGGAATAGCCATTGTCGCTGGCGGCGTGTTTCTAATTGTCATCAACGCCGTTTTCACCCCTATGTTGGCCACCGATGTTCCCTTCCCCGAGATGATGGCATCAAACACCTACTTGTGGCGATTGAGCTTGGCGGCCCTAACCGCCTTCTTATTCATGATCGGCTGCCCCGATCTCCATGCTTACCAAGGTAGCCGCTCTGGATTATTCGGGAAAATCGCCTTTTCCCTGACGTTTTTGGGGTGTGCTTTTCTTTTCGCCCATGAATGGGCGCAAGTCTTCTTTGTGCACAGCATAGCGGTTGCAGCCCCTGATGCGTTGCAGGCGATGGAAGGTGCAGAGGGTATGAACGCATTCGATATCGAAGCTCTGGTCGCCATAACGACCTTTACCCTTGGTTGGATTTCGTTCGCGGCGTCAATGTTGGCCACCAAGATCTTCGCACGTCTTGGCCCGATTCTTATCATCGCTGGGTTCTTTGCCATCCCGCTATTATCTGCCGCGATATCGCCAATATGGGGCGGTGCGCTTGGTAATGCTGTATTGGGATTGGGATTAATCTTACTTGGCCGCGAACTATTCCATAGCCCTTCAGCCGCCCAATCGTGACGGAGGGAGGCTGACAATCTTCGTGCTATCTTGTTGTAGTTCTTTGGGGTTCCTCTCTGCCACCGCAGTGGGGGCAGATACGTTCTTCTTAATGTCTGCTTCGGGTCAGTGGCGGAAATTATACCTCGAATCACTCGACCGGCAGCTTCTGCACGCATACCGGCCCCTCGGTATTCATCCTGGCGAACTTCGGCAGTTGGCCAATTGCGGTGATCCTAGTAAGTTCATGACAGTTTTGACGAGATTAGTCGATTGAGGCTCACACCCGACTCGGCTGCCTTCATCGCTAGTGCACGATGAACTTCCGGCGGAACTCGAACCATGAATTTGCCGCTGTACGAGTGCGTCGATAATGGCTCCGGCACTGCTTCCTTGTTCTTCTTCAGATCAGTCACAGTATCCTTGACCAACTTGCGAACACCTGCGAGCGCCTTTTCCTGGCTTGATTCGAGCCAGCTAAGACTCGGAAATTCGGCGCACAGACCAACGTACTCCCGATCTTCTTCCGACCAGGTCACCCGATAGGTATAGGGATCAATTTGTTTAGCCATCGCTACTCTCAAGCCTCTCTATCGCCAATAGCACCTGCCGCACCTGATACGGCTTGGCTTTACCCTTGGCATTCTGAATATTTACTCGCGGATCTCCGGCCCAGGGCGTCTTATAAACGCGGTGACTTGAGCCGGACATACGTGCTTTGCCGAAGTAGTGATCACAAATCTTGCACAGGTCCGAGAAGCGAACCCCTTTGGGATTCCGTCGAATCTTGGCAAGAATGTCAGGGATATCCGGCACCGCATTATAATATCATTATTGATACTATTAGCAAGGCCCGAAAGGCCGGTTTGGCGAACATTAGCGGACGGCGGGCTGCCGCTAGCAGTACTAGTTCGACTGTCTCTTAAGGGTCAGCGGCGGAAATTATAACTCGAAACACGTGGCTGGCGGCTATCGGGGGCATACCGGACCCTCGGTACTCGCCCTGGCTAACTTCGGCACTCGGCCACAAGCGGACATTGCATTTTACTCGTTAGTAGCGTGATCGACGCAGGTCGCCAATCCATCACGCAAAACGGTGAGCCTTCCATCTTTGCGATAATCACCCAGTCAATCTCTATTATCTATACACTCCAACGACTGTCGGTACTCCATTAGGATTGAGAATATGTCTTCGAAACAACATAAAGGCCAGTGTTTTTGTGGTGCAGTTGAAGTTACCGCAATTGGCGCGCCATTCGCCATGGGATATTGCCATTGCAAGGACTGCCGGGCTTGGAGCGCCGGCCCGGTAAACGCCTTTACACTATGGAAGCGCGACGAGGTGAAGGTGACAAAAGGCGCCGATTCGCTCGCTAACTTTGCACTAACTGACGCAAGTCAGCGCAAATATTGCACACAGTGTGGCGGTCACGTGATGACGGACCATCCAGGGGGCGATTTCACAGATGTCTACGCTGCTGTATTGCCAAGCGTGAAATTCGAGCCCGGGATTCACGTCAATTACGAGTCTTCTGTGCTGCGAATGAAGGATGGCCTGCCTAAGATGAAGGACTTTCCCGCCGAGATGGGCGGATCTGGCGAGACACTTCCGGAGTAACGGCCTGCGCATGTCTGGACCAGTTGCGATCGTTCAATTCGAATAAGTATCCGCGCGATTGACCGTCGGCTTTGGGTCAACAGCCGAAATTATAGCTCAAGAATTGCGACAGGCAGCTATGAGGCCTTGCCATTCGCCGAAAGCGGCCGTTCGTGAGCACCAATTCTTGGGAAGCAACCAGGGAGCTCGAGCGGCGAGTATTGGCCGTCATTCCGCGATCGTACTTTTATTAAAGAGCACCGCCTCGATCACGCCCGGCTTAGACGAAACTCGTACCGTAATCCATCGGCGCCAGTTCAAAATGTGTCGCGAGACTCTGGCCAATATCAGCAAAGGTGTCACGACGCCCCAGTGATCCGGGCGTCACTCCTGCGCCGTAGGCCAGCACCGGTATGTGTTCCCGCGTGTGATCGCTGCCGGGCCAGGTCGGATCACAACCATGATCGGCACACAGGATCAGGAGGTCGCCCTCGCCCATCAGGTTCGTAATTTCCGGAAGTCGCGAATCGAGGTATTCCAGCGCGTCGGCGTAACCTTCGACATTGCGGCGATGGCCGTAGAGCATGTCAAAGTCGACGAAGTTGGTGAACACGATCGTGCGATCGCTTGCTTCGCGAAGCGCGTCGAGCGTCGCATCGAAAAGAGCTGCATTGCCGCTGGCCTTGATTTTTTTCGTGATGCCCATGTGTGCATAGATATCGGAAATCTTGCCCACGCTGACGACCTCACCACCACTCGCCACAAGTTTGTCGAGCACCGTCGGCGCATGCGGCGGCGTTGTCAGGTCGCGTCGATTTCCCGTGCGTACGTAAGTGTCGGGGCTGTCGCCGACAAAGGGCCGCGCAATCACGCGGCCGATATTGTATTTATCGACCAGCTTGCGTGCGATATCGCAAAGTTCATAGAGACGATCGAGGCCGAATGCTGTTTCGTGGCAGGCAATCTGGAAGACACTGTCTGCCGATGTATAGACGATGGGTTTGCCGCTTGTGACATGCTCGTCACCGAGTTCGGCGATGATTGTCGTACCCGAGGCATGACGGTTGCCCAGCACGCCGGGCAGTTTCGCCTTTACTATCAACTCGTCGAGCAATGCTTTGGGAAACGTGTTTTCCTTGCCCGTGAAATAACCCCAGTCGAATAACACGGGGACGCCGGCAATTTCCCAATGGCCGCTCGGCGTATCCTTGCCGCTGCTCAGTTCCGCCGCGTGGCCGTAGGCACCAATGATCTTTGTATCAGGATCAAAGCCAGCATGAAAATTTCCGGTGCTTTCCTGTCCTGCATGAAAGAGGCCCAGGCTGGAAAGATTCGGTAATCGCAGAGGTCCAGCCGCCGATTTCGCGCGTTGCTCGGCAATATGACCGAAAGTGTCGGCACCCACATCGCCAAACCTGTCGGCGTCCGCGGTCGCACCGATGCCAAAGGAATCGAGAACCAGAATAATTGCCCGTGTCAGTCGCTTGCCCATGATCAGAGTCTGTCGAGTTTTTCGCTGAAATGAAAGCTGGCGATGTCCATGCCCTGGCGAAGATAGAAGCGATGTGCCCGGTGTCCCTGCTTCTCCATGCCACGTACCATCGCGACGAACGATGCTTCGTCAAGGTGCGGACGCAACTCGGCTACGATAGGGAAGCACCTCGATATCTCTGCATCCGTTTTTGCAATGACAGGTTCAAGCATTTTTGGGGTCACCAGGGATCTGATTGTCTAATCGGCAGCAGAGGATAGCATCTCACGGTTTCGCCGTAAGCCGTGTGGCAACCATGAAAAAGGCCCGCACAGGCGGGCCTTTTTGCTTTCGAAGCTTGTTCTCGCTAGTGCCCCGGGGTCTCCGGCACAAAAGTACTTTCGCCGTAGTTGTCGATGCGCGAGTCTTCCACGTATTCGCCCTCAAGTGACATCATGCCAATGAGTACCAGTATGGCTACCGGCGGACCGAGGATGGCGAGCTTCAGCGCCAGCCGTTCCCAGCCCATGTGCATGAATATCCAGACAATTCCGCCTGCTTTCGCGAGCATGAACGTCAGGATAAGGGTCGTTCGCAAGGCGCCATCGTCCATGAAGTCCGTCAGGTAAGAAAAGGTGCTGAGCACGAACAGCGCAGCCCACATGATCCAGTAGATCTTTAACGGATGTTGTGTCCCTTCTGTAGCCATATCGAAGATTCCTGTGCCTTACCAGAGGTAGAAGAATGCGAAGATGAATACCCAGACGAGGTCAACGAAGTGCCAGTACAGCCCCGCGATCTCGACAATTTCGTAGTTGCCGCCACGTTTCTCGTAGTAACCATTCTTGACACGAAACGCCACGATGAGCAGATAGATCACACCAGCGGTAACATGCATTCCGTGGAAACCCGTGATCATGAAGAAGCTCGAACCAAATTGCGCCGCACCAAAAGGGTTGGCCCAGGGACGTACGCCCTCGCTGATCAGCTTGCTCCACTCGAACGCCTGCATGCTAACGAATGTCGCGCCCAGTAGCGCTGTAGCTACCATGAGCCAGAAGGTCTTCTTGCGGTCCTTGCGGTAGCCCATATTGACGGCAAGCGCCATCGTGCCCGACGAGGTGATGAGGACAAAGGTCATAATGGCGATCAACAGCAGCGGCACTTGCACGCCGAACGCCTCCAATCCGAATACTTCGGATGGATTCGGCCACGGATCCGTGGTGGCGATACGGACGGACATATAGCCGACCAGGAAGCAGCTGAAGATAAAGGTGTCCGAGAGCAGGAAGATCCACATCATGGCCTTGCCCCAGGGCACACCAAAGACCTGCTTGTCTCGCGACCAGTCGTCTACAAGACCCTTTGCGCCTGGAGCTTCGGTAGCTCCGCTATCCAGTATCGCTTCTGACATAAGGACCCCTTAGGTCGATAACAGCAATCCAAAAAGAACCAACCAGACCAGCAACAGGAAGTGCCAGTAGATTGTGCACAGCTCGACACTGCGCCTTACGGCAGCAACATCAGCTGTGCCCAACACGACCTTCTGTGTTGCCCTCGCCCACACGTACAAGCCCCCCAGGATGTGCACGGCGTGCGCGCCGGTCAGGAAATAGAAAAATGCATTCGCGGGATTACTCGAAATGTAATGCCCGGAATTTTGCAGCTGTTGCCACGCGACGATCTGCCCCAACACGAAACCGAGCGTGAGGACGCCCGTGATCAGGAGCCCCGGCCGCAATCGGCTAGTCTGGCCATTGACGGCCGCATTGCGCGTCCATTGAAAAACAATGCTCGCGGCGATCAGCATCACGGTATTGGTCCAGAGCAGCTGCGGTTCGGTCATTGGCACCCAGTCGCCAAGGTCCATACGCAATGCGTAAGCGCTCAGGATCAGGGCGAAGAATGACGAGACCACCGCCAGGAAGGTCAACAGTGCAATAAGCGTGGTCTTGTCGACTCCGCCGAGTGGCCCATGATGAGCCGTATCGCTAACGGTTTCCGTTTCCCACGGCGCCACATTGAAGGTGTGCTTGAGCAGCCAGCCCAGCAAGGTCGCCAGTATGATGGCGAGAAAGCCGAGGGCAATGGTCACCTAGTGCGCTCCCCCGTGATCCCTGCCGGCGGGTGCCTTGTCGGCCGGAACGTTTTGCGGAATATAGTCGTCCTTGTAGCCCGGCACGCTGTAGTCATAAGCCCAGCGATGCACTTCGGGAAGATGATGTCCCCAGTTGCCGTGCTTCGGCGGATGATCCGGCGTCTGCCATTCCAGCGTCGTGGCATGCCAGGGATTGGGATCCGACTTCGGTCCTTTCACCAGGCTCCAGATCATGTTGATGAAGAACAGCAATTGGGCCGCAGCGACAAACAGTGCCGAAATCGTAATGGCAGCATTGAGGTCCTGGGCCGAAGCCGGCAGAAAGTCGGTATTGCCCATCGCGAAATAACGCCGCGGCACGCCGGCAAACCCGAGGTAATGCATCGGCAGGTAGATTGCGTAAGTGCCGAGGAAGGTCATCCAGAAGTGCCATTTGCCGAGCGTCTCGTTGTACATCTTGCCCGTGATTTTCGGCCACCAGTGATAGATGGCACCGAATACAACAAGCACAGGCGACACACCCATCACCATGTGGAAGTGCGCTACCACGAAGTAGGTGTCCGACAGGGGCAGGTCAATCGTTACATTGCCGAGGAAAAGACCGGTCAGGCCACCATGGATGAACGTAAAAATGAAGCCAATCGCGAACAGCATCGGCACTCGCAAGTGGATGTTGCCTTCCCACAGCGTGAGAACCCAGTTATAGACCTTGATGGCCGTCGGTACAGCGATGATCAGGGTCGTCGTCGCGAAGAAGAAACCGAAGTACGGATTCATACCGCTGACGTACATGTGGTGAGCCCAGACGATGAAGCTCAGGCCGCCGATGGCAATGATGGCCCAGACCATCATTCTGTAGCCGAAGATGTTCTTGCGCGCGTGCGTGCTCAGGAGATCGGATACGAGACCAAAGGCTGGCAAGGCCACGATATACACCTCGGGATGGCCGAAGAACCAGAACAGGTGCTGGAACAGGATCGGGCTGCCGCCCGTGTAACCAGGGTCCACGCCCATGGAGCTGATCGCGGGCATGAAGAAACTCGTATGCAGGGTCTTGTCGAACAGCATCATGATGGCACTGACGAGCAGGGCCGGGAACGCGAGCAAGCCAAGTATGGTCGCGATGAAGATGCCCCAGACTGACAGTGGCATGCGCATCAGGGTCATGCCCTTGCAACGCGCCTGCAGCACGGTCGTAACATAGTTCAGGCCACCCATCGTGAAGGCGACAATGAATATCGCGAGCGACACCAGCATCAGCAGGATGCCGAGGTCGACGCCGGGTGTACCTGCCGATATCGCTTGCGGCGGATACAAGGTCCAGCCGGCCCCTGTCGATCCACCCGGTACGAAGAAACTGATCACTAGGACGATGACCGACAGCAGATACGCCCAGTAACTGAGCATATTCATGTATGGGAACACCATGTCGCGCGATCCGCACATTAACGGGATCAGGTAATTGCCGAACCCGCCCAGGAACAGTGCCGTTAACAGGTAAATCACCATGATCATGCCGTGCATGGTGATGAACTGGTAATAGTTCTCCGGATTGATGAAGTGGAAGTCATTCGGAAACCCGAGCTGCAGACGCATCATGGCGGACAAACCGAGCGCGATCAGACCGACGAATATCGCTGTAAGTCCGTATTGGATCGCGATGACCTTGTGGTCCTGGCTCCAGATGTATTTGGTGATGAATGTGTCCGGATCGTGATGTTCGTGTTCGTGGTCACGATCTGCGAAGGCAACGTAAGACATAATTTATCGACCTATAAAGTGTTGATGTAAGCGACGATGTCATCAACCGCCTGTTCGTCCTGCAACGTCTGACTCAACAATCCCATCTGGTAACCGTAGTAATCCTTGGGATGTGCGCCACGTACGCCCTCTTTGAAATGTCGCAACTGGCGCGCGAGATACCAGTCCGAGCTGCCGGACAGGCGCGGTGCGTTCAGTGCCTGCCTGCCCATGCCATCGCCGCCGTGGCAATACGCACAGACCGTGTACAGCTTCTGACCGCGCGCAATATCGCCGTCGATCGTCGTCACGGTTGCGTTATCGGGCAGAGTCTGAATATGTGCGACAACGTTATCGACCGAGGCTTCATCTGGCAGCGTCGCTACCATGCCAACCATTTGCTGACCGTAGGTATCACCAGGACCAACGCCGCGTAAGCCGGTCTTGTAACTCATGACCTGCCGCTTCAGATACCACGCTGGCTGACCCGCGAGCTTCGGTGCGTTCAACGCCGCATTACCCTCGCCTTGCGAGCCGTGGCAGGCCGCACAGACGGCGTACTGCGCCGCGCCAATGGTGGCATTTCCGGCTGCCCTCGCCGACTGTTCGCTAAAGGTTGTCTGTTGTGCAAGCCAGCGATCGAAATCTGCGGCTTCATCGACGACGACGGCACCTCGCATCGCGAAATGGCCAATACCGCAGAGCTCCTCACACAAGACTTCGAAGCGGCCCGGAACGGTTGGGGTCAGCCACATGAAGGTATTCATGCCGGGTACCAGGTCCATTTTTACGCGGAACTGCGCCACCGTGAAGTTATGCAGCACGTCCTTTGAACGCAGCAGGAACTTGACGGGGCGGTCTACGGGTATGTGCGCTTCCGGATTGTAAACAATGACATCGTCCTGGCCGTGCGGGTCCTCGGGATCGATGCCGAAGGGGTTGTCCGCGGATATGCGCTCCGCGTCCACCTCGCCGAGTTTCCCGTCAACGCCCGGATATCGATAGGTCCAATGCCATTGTTGTCCGATGGCTTCGACCACATGCGCATCCTCGGGGACATCGACGAACTTCGCCCAAACGAACAGTCCGGGCGTCAACATGAGCGCAACACCGACGGCAGTAATACCTGTTAGCCAGTATTCCAGCTTTTTATTTTCAGGCTCGTAAGCCGCTCGCGCATCCTTCTTGTGGCGAAACCGAATGACGCAGTAGGCCATGAACAGGTTAACGACGACAAAGACGAAACCCGTTACATAGAGAGTGATGTCGACCGTAAGGTCCACCATGCCCCAGTTGGAAGCCAACTCGGTAAATGTCCAGGGACTCAGGAAGTGGAAAAGAATGGAGCCGACAACGAGCAGTATCAAGACAACAGCGAAAGGCATACTTAAGGCATCCTTTGTTGGTCGTGCGATTTGATTCCCAGCGACCGAGGATAGTGGAATCCATAGGTATTTTCCACAGATTCAAAGCCCTATATCACGCTTGACCTTTTCTTCCGCTTTCTTTATGTCCGATTGCAGGTCCTCGAGCTCCTGTTGCAGCGGCCCGGTCAGCATTGCCGATTCTGCTTTCCACTGGATCGTGGGCGCAGTCGCTACCGCAACCGGCGACATCTGCTTTGGTTCGATCGTCGTATCGTGCAATTCAGTTCGGGAATTCAACATCACGATCAGGAGAATTGCAGCAGCTGCGCCTGTCAGGCTGCTCGCCCACCAGAATACAGGTGGCCGTCGCTGCATTGGCGGGCGCTCCGGCATCTGCGGCGTTATGCCCTGTAATGACGCCGTAATCCGGCGATCGAGTTCATCCGAAACCTGCACGTCGATGCGCGCAGCGTCTCTCTTCAGTTGTTTTGTGAGCTTATCCATAGGCTTCATTTCCATCGTTGTTGCCATTCATCTCGGCATCGAGGGCCTTGCGTGCCCTGAGCAGGTTCACCTTGGTCCAGGAATCGGATCGATCCAGCGCCTTTGAAATATCATTGATAGACATGTCCTCGGCGTATCGCAGCCAGGTCGCAATAAACACCTCATCATTCAGGATGCGCCGCGCACTCACCCAGAGATTTTCCGTTTCGGACGCACGGATGCAGTGCTGCAACGGATCGTCTTCCTCGTCGACAAGGTCGGCGAGTTCGACAATATTCTGCGACCGGATCCTGCCTGCATTGCGAATCGCGATCCGGTACAACCAAGTGCTGAAACGCCATCGAGAATCGTAGGAATGCAGGTAGCGGTAGGCGGCAATCAGCGTGTCTTGCAGCGCATCTTCGGCGTCAGCGTAACTTGCCGATCGCGTCACGAGAAAGCGCAGCAGGCGAACACGGTAACTCCGAACGAGGTCTGCGAATGCATCCGCAGACCCCGCTTTCGCAGCGTCAATGAGCTCATGCTCGCTGCCGCCAGTCATGCAGCATTCTCGTCAATCATTCAAGGTCGAAATAAGCAAGTCGGAGTTTATAGCGAGCGAAATGGTCAGGTTGTTGCCCTTTGCCTCGACGCGCGTGCCCTGAAGTACGGCAATTGCCTCGGCATCCATTTCGTCGCTGAATGACGCAAGACTGATCAGGCCACGAACGACCGACGCCAGCGACTGCGCCATATCCGGTTCTTTGGTTGTCAGCTGTGCTTCCAGCGCAAGGTTCTTGTCCGCTGCAGCGACGAGGAAGGCCACTTGTTCAGTATTGCGCAGGATGTTGGAATCCCAGCCCGATCCATTCTCATCGCCGAGAGCCGCAGAATTCATGCCCGCCTGCAGCAGGGTCTTCTCCGCCGTCAGGACCAGCAGTGCGCCTTTATGGCCATTGCTGCCCGCAATCTTGCCGCCGCCCTTGAGCATGTCTTGCATCTGCGCTTCGCTAGACGTCACGATCACTTTCTTGTCGAGTGCCATGCTGATCCAGGCCTCGTCCTCGAGTGAATCAAATTGCACCTCTATGTTGCTCCCTCCTGCGGCGGCCTTGTCACCTCCGTCGCCGTGGCTGCCATTGCCTGTGAAGCGGTAGTAGGCCTTGCCGGACGCTTTCAGAGGCTGAAGATCGCCCTCAACGGCAATCAGGGTCATCAGTCGGTCTTTGGATACCTGGCTGATATTTCCCTCGAACAGGAAGATAGGTCCCTGCCCTTCAAGCGAGAACGCTGTCAGCCGGTCGAGTTCCTTTTCGACATCGATACCGGCATCTTCTTTAAGTTCATCGAATATCTCATCGACCATCCAGCGATGCACGCCCTGGCCGGCCTCCGTCTTTCGCATGCGATCAAGATCGACGTGGAAGTACCAGGTCGCACTGCCGGGTATGTCCCTGGCATCAGCGATGGCCAGTGCCGGCGCAACGAGCAACAGCGCGGCCGTTACCAGCACGGTCAGTTTGAAATTTCGATAGTTCAGGTGGCCCATTTGTAACCCTCGGTTGTGTTTCTTACACAGTTATAGGGCTCATAAGGCAAAAAGGTTACATCGAATTGGTTTTTTTGCTCGTCAGCCAGCTGACGCCATAAGTCAGCACAAAACCCGCGACGAACCCCGGGATTGCCTCATAGAGGCCGTGGAAGTCATCTTTGAACCAGGTCAGCCAGACGACGCTCGCAGCGAATCCGCCGAGCATGCCGGACAAGACGCCAGCCCAGGTGATTCGCTTGTAATAGAGTATGCCAACGATGACGGGACCGAATGCGGATCCGAGGCCCGACCACGACGCAAGCACGAAGTCAAAAATGAGGCGCGGCTCCTGGATGCCCATCACAACCGCAATAATGCCAATGATGATCGTGACAACCTTGCCGTAATTCGACAGCGTCTCTTCGCTTTTGCTTGTGCCGATGATCTTCTGGTAGGTGTCGCGGACGACCGCCGAGGACGCGAGCAATAACAGGGAATCGACCGTCGACATGATTGCCGAAAGTACGACGACCATTAGCACACCCGATACGACCGCCGGAAACAGGTTGTTCGAAATAACCGGAAATATCGTTTCTGCATCGTCGAGTCCCGGAAACAAAGCGCGACCGGCAACACCGGCGGTGACAGCACCGGTCGTGAAGATCACCAGCACGACCATCGAAACAATGCGCGCCTTTTTTATCTGGTCATCATTTTCCGCGGACATGTAGCGAACCAGTAGCTGCGGTACTCCCATAAAAGGCAGGCCAATAGCGATGAAACTCGCGATCGCAATCCAGGCTGGCTTGACACCGTCCGATACGGCGAACATGTCCACCAGCGCCGGATCCTGGTGCACAAGGTTGGTGTGCACTTCCCCCCAGCCACCGGACGCGTAGATTGCCGCCGCAGGAACGGCGATCAGGCCGAGCAGCATTAGCACGCCCTGCACGACATCGGTGTAACACACGGCCTTGTACCCGCCGACGAAGGTGTAACCGATGACAAATATCGCGCCAACGACAACACCGGTTGCATACTCCATGCCAAGGAAACCGCTGAAAGCTTTGCCTGTCGCGACCATTTGCGCCGTGACGTAGGTGGTAACCATCACGAGAATTATCGCGACGGCAAAGCCACGAATCAGGTGCCAGTGATCCTTAAACTTCGCAGCCAGGACATCCGGCGCGGTTATCGAGTCGGTTTCATCGCCAAACTTCTTCAGGCGCCGGGCGACGATCCACCATGCCGCTGCGATACCCAGGATCTCACCGACAACGACCCAGTAAGCCTGCATGCCGACGGCGTAGCCCATACCCGACAGACCGAGCAGCAACCAGCCACTTTCACCGGTCGCATTCGTGCTGAACGCCACGACCCAGTACGGCAATTTCTTTCCCGCTATATAAAAACCAGCCAGCGTGTGCGTTTCGCGCCGGCTCCAGATGGCGAGCGCGGCGAGAATGCCGAGATAGACAATGAGTACAGCAAGGGTCGTGGACATGTTTGTACCTTTCGCTTAGTACGTAACCGAAAGCGAGCCGATCGGCGAACCGGGTGGAATTACCACCGGAGCCAGTTGCTCGATCTCTGAAGGATCGTTTTTCAGCCGCTGGATTTCGAACCGCGCGAATTTATAGTGCGCGCCCAGCACCGAATCTTTCGGCGACTGCCGGGACAGCCAGCTGTCCAGGTCATCCAGGGCAGCGAGAGCGATCGCGCGAACCTCTCCATCCGCCGCCGGATTGAATGCCAGCGCCAGCAGCGCATACATCACCTGCCTTTCCGTCTGCCGTTCGATTGTTCCGGACCTTTTGCTTTTCCAGGTCGCGTCCAGCAAGCCACCCGTTACTGCGTGAAGCCCGGGCGCACCCGTGCTCGCAAGACGTGCCGCACGAGACGGCTCCAGCAGCACGCTCAAAGTCATCGCTACGGCACTTGCTGCCGGCGCCTTCGCATCGAAGACGATGCCGTTCGCACCGCTGAACGTTTCACGCGACTTCGGATTGCCCGGCGGCCGGGGCGGAATCATTGCAACGATCGTGTCGGGGAGTTGCAGCACGGACGGATCGAGCGTCGCAATCAAAGCATCGATCGCCTGTTGCTGGCGCTCGGCGGAAACGGTCGCTGGAGCCGGCTGGCCGTCGCCGCGCAAACTGTAGCTGAAATACTGCCCGCCGATGAGTTTGCCTACTGCCTCGATCTGGAACCGGTGCAGCAAATAGATCGGCACGAGGACTTCTTCGATAGTCGCCATCGGCCGACCAATACGGATATTGCGCTCGGAAAAATTCCCGAGCGCGATCTTGCGAACCTGCAAAAGGTGCTCAAGCTCGGCAACGGCGTCCCCGCCGTTATCCCAGAGATTGCCATCAGGATGGGCCGTCGCAGCCGACCGCGCATCGTTATCGGACACGTACTTGAATCCTGCTGCGACGGTTTCGTCCAGGATTTTCGCCCTCTCGGCATCCTGATCGACGCCTTCGGGAAAATCCTGGTAGGCATACAACACGGTGCGCTTGTCCCAAGCTCCGATTTTGTCATCGTATGCATCACTCAGGTCCAGGCTGCCATCGTCCCGTATCCCGACCAGTGGAACCGGATAGTCCATCACCGACGCGCGATCCTGCGTACTCGCGGCAAAGTTGTGTTCGAAGCCGATGGTGTGACCTACCTCGTGAGCCGAAAGCTGTCGAATACGCGCAAGCGACATATCAAGCATCTCCGGCGGCACGGTGTCGCCCGCATACGGTGCGAGCAATCCTTCGGCGATGAGATAATCCTGCCGCACGCGCAGCGATCCGAGCGATACCAGGCCTTTCAAAATCTCCCCGGTTCGCGGGTCGAGTATTGATGATCCGTAGGACCAGCCTCGTGTCGAACGATGTACCCACTGGATGACGTTGTAACGGACATCCAACGGGTCCACACCTTCCGGCAACAGCTCGACCTGGAAAGCGTCTTTGTAGCCGGCCGCTTCGAAGGCCTGATTCCACCAACGAGCGCCTTCGAGCAGGGCGGACCGTACCGGTTCCGGCGCGCCGCGATCGAGGTAATAGACTATCGGTTCGACGGCCTCGCTAACTGCCGCGGCAGGATCCTTCTTCTTCAGTCGATGACGGCGCCCGAAATCCACGGTCAGATCATCGCCGACCGCAGTCGCATAGTCAGCGAAACCCGCCTCATCATAAGCGAGTCCGATGACGCCACTGCGTGGGTCGTAGGCGATCGGTTCGTAGCCGTCGTCCGGCAGGCGAATAAACGAATGGTGGATATGAACGGTGACGAAGCTGGCATCCGGCGTCACGGTCGGCAGATGCCGGCCCGTTGGCTGTCCTGCGAATGTCACAATCGCCTCGGCCTCGGAATTGTCCGGGAAGCCCTTGGTACGCGGCATGAAAATTGCCGATCGCGACGCGTCGACCGAATACGAGCCTTCGCCAGCGTAATTCAATCGCGCCGATATACCGTGCGCGTCACGAAGCATGAACGAAGTCGCATCGACCAGGACTCTTTCGCTGAGGGGCTCAAGGTCTTCGAAACCCCAGATTACGGAGCGCGCGAAACTTTCCTCGACGGCCTGCGCTTCGTCCTCGTTGTCACTACGTGCGCGGTACGCGAGATTATCTTCGACCAGCAGGACTTTCGGCCCGCTGCGCACAAACCGAACGACCCGTGTGTTGCCGAGCTGGCCGCGGTCCAGGCCAAGGTCATTTGACCCAACGCCCCTGGCCAGGGAGGACTGGTAGATAAAGGGTTGGTCGAGTTTGCCGACGTCCAGCAGCAACCGGCCGCTGTCAGCATCCCAGTACTGATCTATGAATCCTTCGATTCGATCGAATCGGCTTAGGTCGAAGTTGTCGTCAGCGTACAGGCAATGCGCCCAGCCAAATACGAGTACTGCCAGAAAACTGCGTCCGAGCATGAATCCCCCTGGTTGTTTCTTACTCTGTTTTGTTTGTCGCGCGTTTTATCTGTCGCGCGTTATACGTCCCGCGATGATACCGGCGATCATGAGAAACAAGCCCATGCCGAGCAGGTATTCCGGATGGGTCCGCGTGATGCCGCAATAGTAAATTCCCGATATCGCGACGACCTGGAATGCATTGATGAGGTTGCTGTCGCGGCGCGTTGCTTTGGGAAAACGAATCCTCGAGATCATCAGCAAGGCAAGCACAAACATCAGGACCGGGAAGTAGAGGTGGAGTGGCAGCGACGCGGCAACGTCTCCGTGGTGAATGAGCACCAGCACGATGGAAGAAACCAGTCCACCGCCGGCCGCTGTTATAGGAATACCCGTAAACCATCCTTTGGGCGAATCTGAGGATGCGAGGTTAAATCGTGCCAGGCGCATAGCCCCTGCCAGCACAAATACTGCGACCGCGACCAGGAGCAGCCAGAACTGGCCGGTGTCATATTCCACCCCGCCCATCTGCAATCCGGCATTAAGCACCAGGACTGCGGGAGCGACACCGAAAGAAACAAGATCGGCCATAGAGTCAAACTCGGCGCCGAAATTGGATGTCGCCTTGAGCAGGCGCGCTGCCACACCGTCCATCGTATCGAGCAGTCCGCACCAGACGATGATCCAGGCCGCAAGCTCGAGCTCCCCCAGCTGTGTCGTCACGATAGACGAGACGCCGAGCAACAGGCTCATTGCTGTGAAGCTGTTCGGAATTGTGTAGCGCAATTTAATCAATGACCCGCCTCCACGTTAATACGCACAAGGCGCGCGACCACGCCCGGCGGCCATTGTAACTGAGGTTGGCGCTCAAGTAAGGTCGACAATCTGGCCTGCCACAACCTCGGCGGGGCAGGTGCTGCCCGTTGTGTATGGCCCCATGCCCGTATTCACGCTCGCCAGCTTCCCGGGCGCAATTTCCCCGGGAATACTGAAACGCCTTTGTACCGACCTGCCGGACGCGTCTGTGTAACTGACGGCAACCTGCACGCCCGTGATGGTCGCGGTCGTGTCATTGCGCACCGTTACGACCAGCTTGCCAGCGCCGTCCGCCGCACAGGCTCGGGCAATGTAGGCGCCCGGGTTACTGGGCATTTCCAGTTTTGCGAGCGCGGCCGTCGCCGCTTTGCCGTACTCGCCGCCTGATTTCGCGACGATTTTGTAATGCTCTATCGCTGCACTCGAATTACCACGCGTCGCCGCAATATCGCCAAGCGCGAAATGCGCAGGCGCTGTGGGCAGGAGCTCGATACTGCGATTCAAGTCCGTCTCCGCACTGTCGATACGGCCGAGTTCCTTGTTCGCTAGGCCACGCTGCAAGTGGTAGTAGAAAAAACGATCGCGGCGCTCTATTGCTCGCGTGTAGTTGGTGATCGCCATGTCGTACTTGTCTGCGGATAGGCGAACATCGCCACGCAGCGCATGAAAGTGCGCCTCGCCGTCGTACAGATCGATCGCCTTGTTCGCCAGCGCCAGTGCTTCATCCGGCTTTTTCTCTGACAGCGCTTTTCGCCCTTCGTCGTAGGCCTCGTAGGCCGGCTTGCGCGCCATCGTCTTCTTCATCATGGCCTGGTATTCGTCGCGGCCGCTGCTGCCGCCGGCTGGCAGTGTCGCCGCCGTAGCAATATTGGCACGCACACGCTCTTCGGACGGCGGGTGACTGGCAAACAATCCGCTCAGCCAGTCGGAGTCCCGGCCTTCGCTCAGTCGCACAAATGTTCGTTGCAACTCGACCGCACCCTGCGGATCGTAACCGGCCTTGGACATATACAGCATGCCGTAGTGATCGGACTCAAGTTCCGCGCTTCGTCCGTATTTTGACAGGCCCAGCTGCGCCAGCAGGCTCGCACCACCCGCATAAAGATTGCCGTAGTCACTGTCGCTGGTCGCGATCGCGGTCGTGGCGACACCTATCTGCAGCATCTGGCTGCGTGACATCTGCGCGGCCGTATGGCGAGCGGCCGCATGAACCGCTTCGTGCCCAAGTACAGCTGCGAGCTCCGCTTCCGACTGCAGTTCCGTCAGCAAGCCTCGATTGATCGCGATCTTGCCACCGGGCAAAGCCCAGGCATTTGGCACCGAGTTATTCAGCACCACAAATTCATAAGGCAACGAGACGCCACTTTGGGCCGCGACGCGGCTGCCGATGCCTTGCACATAGCTCGACAGCTCCCGGTCCACATCGTAAGCACCGCCCTGCGACTGTTGCATGGGCAGGTAGTTCTGCTTGCCCATCTCGATCTCCTGCGCCGTGCTGACCATCATGAGTTCAGTCTTGCCCGTCACCGGATTCACGGCGCAGGCGCCGATCGACAGGGACAGTATTGCCAGGAGAATAGTGAAGCTGCGCATGGTGTTACTCCGAGGATATTCGGGCCGGATTATACCGCCGATATCCGGGAATACGGGGGCCTCGCCAGAATACGGAGATACCCGCATACCGCGCGCCGACCCGCTGGGGCAGAATTTCGGTATGAAATCGACTAATCAACTGATTTTGAGCGAGTTACGTGACGACCATCGCAACATGGCCATCATACTTGACCTGCTCGAAGAAACCGCGGCTACGACCAAGGCGGGTAACGACCCCGACTTCCTGCTGATCGAAGAAATCATGCGGTACATGATGGTTTACGCCGACGCAGTCCATCATCCTAAAGAAGATCTCATATTCGCGGAATTGCAGACGCACCGGCCGGACCTCGCCGAAGGGCTCGATGACGTGCCCGAAGATCACTGGCTTATTGCGGCACTCGGAACGCGTTTACGTTCCGACGTCGACGCGATTATCGCTGGGGCCGCTGTGCGCCGCGAACAACTAATTGGCGACATCAAACAATACGTCAAGCGCCTGCGCAGTCATATGCACTGGGAAGAGGACGACTTGTTCCCCCGCGTTGACAAGATGATCGCCGAAGACCCGCACGGTATTGACGTTGGCGATTCATTGCGCATCAAGGATCCGGTTTTCGAACCGGAAATCGAGTCCGCATTCCGGCGCGTTATGGCGAGCCTGCAGGATCGATAGCGGGGCACACTAGAAATACCAGGCCAGTTGCGCGAAGACGCCGGCATCCACGGACAGGTAACGGTCCGGCACGCCTGAATCGATACCGCCGAATTCACTACCGTTTTTGCCCAGCGGAACATTCAAACTGCCCAGCAGGGTCATGTTGTCTGACAGGCTGTATTGCGTGACCAACTGCACCAACCCGCTGGGATCGCCGACATTGACCAGCAATGTGGGCGACAAGGTCCACAGTGGTGTCATCTCGACCGTCACGCTGGTGGCGAGATAATGGCGGCCCAACGCAAAACTTTCACCGCGTAATAGTCGGCGCGTAAGGTCAGGGTTAGCCGCCAGCGACGCCGGGCTGTAGTCATCCGAGTGCAGGCCGAATCCGTTGAAATGGTATTCGAGAATGCCGGTCATGTTCTTGCCGGCCCAGATCCAGGAATAGCTCAGGTTGCTCGATAGCTGCAGGTAGGTGTCGGTGTCCGTTTTCGTGATGACGAGGTCGCCGCCCCAGTGCGCGCCACCAAGGCTATGGCTGGCTCCCAGTCCGAGGACATCGTCGCCGTAATGGCGCGCCGCCATGAGATCAAACTCGCCCTCGCCTGCGAAACCGTGGTACTTGATTGCCGAAGTTGCGTAAGTGCTGTCGACGTCATGATCGAGCGCATCACGGCGAATCACGTATGCGCCCTGGAGGTCGGCGCCGCTGTCGCGAAGGTATTGCAGGTACAGCATGTCATCGCCGACTTTGTACTCCGTGTCCACCGCCGCCGGATCGAATGGATTCACGAGATCCATCGGCGTGTAAAACAGGCCGTTACCCCAGGACAACACCTGCCGTCCGAATCGGATGACGGATTTCTCGCTCGCATAGCCTACCCAGAGCCGATCCAGGCGATGCATCAGCGTCGTCCGGTCGCCCTGATCAATGACCGATGTCAGGTCGAACAGGCGGCGGCTGTCGTCCGGCAACGAGTAGCGCTCGCCGTTGAGGACCGCCAACTGGTAATTGGCATTGAAGGTCCAGCCGGAGCGGCGATGCTCAAAATTAAGCCTCAGGTCGCCCTGGGTGTCAGTGGAGCTGGCGCCGAAGAGATCACGAAACAGGCTGTCGGACGCGTAGCCCTGGCTGACCACGCGAAGCTTTGTGTGGCCCGTGATCTCCGTTGTATCGGCGGCAGCCGCCACAACGGGGATGAACGCAAACAGGATGACAATTCTACGCACGCTGGTTAATGTCGTCGACGATGCGCCCATCCAGCATGCGAATGAGTCGCCCGGCGTAACTCATTACACGCTGATCGTGGGTCGCAATGACAAATGTCGTTTTGTGGTGTTCGTTAAGCTCTGTAAACAGCGCCATCAGTTCGTCGGCGGATTTCGAATCCAGGTTTGCGGTCGGTTCGTCCGCCAACACTAGCGCTGGCCTTGAAGCAATCGCGCGCGCGACAGCCACGCGTTGCTGCTGCCCGCCCGACATTTGTGCGGGCCTGCGATCTTCGAGCCCCTCGAGGCCCACTTCTTTCAGAATTGCTCGTGATTTCGTAACGCGTTCCGTCGCAGGCACACCCTGGACCTGCATGACAAATTCAACGTTTTCCTGCGCTGTCAGGACCGGTATCAGGTTGTAGGCCTGGAAGACGAATCCGATCTGGTGAAGGCGTACATCGGCAAGCTCGCCTTTGCTCAGCTGATCAATGCGTTTGCCATCGATATAGACCTCACCGCTGTCGGGAATATCGAGACCACCGATCGCGTTCAACAGTGTGGTTTTGCCGCCGCCCGAAGGAGCCGACAGACAAACGAATTCGCCCCTGGCGATCTCAATGCTGACGTGATCCAGGGCCTTGATGTCCTGCTCGCCCTGGCGGTAGGTTTTACACAAATCGATACAACGAACAGCACTCATTTTCAGACCTTTGTTATCGCTTCGACGGGTTTGTATCTCGACGCCCGCCAAGCCGGTGCAAGACTCGCCAGGAATCCGAGCAACAGGACGACACCGGTCGCAAGTATCATGTCGCTGGCATACAACTTCGGATACAGCATGCTGGATGCGCCCCACATTTCCATGCCTTCGGCGACTATGGAGATGTCGATGCCGTCTTCCAGTGGTACTACGGTTGCCCATGCAAGGGCATTGCCTGCTGCGAGACCCAATGTCAGCAACAACATCGATTCAATCAGTATCTGTCCGAGTATGCTGCCGGGCTTCATGCCCAGCGCCAGCATGAGACCAATCTCGCGCACACGCTCGAAAACAGCCATGACAAGCGTGTTAACGAGCCCGAAAGACAGCGCCATGAAAATGACCACAACCCAAATGAGGACGAAGCCATCCATAACGCGCATCATCGTGCCAAGATAGGTGTCGATTTCATGCCAACGGAGCACCGATACGCTGGCGTCTACTACCGAACTTACCGCCTTGTAGGTGCCTTCTATGTCGCGGTAGTCATCGCCAAGAAACACCACCTCCGTCGTCTCGTCGCCGATATTCAGCATTTGTTGCGCCGTCGATTTACCGATATACGCGTAGGACTCTTCAACCGATTTCGTAGTCGCCGCGTACAGGCCAATGACGCGGAAGCCACGGTCCGCAATGTCGTTGTCGGGATCCTGGCTCATCAGAACTACTCGCTTGCCGATACCGGTCTCGAGCGTTTCCGCGAGTTTCTTGCCAATAACGATTCCCTGGTCACTGGCATCGGTCAGGTAGCGGCCATCGACCGCGTCGTAATCGAAAAATGAAATATCGCGTTCGGCATCGGGATCGACGCCCAGTAAGGTAACGCCACGAGACTCTCGCTCGCTGCTGATGACTGCCGGCACCCTGACGCGACTTGCCCAGGCCTTGAAACCAGCGCCCGCAAATCTCTCCTGCAATTCCGCCTCTTGAAAAGGAATTCGATTAGAGATGCTCGGGTCATCCTGAAAGTCCGGATGATGCATCTGCACATGACCGGGCAGGACGCCGATGCTGTCGATGACCATCTGGTCGACCATACCGCGCGTCAAAGCGGTCATGAAAATCATGGCCCACACACCAACACCGACCGCGCCAAGCATGATGATCGTGCGTCGGTGATTCCGCCACAGGTTGCGCCATGCCAGGCGAAACAGGACTGGGGTGAGTCGCATCAGGCGACCCTCATGGCAGCGACCGGGTTTTGCCAGCGCAAACGCAGCGCCGGATACAGAGCAGCCAATATCGTGAACAGGAAGACCACCGACGGACCCGCGAACAAGGAGAAAATATTAACGTCCGGATACATTCTCGCCGGAAGATTAAAGCGCGCGGCCATTTCGTCCATACCCGGGAACGCGAGGCCATTAGTCGTAAA
>Ga0224500_10000657_pt1 | contig 22741 bp, 26 predicted proteins | sample SF_Oct11_sed_USG_FD_168126 | JGI IMG/M metagenome (GOLD analysis project Ga0224500, IMG submission 168126) | Sediment microbial communities from San Francisco Bay, California, United States - SF_Oct11_sed_USGS_4_1 | ecosystem: Environmental > Aquatic > Marine > Sediment | place: USA: California... | reverse complement strand
TTGATGTGCCACTCCAGCAGCGGCACGCCGAGCGCCTTGGCCACTTGCACCGCGAGCATCGTCTTGCCGGTGCCGGGCTCGCCTTTCACCAGCAGCGGGCGCTGCAGCGCAATAGCGGCGTTGACCGCCAGCGTCAGATCCTCGGTGGAAACGTACTCTGATGACCCGATAAAGCGCATGAAGCGGAACTCCTTGCCCCGAAAAGTGAAATTATATCTTCGACGGCTGCAGCAGCCGCCGCGCCCCACTAGAATTCCCCGATGAAGATCCGCGCGGGCATGCAGTGGGTTCTGCCGCCGGGGTACGGCATTTGCCGGCGGCTCAGCCTGCCGGTGAACCTCGCGGTGATCGCCTTGCTGCTGGCGCTCGGCCAGGCGGGCGCCTATCTGCCCGGCGGCGCGGCCTGGGGGTTGGCGCTCTTCGCGGCGGGGCTCTACCTGCTGGTCGCGCTGGTGTTCGGGCTGCGCTTCATCCTGCGGCGCATCGGCGGCGCGGCCGAGCGCATCGCCAGCGGCGATCTATCCATGCGGCTGGGCAGGCGCTCGGGCGGCAACGCGGAGACGGATGCCATCTGGGCAGAGATTGCGCGCATGGCCGGCAACCTCTCGAGCCTGGTCGGCGAAGTGCGCGACGGGGCCGAGTCGATCCGCGGCGGCTCGCGCGAGATCGCCGAGGGCGTCGCGCACCTGTCGCAACGCACCGACCGGCAGGCTTCGACGCGAGCTCGAAGCGCGTCACGGAGATCATCGGCGTGATCGACGGCATCGCCTTCCAGACCAATATCCTGGCGCTCAACACCGCGGTCGAGGCGGCGCGCGCGGGCGAGCAGGGGCGCGGCTTCACGGTCGTGGCCAGCGAGGTGCGCGCGGTGATCCAGGAGTCGGCCTCGGGGGTGAGCGACGGCGCGCGCCTGGTGCGCGAGACCGCCGGCACGCTGCAGCAGGCGGTGGCCGGCGCGGCCCAGGTGCGCGAGGTGATCGAAGGCATCGCGGGCGCCTCCGCCCAGCAGCGCACGGGCGTCGATGAGATCAAGCGGGCGCTCGAGCAGCTCGACGGCATGACCCAGCAGAATGCGGCGCTGGTGGAGCAATCCTCGGCGGCGGCGCTCTCGTTTAGCGAGGCGGCCGAGCGGCTCGCCCACGCGGTCGACTCGTTCAAGGTGGACCGCGCCGAGGCGCGCGAGCAGGCGATCGCGCTCGTACGGCGCGGCATCGAGCGCCTGCATGCCGCGGGGCCGGCGCGCGCCTTTGCCGAGTTCTGCGACCCTGCCGGCGGCTTCGTGCAGGGCGAGCTCTATCTGGTCGTGCTCGACATGAACTGCATCGTGCGGGCGCACGGCGGCAACCCGGCGATCGTCGGCAACGACGATTCCGCGCTCGCCGATGCGGACGGCAAGCGCTTCTCCGCCGAGTTCCTGAACGTTGCGCGCACGCGCGGACAGGGCTGGGTCGACTACCGCTTTCTCAACCCGAAGCGGGGCGTCGTCGAGCCGAAATCGAGCTACGTCGAGCGCGCGGGCGACTTCGTCGTCGCCTGCGGCATCTATCGCCGGGAGGACGCGCCGGCGGCCGCCTTGCCGCGCGCGCGTATTGAGGCGCTCGCGCGCTTCCGCTAGAATCCGCCGCTGCCCAACTGCTCGCGCGAGTCCCTGCCGCATGTTCCTTCGTTCCCGTTACTTTGCCGCTGCCGCCTGCGCCCTCCTGGCCTGCGCGTCGCCCGCGGCCCTGGCGCAGGGCGCCAAGGCCGGCGACGCTTCGATCCGGGGCCAGCTTTCGCTGTGCGCAGGCTGCCACGGCATTCCCGGCTACAAGACGGCCTATCCGGTCGTGTACCACGTGCCCAAGATCGGCGGGCAGAGCCCCACCTACATCGCCAACGCGCTGAAGGCGTATCGCAGCGGCGACCGCCAGCATCCGTCCATGCGCGGCATCGCCGCCAGCCTGAGCGACGCGCAGATCGAGCAGATCGCCGCCTACTACGGAGGCGGAAAATGAAGCGCCTCGTTCTGGCAGCCGCCGCGCTCGCGCTCTGCGGCGCGGCCCAGGCCGCGGGCAACGCGCAGGCCGGCAAGCAGAAGGCCGCGCAGGTCTGCGCGGCCTGCCACGGCCCGGCGGGCGACAAGCCGACCGCGCCCGAGAACCCGATCCTCGCCGGACAGCACGCCGATTACCTGGCGCGGGCGCTGCAAGACTACAAGTCCGGCAAGCGCGCCAATCCGGTCATGAAGGGCTTCGCCGCGACGCTGTCCAGGCAGGACATCGACGATCTCGCGGCCTGGTTCGCCAGCCAGCCCTCGGGCCTGCACGCGCAGCGCTAGCGGTCCGCCGCGCGCCACTCGTCGCCCATGTTGTCGTCGGTGATGGGCGCGGCGCGCGCGATGCCCGCGCGCAGGCTCGCTTCCGGCTCGATCTGCTGCAGCGTGCGCGTGAGCAACGCACGCTCGCCTTGGACGCCGCCCTCGAGCACCGGCCGCCCGTCGACGCGGGCCTGGCGCAGCGCGCGCAGCCAGGCCGTCGCATCGAAGGCGAGCGGCGCATCGCTTGCCGCGATGCAGTTGTTCACGCGCAGCACGTGGGCGAACGCGTCGGCCGCGGTGCGCGCGGCGCGTTTCGAGCCCGTGGCGTTGAAGTAGTACACGCCGCCGGCGCGCAGGCGCGAGCGCGCCAGGTCCGCGAACTGCGCCGACAGCAGGTTGCTGGCATGCGCGCGCCAGTGCATCGTGCCGTTGACGACGATGGCGTCGAAGCGCCGCTCCGGATGGCGCACCAGCCAGCGCCGGCCGTCGTCGATCACGATGCGCACGCGCGGGTCGCGCAGCAGCCCGGCGACCTCCGGGTGGCGCGGCAGCAGCTCGAGGTACCCCGGATTGATCTCCACCACGGTGAGCCGCTCCAACTGCGGCAGCGCGGCGACCGCCACCGCCCAGGAGCCCGAGGCGAGACCGATCATCAGCACCTCGCGCGGCGCCGGGTGTAGGCCGGCCAGCGCATAGGCACGCGAAACGCCGTTCGTGTCGCGCGCGAGCGACGTATTGAAGCTGCCGTCGTACACGCCGCCGCCGAACACCGTGCCGGTGGCGGTCACGGCGATGACGCCGCTCTTGTTCTCGACCAGCTGCGCGAAGCGCTGGCCGCGATAATCGCTGCCGTACTGCAGCTTCTCGTACAGGGATCCGTACAGCAAGGGCTGCAGGGCGTACAGGGTGCCGGCGCCGGCCGCACAGGCGGCGAGCGCCGCCGCGAGCTTTGCGCGCGGCACCGTGCGCGACGCAACCAGCGCCGCCGCGGCGCCGAGGCTCACGCAGGCGAGCGCCCAGGCGACGGTGCCGAGCGGCCAGCGATCCAGCATCACGAAGCCGGTGCCGAGGCTGCCGGCGACCGCGCCGAGGATGTTGGCCAGGTACACGTAGGAGATGCGGCTGCCGGAGCGCGCGTCCGGCGCAATGGTGGCGTGGCTCACCAGCGGGAACACGGCGCCGAGCAGCCCCGCGGCGAGGACGACGAACGGCAGCGTGAGCGCCCAGGCGTCCAGCAGCGTCACCTGCCAGGCGACCGCGGGCGGCACGAGGAAGGCGAGGGCGCTCGCCGCCAGCAGCCACGCGACCGCGCGCAGCGGCAAGTCGGCGTCACGGCACAGCGCGCGCGCGGCGTACGAGCCCAGCGCGATGCCCATCAGGTAGGCCGCCAGCAGAAGCGCGAAGGCGTCGGCCGCGCCCTGCGAGGCGTAGGAATAGACGCGATACCAGAGGATCTCGTGCGACAGCGCGATGAAGCCCGAGGCGAAGGCGAGCAGCCAGGCGAGGATCACGCGCTGGCCCCCCGCCCGCGGAACGCGGCCAGCACCCAGGCGGCCGCGGCGAAGTTGACCGTGGCGGCCAGCTGCAGCGCGCCGCCCTGGCCGAGCGCGCCGAAGGCGGCAAGCGCCGCGGCGGCGCAAGCTGCCGCCGAGCCCAGCGTATTGACGAAGTACAGCATGCCGAGGGAGCGCCCGACGCTGCCCGAGCGCGCGATGGCGAACGACGAGAGCAGCGGCAGCGTCGCGCCCATGCACAGCGTCGGCAGGAGGAGCAGCGCGAAGGCGGGCAGCCCGACCTCCATGCCCGCGGCGGCCGGGGTGAGCGACGCCACCCAGCGGAACACGGGCAGCGAAGCGAGCCCGCAGGCGCCGATCAGCAGCTCGGCGAGCGCGAAGGCGAGCGTCGGCGACACGCGCGGCGAGCGCGACAGGGCGCCGCCCGCCAGGCTGCCCAGCCCCAGGCCCAGCATGAACACGGTGACCACCACCGTCACGGACTCGGCGCTCGTGCCGTACAGCGTGAACAGCGCGCGCTGCCAGATCAGCTGGTAGAACAGCGCGGCGAAGCCCGACAGGAAGAAGATGCAGTACAGCTGCATCTCGCGTGCGCTGCTGCGTTCAGCGAGCGGCGGCGTCACCGGATTCCCACGCGCGCAGCAGCCGCCACAGCCAGTAGCTGCCCGCGGCGACGTTCAGCGCGCACCAGGCCGGCAGCAGCAGCGGCACGCCGGCGGCCGCGAGTGCCGGCCCGGGGCGCAGCAGCACCGCCCACACCACATACAGCACGATGCCGCCCGCGAGCGCGTGGCGCCGCGCGGGCGCGCGCCAGTTCACGCCCTCGATGCACAGGGCGAAGATCGCGGCCAGCACGGGAAGCGCGGCCACCAAGTCCACCAGATAGTGCTCGCCGAGCGCGAGGGTGGCCGCCGCGATCAGCCCGGCATAGACGCCGAAAGCAGCGCGCACCGGCAGCGACTGCCGCCAGCAGAGCAGCGCCGCCATCAGCGCCCACGCGAGGTGAAAGGACGGAAAGGCGTTGCGCGGCGCGAACTGGCCGGGTGCGGTGGCCAGCCACGTCGGCGCCTGGGCAAGGAGCGCATCGACCTGGTGCGGAAACGCCTTGGCGAGCGCATAGGCGGGACCGGTGACCGGCGTAATGGCGTACAGCAGGGCGGCGGCGAAGCCGCAGGCGATCAGTCCGCGGAACAGGCCGAACGGCAGCCGCTGCGGCGCGCGTGTTTCGAGCGCGAACACCGCGAACATGGCGACCGGCAGGGTCTCGTAGGCGATGGCGAGCAGCACGCGCAGCGCCGATCCGGGCGGCGCCGCCTGGTACGCCCAGACGCTCGGCGAGAAGCCCACGGCGGCGCGGTCCAGCAGCAGCGCCGTCCAGTCGAGCGCCGGCTCGGCCTGCGCCGAGGAGAAGTCGAGGAAGGTGCGCGTGACCACGCCGAACGCGATGAACACGCCCAGCCCGCCCAGCAGGTGGCCGGCGAGCCTCCGGTGCGGTCCGAGGAAGGCCGCTGCGGTGAAGAACAGCACGGCAAGCAGACCCGCGCCGGAGAGGAACGAGTAGGCGTACAGCCACCACGATGGCCGGCCGATGGCGATCTGGTAGACCGCGGCGAGCGCCACCCCCGCGCCGAGCACCGCCCAGCGCTGCTTCGCCGGCCAGGCCGGCATGACCGCGAGGGCGAGCGCCGCCACCTGGCATACGCTCGCCAGGCTCTCCAGCCACGCCACCGAGGGGAAAGCGGGCAGATCGAAACGCTCGCTCAGGGTGTGGTGCGGCGCCACCGGGGATACACCTCCGATCCACGGCGCGTAGAGAAGCGCGAGCGCCATGGCGAGCGCTGCCAGCGCCTCGCCGAAGCGGCGGTGCGCGGCGGCGGCCTCAGACACGGCGCTCCTTGCCCTTGAAGCCGCACAGGTCGCGGATCACGCACTGCGCGCAGCGCGGCTTGCGCGCCACGCACACGTAGCGCCCGTGCAGGATCAGCCAGTGGTGCGCATGGCGGCGGAACTCCGGCGGCGTGACCTGCAGGAGCTTGCGCTCCACGGCGAGCGGGTCCTTGCCCGGCGCGAGACCGGTGCGGTTCGCGACGCGAAAGATATGCGTGTCCACGGCGATGGTCGGCTCGCCGAAGGCCACGTTGAGCACGACGTTGGCGGTCTTGCGGCCCACGCCCGGCAGCGCCTCGAGCGCCTCCCGCTCGCGCGGCACCTCGCCGCCGTGGCGCTCCACGAGCAGGCGCGTGAGCGCCATCACGTTCTTCGCCTTGGTGCGATACAGGCCGATCGTGCGGATGAGCTCGGCAAGCTGCGCCTCGCCGAGCGCGAGCATCGCCTGCGGCGTGCCGGCCATCGGGAAGAGCTTCGCGGTCGCCAGGTTGACCGACTTGTCGGTGGCCTGCGCGGACAGCACCACGGCGACGAGCAGCTGGTAGGGCGTGCCGTACTGCAGCTCGCTCTGCGGCTCGGGATTCGCCGCGCGGAGGCGCCGGAACAGCTCAACGCGCTTTGCGGGGCTCATCGGCGCCGCGCCAGCGCGGCCGCGAGCACCGCGCGCCGGCGCGCCGGGTCGCTCGAGCGCACGGCCGCGCGCCGCGCCAGGCGGCGCTTGCGCGCCGCGGCGCGCTGCTTGGCGTCGCGCGCGTCGGCCGCGGACCACGCGGCGGGCGCCGGCACGACCTCGATGCAGTCCACGGGGCAGGGCGGCAGGCACAGGTCGCAGCCGATGCACAGCGGCGCGACCACGGTGTGCATCAGGCCGCGCGCGCCGACGATGGCGTCCACCGGGCAGGCGTCGAGGCAGCGCGCGCAGCCGATGCAGCGCGCCTCGTCGATGAGGGCCACGGTCGCGCGCTTCACCGGGGATGGAAAGGACGTCCGGTGTCGCGCGCGAGCTGCGCGTGCACGACCTTGCCGTCCTGGACCTGGTATCCAGTGGCGAGCGCCGGCGACTCCTTGCCGCTCGCCAGCTCGAGCAGCCAGGGCAGCGACGCCTGCTCGAGCGCGAGGGTCGCGGTGCGCGCGCAGGCCGCGGGCATGTTCGGCACGCAGTAGTGCACCACGCCCTCCTCGACGAACGTCGGTGCGCTGTGCTTGGTCGGGTGCGACGTCTCGGCGATGCCGCCCTGGTCGATGCCCACGTCGACGAGCGCCGAGCCGCGGCGCATGCCGCGCAGCATGGCGCGCGAGACGAGCTTGGGCGAGAGGCTCCCCGGCACGAGCACCGCGCCGATCACCAGGTCGGCGTCGGCGATCTCCGGCGCCGCGGTCGAAAAGCGCGCGCCGGGGTAGCGCTGCTGCAGCGCCGGCAGGCGCGCGCCGCTGCGCTCGTATACGGTCACTGCGGCGCCCATCCCATGAGCGACGGCGAGCGCATTCGAGCCCACCGTGCCCGCGCCGATGATCACGACCTTGCCGGGCGGGACGCCGTCCACGCCCGGCAGCAGCACGCCGCTGCCGCCCTGGTGCTTCTGCAGGCACCAAGCGCCGACCTGCACAGCGAGGCGCCCGGCGATCTTCGACATGGGCTTGAGGATCGGCAGGCTGCCGTCGGCCTCGCCCACGGTCTCGAAGGCGACGAAAGTGGCGCCCGAGGCGAGGGCCGCGTCGAGCAGCCGCGCGTCCGGCGCGAAATGCTGGAAGCAGAAGACGATCTGCCCGGGGCGCGGGCGCGCGTACTCCGCCGGCTGCAGCTCCTTCACTTTCACGATCGTCTCGGCGGCCCACGGATCGCCCGGGCGCGCGCCCGCGCGCACGTACGCCTCGTCCGCGAAGCCGCTTTCCGCGCCGGCGCCGGGCTGCAAGGTGACCGAGTGCCCGGCGCGCACGAGCGTGCCCACGCTTTCGGGCGTCAGGCCGACGCGGAACTCGCCGTCCTTGATCTCTTTCGGCAGGCCAATATGCATTCGGCGACGAGGGCGGGGCCCCGGTAAACGAGTCCAGTGTACAACTGCACGAGCGACGCGCCCGCGTCGAGCTTGTGCGCCGCGTCGGCGCCGCGCAGGATGCCGCCCACGCCGATCAGGTCGGCCTCGCCGCGCAGCGCGGCGGCGAAGGCGGCGAGCGTCGCAGTGGCGCGCGCGCGGATCGGCGCCCCCGAGAGCCCGCCCGCCTCCTCGGCGTGCGGCAGGCCCTGCACGCCTTCGCGCGCGGTCGAGGTATTGGTGGCGATCACGCCCTCGATGCGGTGGCGGCGCACGGCGTTGGCAACGGCCTGCACCTGCGCGGCGTCGAGCTCGGGCGCCACCTTGAGCGCGAGCGGCACGCGGCGCCCGTGGCGCTCGGCCAGGCGCTCGCGCTGCGCGGCCAGGCGCCCGAGCAGCGCGTCCAGGCTGTCGGCCGACTGCAGGTCGCGCAGGTTGCGGGTGTTGGGCGAGGACACGTTCACGGTCACGTAGCTGGCGCGCGCGTACACGCGCTCGAGGCAGGCCGCGTAGTCGTCCGCGGCGCGCTCGATCGGCGTGTCGGCGTTCTTGCCGATATTGATGCCGAGCACCCCGCGCCAGTGCGAGCGCCCGAGGTTGTCCATGAAGGCGTCGAGCCCCGCGCTGTTGAAGCCCATGCGGTTGATGAGTGCCTGCGCGGCCGGCAGGCGGAACAGCCGCGGGCGCGGGTTGCCCGGCTGCGGGCGCGGCGTGACCGTGCCGACCTCGAGAAAGCCGAAGCCCAGGCGCGCGAGCGCGTCCACGTGCTCGGCGTTCTTGTCCAGGCCCGCCGCCAGACCGACGGCATTGGGGAACTCCAGCCCCATGGCCCGCACCGGCGCGCCGGGAACGCGCGGCACGCGCAGCAGGCCGAGGCGCAGCGGCGCATCGGCCAGGCCCAGCGTCAGCTCGTGGGCGCGCTCCGGGTCGAGGGCGAAGAGCAGGGGGCGCGCCAGCGCATAGAGCATGCTCTAGAAGCGCATGCGCGAGAGCTCGGCGTCGCTCAGGCGCCGCCAGCCGCCGCCGCCGAATCCCTCGATCGGCAGGAAGCGCGACTTGTAGGCCATCTTCGGGCTCTCGCGGATCCAGTAGCCGAGGTAGAGGTAGGGCAGGCCGAGCGCGCGGCAGGCCTCGATCTGCCACAGCACGTTGTAGGTGCCGAAGCTGCCGCGCCGCTCGGGCTCGAAGAACGTGTAGACCGAGGACAGCCCGTCGGGCAGGTAGTCGACGATCGAGACCATCACCAGCTGCCCCTGGTCGCGGAACTCGACCAGCCGCGTATCGACGCGGCTCTGCAGCAGGAAGTGCGAGTACTGGTCGCGGCTGTCGTTGTCCATGCCGCCGCCGGAGTGGCGCCTGGACTGGTAGCGCAGGTAGAGCGCGTAATGCTCGAGCCGGAACTTGAGCGGCTGCGTCTGCGCGGCGAGCCCCGCGTGCTCCTTCCAGGCGCGCCGCTGCGAGCGGCTGGCGACGAACTCGGCCACCGGGATGCGCACCGGCACGCAGGCGCGGCAGCTGTCGCAATGCGGCCGGTAGGTGAAGATGCCGCTGCGGCGGAATCCGGACTTGACCAGGTCGCCGTACAAGTCGGTGTTGATGAGGTGCGAAGGCGTAGCGACCTGCGAGCGCGCCATGCGGTCGGGCAGGTAGCTGCACGGGTACGGCGCGGTCACGTAGAACTGCAGGACCGCATGCGGCAGGTCATTCAGCCGGGACATTTGTCTCCGTTGCGCGCGCCCATTTCCCTGAAGGCGCGTCGTAGTGTACCAACGCCCCCAATTCGCGCAAAAACGACCGCCGCGGGATTTCGCGCGCGCCGAGCCCGGCGAGCAGCGGCGTTCTCACCTGGCAGTCGATCAGCGGGCAGCCGCGCCGCTCGAGCTCGCGGGCGAGCGCGACCAGCGCCACCTTGGAGGCATCGGCGGCGCGCGAGAACATGGACTCGCCGAAGAACATGCGCCCCACGGCCACGCCGTACAGGCCGCCCACCAGCTCGCCATCCCGCCAGGTCTCGAAGGAATGCGCATGCCCGTCGCGGTGCAGCCGCGCGTAGGCGGCGCGCATTTCCTCGCCGAGCCAGGTGCCGGCGCCGTCCGCGCGCGGCCCGGCGCAGCCGTCGAGCACCGCGCCGAACGCGGTATCGACGCGCACCTCGTAGCCTTTGTTGCGCACGCTTTTCGCCAGGGACCGGCTCACCTTCAGCTCGGCCACGTACAGCACCATGCGCGGGTCGGGCGACCACCACAGGATCGGCTCGTCGCCCGAGTACCAGGGAAAGATGCCGCGGCGGTACGCGGCCAGCAGGCGCGCGCTCGACAGGTCGCCGCCGGCCGCGAGCAGGCCGTTCGGGTTCCTCAGGGCGCGCTCGACGGGCGGAAACGGGTCGGCCGGACCGAGCCAGGTCAGCACTTCACTTGCTGCTTGCAGTACTGCTCCAGCGCGGTGACCTGCACCGCGCCGGCGACCGCGCGGCGCGCCGCGCCGCCGTTCTCCAGCGCAAGGCGGAACGCGTACTTGTCGAAGAACGCCTCGAACATCTCGCCGCCAAGCGTGCCGACGGCGGTCAGCTCGTCGCTGGCCGCGTCGTGCTCGAGCAGGATGGCCGCGAGCGGCTGCGGCGCCGGCCCGGCGAGCACGCGGCCCCCCTGCGCCGGGTCGTACTGGCTGTGCTCGGAGCAGCAATGGATGACGTTGCCGAGCTTGTTGCGCGCGCTGGTCTCGGCGCGGAAGCTGATGAAGCTGATGTCGCGCGTCGGATAGGTGAGCTTGTGCGCGCAGATGGCCGAGTAGGCGACGATCGAGCGCTGCGCGCCCACGCCGCCGCGCCACTCGTAGGCGCGGTCGTCTACGGTCTTCAGCTGCGCCGCGGCCGCCGCCGGACGGCCGAGGTTGAGCAGAAAACAGGGCGTCGCCGCGTACGGGTGCTGGAAGATGAGATTCTGGTTCACCGGCACGCGGCTGGCGCGCAACGGCCGGCCGTCGGCGGCGACCAGCTTGGCGCGCGCATAGAAGTGCGGGCGGGCGTCGGCGGAGACCGCGCCCGCGCCGGCCGCGGCGCCGGCCAGCGCGCACCACTTGATGAAATCGCGGCGCTGCATGCGCCCCGATTCTAACGCTAGAGGTTGTAGCCCTTCTCGTTGTGCAGCACCGTGTCCAGGCCCTCGGTCTCCTCGTCGGCGCTGACGCGCAGCCCGACGACCGCGTCGGTGACCTTGAGCAGCACCCAGGTGAGGATGCCGCACCACGCGCCGGTGGCGAGCACGCCCACGAGTTGCGCGCCGACCTGGCCGCCGGCGCTCGTGCCCTCCGGGTAGCCCGCCCCACCGAACGCCGCGGAAACGAACACGCCGGTGAGCATCGTGCCGAGGATGCCGCCCACGCCGTGTACCGGGAAGACGTCGAGCGAGTCGTCGATCTTCAGCGAGCGCTTGATGTAATTGGTGGCGAAGAAGCACACCACCCCCGCCGCTGCGCCGATGGCAAGGGCGCCCATCGGGCCGACGAAGCCCGAAGCGGGCGTGATGGTGCCGAGGCCCGCCACCATGCCGGTGGCGATGCCGAGCACCGACGGCTTGCCGTAGCGCAGCCACTCGCAGACCAGCCAGGCGAGCGAGCCGGTCGCGGCGCCGATGTGCGTCACCAGCATCGCCATGCCGGCGACGCCGTCCGCCGCGAGGGCGCTGCCCGCGTTGAAGCCGAACCATCCCACCCACAGCATGCAGGCGCCCGTGACCACCATCGTCATGTTGTGCGGCGGCATGGCGGTGTCGGGAAAGCCGCGGCGCCGGCCGAGCACCAGCGCGCAGACGAGCGCCGCGAGGCCCGCGTTCAGGTGCACGACCAGCCCGCCCGCGAAGTCCATGACGCCCATCTTCTGCAGCCAGCCGCCGCCCCAGACCCAGTGCGCGATCGGGCAGTAGACGACGAGCAGCCACAGCAGGCTGAAGAGCAGCATGCCGCCGAAGCGCACGCGCTCGGCATACGCGCCGATGACCAGCGCGGGGGTGATGATGGCGAAGGTGAGCTGGAACATCGCGAACACGGTCTCGGGAATGGACCCGGAGATCGCCTTCGCGTCCACGCCGGCGAGGAAGGCCTTGCCGAAGCCGCCGTAGATGGCGTTCGCGCCGCCGCCGTCGCCGAAGGCGAGGCTGTAGCCTACGGCGACCCAGGCGAGGGTGACCGCGCAGGCGATGGAGAAGCACTGCATCAGCACCGACAGCACGTTCTTCGCGCGCACCAGCCCGGCGTAGAACAGGGCGAGGCCCGGCAGCGTCATGAACAGCACCAGCACGGTGGCGGTGATCATCCAGGCCGTGTTGGCGGGATCGAGCTTCGGCGGCTCGGCGGCACCGGCAAGGGGCGGGACGAGCAGGGACAGTGCAGCGGCCAAGACGCTGAGCGTGCGGATCTTCATACGAACCCCTCCCAAGGTTGGTGCGCATGCGCACCGCGAACAAGCATACCTTTTATTGGGGCGCGATGTCCTCGGCGTGGAAGCCGAAGCTGCCGCGCGCGCGGTCGGCGAACCAGTGGCGCAGCGTCAGGCCCACGGTGCGGAAGGCGATCTCCTTCCACGGCACCTTGTCCTCGTCCACCAGCGCCACCTCCAGGCTCTCCTCGCCGGGCTTGAACTCGAGGTCGAGCACGCGCGCGCGGTAGAACAGGTGCACCTGGTTGACGCGCGGCACCGAGATCATGCTGAAGGGCGCATCGAGAGCGATGCGCGCCCCCGCTTCCTCGAGCGTTTCGCGCAGCGCCGCCTGACCGGCGGTCTCGTCGTTCTCCATGAAGCCCGCCGGCAGCGTCCAGTAGCCGTAGCGCGGCTCGATCGCGCGCCGGCAGAGCAGCACCTTGCCTGAATGCTCGGCCACCGCGCCCACCACCAGCTTGGGATTCTGGTAGTGGATCTCGCCGCAGGCATCGCACACGTAGCGCGGCAGGCCGTCGCCCGGCGGCACGCGGTGCGCGAGCGGCGCCGCGCAGTTAGTGCAGAACTTCAGGGAGATCCCCCAGCGAAGCGAGCCGGCCGTCCGGCTGGAAGCCCAGCCGGTCCACGGGCGCGCCTGTGCGGTTGATCCAGTACACGCGGAAGCCGAAGGACTTCGCGCCGAGCGCGTCCCAGCAGTTCGACGACACGAAGCCGATCGCGTCCTTCGGCACGCCGAGCCGGTCCACGGCCAACTGGTAGACCTCGGGCGCCGGCTTGAACACCTTGACCGCATCGACGCTCAGCACGGCGTCGAACGCAAGGCCCGAATGCTTGACGAGCGGATCGAGCATGTCCGGCGAGCCGTTGGAGAGGATCGCCTTGCGGCCCCGCAGCGAAGCGAGCGCGTCCGGCACGTCCGCATAGGCCGCGAGCGCGAGGTACTGCTGCATCAGCGCGTCCTCCTGCTGCGACGCGAGCGGCAGCTTGAGCGCCTGGCACGCGTAGGCGAGCGCTTCGCGCGTCACCTGCGAGAAGGGCGCGTAGCGGCGCATCAGGCTGCGCTGCCAGGTGTACTCGAGCTGCTTCGTGCGCCAGAGTTGCGACAGGGCCGTGCCCCGGCCCGGCCAGAACTGGTCGCAGCGCTGGATGACCGAGTGCACGTCGTACAGCGTGCCGTAGGCGTCGAAGACGAGGGCCTGGGGGCTCATGGGCGAAGTATAGAATGCGCGCGATGCCCGAACGGTACGACGAGCTCTACGCGGCCTACCGCTGGCAGGTCCCGGAGCGCTACAACATCGCCCGCGCGTGCTGCGGGCAGTGGGCCGCGGACCGCAACCGCTTCGCCCTGTACTGGGAGGACGAGTCGGGCGCGAAGGCCGCCTACACGTTCTGGGACATCCAGCGCGAGGCGAACCGCCTGTCGAACGCGCTGGCCGGACTCGGCGTGCAGCGCGGCGACCGCGTGGCGATCCTGCTGCCGCAGCGCCCCGAGACGGCGATCGCCTACATCGCGATCTTCCAGATGGGAGCGATCGCGGTGCCGCTGTCGCACCTGTTCGGCCCCGACGCGCTCGAATACCGCATGGAGCACGCCGAGGTGAGCGTGGCCATCGCAGAGCCGGCCACGATCGCCAACCTGTGGGCAGTGAAGCCCAGGCTCACGCATCTGCGCCACGTCATCGGTGTGGGCGGCGCGCGCGAAGCCGGCGTGCACCCCTGGGAAGCGCTGCTCGCGAAAGCGAGCGCGCGTTTCTCGCCCGCAGACACGCGCGGCGAGGACCCGTCGCTCATCATCTATACGAGCGGCACCACCGGCCCGCCCAAGGGCGCTTTGAAGCCGCACCGCATCATGATCGGCAACGTGCCGGGCTTCACGCACTCGCACGACTTCTTCCCGCAGCCGGGGGACATGTTCTGGTCGCCCGCCGACTGGGCGTGGACCGGCGGCCTGATGGACGCGCTGCTGCCCGCTTGGCTGTTCGGCGTGCCGATCCTCGGCTACCGCGGCCGCTTCGACGCCGAGCGTGCCTACGATCTGCTGGAGCGCTACGGCGTGCGCAACTCGTTCCTCTTTCCCACGGCGCTCAAGCTCATGATGAAGGCGGTGCCCGAGCCGAAAGTCAAGTACGAGCTCAACCTGCGTTCGATCATGAGCGCGGGCGAGGCGGTGGGCGTCACGGTGATCGAGTGGGCGCGCGAGCAGCTCGGCGTCACCATCAACGAGATGTTCGGCCAGACCGAGATCAACTACGTGGTCGGCAACTGCCAGGCTGCCTGGCCGGTGAAGCCGGGCTCGATCGGCCGGCCGTATCCCGGCCACGTCGTGAAAGTGATCGACGGCGAAGGCAACGAGATGCCGCGCGGCGAGCTCGGCGAGGTGGCGGTGAACCGCTTCTTCCAGGGACAGAAGGACCCGGTGCACTTCCTCGAGTACTGGAAGAACCCGCAGGCGACTAAGGAAAAGTACGTCGGCGACTGGGGCTGCACCGGCGACCAGGCGCGCATGGACGAGGACGGCTACCTCTGGTACCAAGGCAGGTCGGACGACGTCATCAAGAGCTCGGGCTACCGCATCGGGCCCGCGGAGATCGAGAACTGCCTCGTCAAGCACCCGGCGGTGGCCAACGCGGCGGTGATCGGCAAGCCCGACGCGGCGCGCGGCGCGATCGTCAAGGCGTTCATCGTGCTGCAGCCGGGCGAGCAGCCCTCCAGGGCGCTGGAGGAGGACATCCAGCAGCACGTGCGCGGGCGGCTCGCGCCCTACGAGTATCCGAAGGAGATCGAGTTCATCGACGCGCTGCCGATGACCACCACCGGCAAGGTGCAGAGGAAGGAGCTGCGCAAGCGCGAAGAAGCCAAGGCGTGAGGCGCGTCCTGCTGGTCGGCGGCGGCCACGCGCACGCCTGGGTGATCCGCGAAGGCGTCGCGGGCGAGGTCACGCTCGTCACGCCGTACCCGCACCATACGTACTCCGGCATGCTGCCCGGCTACGTCGCCGGGCACTACGCGGCCGCGGAGATCCGCATCGACGTCGCGGCGCTTTGCGCGCGCGCGGGCGTCGAGCTGGTGCTGGGGCGCGTCGCCGTGCTGGATGCGGACAAGCGCATCGCGCGGCTGGAGAGCGGCGCGGAGATCGCGTACGACACGGCTTCGCTCGACGTCGGTGCCACGTCCAACGCGCCGGACGGCGCGCTGCCGGCCAAGCCGTTCGAGCCGTTCATGGCGCGCTGGGAGGAGGTGCGCGAAGGCCTGCGGTGCGTCGCGGTCGTCGGCAGCGGCGCGGCGGGCGTGGAGATGGCGATGGCCATCGCGCATCGCACGCGCGCGCGGGTAGTGCTCTACTCGGACCGGCCGATGTTCCGTGCCGGGCTGGCGACGCGCATCGCGCGCCAGCTCGGGCGCAACGGCGTGGAGCTGCGCAATGCAGCCTACGCGGGAGAGTCCGCCGACCTCGTCGTCTGGACTGCGGGCGCCCATGCGCTGCCGTGGCTGCGCGCGAGTGGTCTGGCGGTGGACGAGCGCGGCTTCGTGCTGGTGGATGACCGCTTGCGCAGCGTGTCGCATCCCGAGGTGCTCGCCGCGGGCGATTGCGCCACGCTGCGCAGCGCGCCGCACCCAAAGTCGGGCGTCTACGCAGTGCGCCATGCGCCGGTGCTCGCGGCGAACCTGCGCGGCGAAGCGCGCCGCTACGCGCCGCAGCGGCGCGCCCTCGCGCTGCTCTCGTGCGGCGCGCGCTACGCGATTGCGGACTGGGGCGGACTGAGCTGGGAAGGCGCCTGGGTCTGGCGCTGGAAGGACCGCATCGACCGCCGCTGGGTGGAGAGCTTCAGGCCGTAGGCCGGCTCGCCACCAGGATCTTGCCGTCGGCCTCCACGACCAGCTCGCCCTTCTGGTTGGTGCAGGCGCAGGCGAGCACGACGATGCCGCCCTTGTGCTTCGGTTTGTCGAGCTTGCCGGTCACCGTCCACGTGCTGGTCAGCGTGTCTCCCGGGCGCACCGGCGCCTTGAAGCGGCAGGCGTGCTCGACGTAGGCGATGGCCGTGCCGCTGAAATACATCCCGACCGGCGCCGCCACCAGCGCGCTGGTGAACGGCCCGTGCAGGATGCGCGTGCCGAACATCGACTTTTTCGAGAATTCCTCGTTCACGTGCAAGGGGTTGAAGTCGCCGAACATCCCCGAGCCGAGCACGAGGTGCGCCTCGGTCACCGTGACGCCGGTCGCGAAGCGCTCGCCCACCGCGACCTCTTCGTACCACTTTCCCTGGAACATGTCTTATTATCCCTTCTCCCTGGAGGAGGACACCCGATGAAAAAGCTCGTCGCAGGATTCGCCGTCGCTCTACTGCCCGTCGCCGCGCTCGCCCAGTTTCCGGACCGCCCGATCAAGCTGATCGTGCCCTGGGCCGCGGGCGGGGACACGGACAACATTTTCCGCCCGTTCGCGCCGCTGATGCAGAAGCACATCGGCCAGCCCGTGGTGATCGCCAACGTCGGCGGCGCCTCCGGCACCAAGGGCGCGAAGGAGGCAAAGGACTCGCCGCCCGACGGCTACACCATCTACGGCATGCACGACTACATCCACTCCACCTACTACACCGGCGTGTCGGACGTGAACTACACCGACTTCGAAACGGTGTGCCTGGTGTCCTCGACCCCGTCGGTGCTCACCGGCAGCCCGAAGACGCCCTGGAACGACTGGAAGTCGCTGCTCGCGGACGCCAAGGCGCGCCCGGGGCAGATCTCGGTGGGCGCGACGCTCGGCTCGACCAGCCATTTCTTCCCGGCGCTGATCGAGAAGGCGGCCGGCATCAAGTTCAAGTACGTGTCCTATGAGGGCCTCGCGCCGCGCATGAACGCGATCCTCGGCGGCCACATCGACCTCACCGACGCCAACCTGACGCAAAAGGGCAAGGTGGAGGCCGGGCAGCTGAAGTTCTTCGGCATCGCCACCGAAAAGCGCAATGCGGAAATGCCGAACGTGCCGACGCTGAAGGAGCTCGGCGTCGACGTGGTGTACGACGTGAACCGCGGGCTCATGGCGCCCAAGGGCACGCCCGAAGCCGTGCTGGCCAAGCTGGCAGCGGCGTGCGCGGCGACGGTGAAGGAGCCCGCGTTCGCCGAGTCCATGAAGAAGCAGGCTACCGACGTGCGCTACATGGACCGCAAGCAGTACGCGGCCTGGCTCAAGCAGAACGACGATCTGAACAGGAACCTGGCGAAGGAGCTGGGGCTCTCGAAGCGCTAGACCCTGATGGCACACGCGTAGCGTGCTGGGTCGCGACGGCTGGGCGGGGCTCGCGGTACTCACCGCGAGCCTCGTTCTTTTCGGGCTTACGCTGGGACTCGAGGGCAACCCGATGGTGCCGATCGGGCCCGGGTTCTATCCGCGCATCGTGCTCGGCGTGACCGCAGTGCTCGCGGCCGCGCTGGTCATCGCCGACTCGCTGGCCAGCAAGCGGCGGGCGCCGCCGCGGGGAGCGTCCGACTACGGGCTGGTGGCGTCGATGTTCGCGCTGTTCGGCCTGTATGCCGGCGCGCTCTCGTTCCTCGGCTTCCGCCTGTCCACGCTGCTCTACGTCGCGGCGGCCAACGCGCTGCTCGCGCCGCCGCGCAGCGCCAGGGGCTGGGCGCGTGTCGCGCTGGTGGCGCTGCTCACCACCGTGGTCGTGTACCTGGCCTTCGAGCGCTACCTGCTCGTGCTGCTGCCGCGCGGGCGCTGGACCGGTTTCTAGGCCATGTTCGAGCTGCTGGGCGCGGGGCTCGCCAACCTGATGCAGGTGAAGTATCTGGTGCCGCTCGCGCTGGGCACGCTCGCCGGCATCGTGGGCGGCGCGCTGCCGGGCGTCACCATCACCATGACCATCATCGTGGTGCTGCCCTTCACCTTCGGCCTCGATCCGCTGCAGGGCCTCGCCGCGATGACCGGCGTCTATGTCGGCGGCTCCGCAGGCGGCCTGGTGACCGCGGTGCTGCTCGGCATACCCGGCACGCCGTCGGCGATCGCCACGACCTTCGACGGCCACCCGATGGCGCGCAACGGCGAGCCGGGGCGCGCGGTCTGGCTCGGCATCTGGGCCTCGGTGTTCGGCGGGATGCTGGGCGGGGTGTTCCTCATCGGCGCCACCGGGCCGCTTGCCGCGTTCGCGCTGCAGTTCGGGCCCTGGGAGTTCTTCTCGCTGTTCGTGCTCGCGCTGTCCATGGTCGCCGGCCTGGTGGAGAGCTCGGTGCTGAAAGGCCTGCTGTCCGGCGCGCTCGGGCTGGTGGTCACGATCCTGGGCAGCGACCCGGTGATGGGGCGCGAGCGCCTCACGCTCGGCGTGCCCTTTCTCGAGGGGGGCGTGCCTTTCCTGCCGGTGCTGATCGGCGTGTTCGCTTTCGCGCAGATCATGTCGGAAGTGGAGCGCGCGGGCGGCGTCGAGCGCGCGGCGCAGGGCGCGCAGCGCGCGCTCAGCCTCGCGGCGTCGCACGTGAAGGTGCTGTGGGAGATCGTCTCGCGGCCGTTCCTCGTGCTGTGGGCGTCCTTCATCGGCGTGCTGATCGGCGTGCTGCCGGCGATCGGCGGCAGCGCCGCCAACATGATGGCCTACGACCAGGCGAAGAAATTTTCCCGGCGCCCGGAAAAGTTCGGCACCGGCATCCCCGAGGGCGTGATCGCCTCCGAGGCGGCCAACAACGCCAATGTCGGCGGGTCGCTCGTGACCATCATGGCCTTCGGCATCCCGGGGGACGCGGTCACCGCGGTGATGCTGGGGGCGCTCACCATCCACGGCATCCAGTCGGGGCCGCTGTTCATCCTGCAGAACGCGCAGCTCGCCTACGGCATCTTCGCCGCCTACCTGATCGCGCACCTGCTGATGGTGGTGATCCTCGCGGTAGGCGCGCGCTGGATGCTGCGCGTCGTGACCGTGCCGAAGGCCGCCCTGTTCCCGGCGGTGCTGGTGCTGTGCACGGTCGGCGCCTACGCGCTCAACAACACCATGGCCAACGTCTACATCCTGCTGACCTTCGGGCTGCTGGGCTACGCCATGGTCAAGACCGGCTTCCCGCTGGCGCCCTTCATCCTCGGCGTGATCCTCGGCGACCAGATCGAGATCAACCTGATCCGGGCCATCATGACCGACGCGGATCCCTGGCTGTTCCTCACGCGGCCGATCTCGGGGCTGCTGATCGCCGCCTCGGTCGCCTCGGTGGTGTTCGCGCTGTGGCAGCACCGGCGCCAGCAGCGGCGCCTGGCCCAGCGTGCCGATGGGGATGCGGATTTCTGATTGGCAAAAGCTATACTTGGCGCCCCAGACACGAATCGAACGTGCGACCTGCCCCTTAGGAGGGGGCTGCTCTATCCACTGAGCTACCGGGGCGCGCGACGCGATTTTACCCTCTTGAGAAACCTGCTCACCGCCGCGCTGTTGCTGTGCGCCTGCGCCGCGCGCGCCCAGGCCTGGGCCTGGGACGACGGCAGCGTGCCGTTCGTCGTCACGCCGGACGAGATCGTCGAGCGCATGATGCGCATGGCCGAGGTGAAGCCGGGCGACACGCTCGTCGACCTCGGCGCGGGCGACGGGCGCATCGTCATCGCGGCCGCCAAGCGCGGCGCACAGGGCCTGGGCGTCGACCTCGATCCGGAGCTCGTCAAGCTCGCCACGGAGAACGCGCGGCAGGCGGGTGTGGCGGCGAACGCGCGCTTCGAGGTGCGCGACCTGTTCGACACCGACCTGTCCAAGGCGAGCGTGGTCGCCTTCTACCTGCTGCCCGAGTTCAACGCCAAGCTGCTGCCGCGCCTGCTCGCGCTCAAGCCCGGCACGCGCATCGTCTCGCATGACGGCGGCATCGGCGACTGGCCTCCGGACGAGCGCCTGGAGATGCGCGTGCCGGAGAAGGCAGTCGGCGTCGGCGGCCTGTCGCGCGTCGAGCTGTGGATCGTGCCGGCGCGTGCCGAGGGCCAGTGGCTGGCCGAGGTTCCGCAGCACGGCGGGCGCTGGACGTTCCGCATCGCGCAGCGCTTCCAGGAGCTCGAGACCGAGGTGCGCGCCGAGGGCCGCGACCTGCTGGTGCACGCGTCGCGGCTGCGCGGCAGCGAGATCAAGCTCGCCGTGACCGGCATCGTCGGCACGCGCGCCTGGAACCACCTGTTCGAAGGGCAGATCGAGGAGGGCCGCATCGTCGGCCACCTGCGCGTTTCCGACGGCAACAAGACGAGGACCTATCCGTGGACGGCAACAAGAGCTCCGTAGTCCCCGCGCCGCAGCCGCTGCTGACCGTGCCCGACGGCGTGCTGCTGATCGTCGGAATGGTGGTCGGCGCCGGCATCTTCAAGGCGCCCTCGATCGTCGCGGGCAACGTCGGTAGCGGATGGGAGTTCGCGCTGCTGTGGATCGCGGGCGGCATCGCATCGCTGTGCGGCGCGCTGGTGTACGCGGAGCTCTCGGGCCGTTTTCCCGAGACGGGCGGCGAGTACCGGTTCCTCGAGCGCGCCTACGGCGGCGGGGCGTCGTTCGTTTTCGCCTGGGCGCGCATGACCGTGGTGCAGACCGGCGCCATCGCGGCGGTGTCGTTCGTCTTCGGCGACTACGCGCAGCAGATCCTGCCGCTCGGCGCGCGCGGCGGCGCGATCTACGCGGCGCTCGCGGTGGCGGCGCTCACCGCGGTGAACCTGGTCGGCACGCCGCACAGCAAGGGCCTGCAGAAGGTGCTGAGCGCGACGCTGTTCATCGCGCTTGCCGCAGTCGCGCTGGCCGGCATCCTCGGGCCGGGCGCGCCCGCGGCGGCGGCCTCGGCCAGGCCGGCCGGCGCCGATCTCGGGCTGGCGATGATCTTCGTGCTGCTTACCTACGGCGGCTGGAACGAGGCCGCCTACATCGCGGGCGAGGTGCACGAGCCGCGGCGCAACATGGTGCGCATTCTGGTGGGCGGCATCCTCGCGGTTACCGCACTGTATCTCGTGGTGAACCTGGGCTATTACAGCGCGCTCGGGCTGCAGGGCATGCGCGACTCCAAGGCAGTGGCGGCGGACGTGGTGCGCCAGGTCGCCGGCGGCGGCGGCGCGGTGCTGATCGCGCTGCTGGTGTGCGTGTCCTCGCTGACCACCATGAACGCCGCCATCATCACCGGCGCGCGTACCAACTACGCCTTCGGCCGCGACGTGCCGATGCTCGGCTTTCTCGGCAGCTGGCGCGCGGCCGGCAGCACGCCGGCCAACGCGCTGCTCCTGCAGGGCGCGCTGACGCTGGTGCTGGTGTTCGCTGGCTCCTTCACGCCGGACGGCTTCTCCTCGATGGTCGCGTACACGACGCCGGTGTTCTGGACGTTCTTCTTGCTGTGCGGCATCGCGCTGTTCGTGTTCCGCGCGCGTGCCGGACGCCCGGAGGCCTTCCGCGTGCCGCTGTTTCCGCTGGTGCCGCTCGTGTTCTGCGCCACCTGCGCCTACATGCTCTACTCGAGCGTCAACTACGTGCGCTTCGCGGTGAGCTTCGGCAACGCGGTGCTCGCCGGCATCGCGGTCATGGCGATCGGCATTCCGCTCTATTTCCTCGCCCGGCGCCGATGACGCTCACCGAGCTGCGCTACATCGTCGCCGTGGCGCGCGAGCGCCACTTCGGCCGCGCCGCGCAGTCCTGCCACGTCTCGCAGCCGACACTGTCGGTGGCCATCAAGAAGCTCGAGGAGGAGCTCGGCGTGCAGCTGTTCGAGCGCGGCCCGGGCGAAGTCGCGGTGACGCCGATCGGCCAGCGTGTCGTCGAGCAGGCGCAGCGCGTGCTGGAGGAGGCGGCGCGCGTGAAGGAGATCGCGCAGGCCGCGCACGATCCGCTCGCCGGGCCGCTGCGCCTCGGCGCGATCTACACCATCGGCCCGTACCTGCTGCCCAAGCTCATCCCGGTCCTGCGCCGCAAGGCGCCGACCATGCAGCTGCTGATCGAGGAGAACTACACGCATCGCCTGGCGGAGATGCTCAAGCAGGGCGAGGTGGACGTGATCCTGGTCGCTCTGCCGTTCGCCGAGGCCGGCGTGATGACGCGCCCGCTGTACGACGAGCCGTTCTTCGTCGCGCTGCCGCAAGGCCATCCGCTGGAGAAGAAGAAGCACATCAGCGCCGACGAGCTGGCGCGCGAGAGCCTGCTGCTGCTCGGCACCGGCCACTGCTTCCGCGACCAGGTGCTCGACCTGTGCGCGAACGTGCAGCGCGGCTCGCGCGGCACCCTGGCGCGCACGCTGGAGGGCGGGTCGCTGGAAACCATCCGCCAGATGGTGGCGAGCGGCGTCGGCCTCACGGTGCTGCCGGCCACCTCGGTGCAGTCCGGCGAAGGCAGCGACCTGATCCGCATCCGCCCGTTCGCGCGGCCGGTGCCCGACCGGCGCGTGGTGATGGCCTGGCGCAAGAGCTTTCCGCGGCCGCAGGCGATCGAGGCGTTGCGCCAGGCGATACTCGAGTGCGACCTGCCGCAGGTGACGAAGATTCATTAGGCTTGGGGCAGTCGACCCGGCTGGCGTCGTCGCGGCTTTTGCTTTTCAAAGAATCTCGCCTTTTTCCGGCCGGAAGATTCACCCGGCCGGAAAAAGGCGAGACCGTTTTGTACTGCGATCG
>Ga0224500_10000654_pt1 | contig 22841 bp, 18 predicted proteins | sample SF_Oct11_sed_USG_FD_168126 | JGI IMG/M metagenome (GOLD analysis project Ga0224500, IMG submission 168126) | Sediment microbial communities from San Francisco Bay, California, United States - SF_Oct11_sed_USGS_4_1 | ecosystem: Environmental > Aquatic > Marine > Sediment | place: USA: California... | reverse complement strand
TGGCCCTGCTGCTGGCGGGCAACGCGAACGCCCAGGGGCGGGACGGCCTGAAGGTCTTCATCTCCGTCGACATGGAAGGCATCACCGGCGTGGTGAACGAAGACGACGCGTCCCGGGGCGGGAAGGACTACGACTATTTCCGGCAGACGATGACGCGGGAGGCGAACGCCGCGATCGAAGGCGCGCTGGCCGCCGGGGCCACGGAGATCGTCGTGCGCGACTCGCACGGCACCGCGCTGAACCTGCTGCCCGAGATGCTGAACCGCAATTCGAAGCTGCTCCGCGACTGGTCACAGGGCCCGATGTACATGATGGAAGGCATCGACGCGTCCTACGACGCCGCGATCTTCGTCGGCTATCACGCCAGGGCCGGCACGCCCGATGGCGTGCTCGATCACACGTCGTCCGGCGACGTGACGGACGTCAGGATCAACGGCATCTCGATGCCGGAGACCGGCTACAACGCGCTGATGGCGGGTTCAGTCGACGTTCCGGTCGTCTTCGTCGCCGGCGACAAGGCGGTCTGCGACCAGGCCAGGGAAATCCTGGGCAAGGTCGAGACCGTCGCCGTCAAGGAGGGTATCGGCGCCGCGGCGCTGAACCTGCACCCCGAGGTCTCTCGCGAGCAGATCCGCGCAGGCGTGGAGCGCGCCCTCAGGAACCTGGATGACTACAAGCCTTACAAGCTCGAGCCGCCTTATACACTCCAGCTGAAATTGAAAACGGAACAGAACATCTACCGCGCCGTTGCCCTGTACCCGGGCGCACGGCGGTCGGGCGACTGGGAGGTCACCTACGAATCGGACGATGTAATGGAGATCATCCGCGCGTATGTAGGCATGCGCAGGTAGAAAATCGGGGTCGGACCGCCGTAAGCGCCTAATATGCCGCAGAAAAGTCGTCATCTGGGGCGATTTCCCGACCTTAAAAGGCCCTTTTCGCGCGACGAATGGCGGCTTTTCGGTCCAAGTCGTCAGTTCGGGAACCAATCAGTTGCGAGAAAACAGGGGTCGAAACGCAAATTGGTCAATTCGGAAACCGCGGTCCGATCCTTATTTTCGACTCAGACACCTTCCGGATTCACCGTTTCCGCTGAGCTGTGTGCCGCGATTTCGCGAGAAGGCTTGCCGCCGTCGATGTTTTTGCCGGTCGGCAGCCAGGCACAGACGAGTTCGGGATTCGTCCACACGGTGCGGCATTCGGCGGGCACGAAATACTCAACGAAAACCATATCCTCGTCGCCGTCATTAATGAAATTGTGCCGTTCGAACTCGTAGTTATAGAGCGTGTCCCCGGCGCGCACCGGACGCGGCGCTTCGCTCAGTAGCGCCGTTCCGCGGCCACTGATGAAATACTGAAAGTGCTCGGCACCCTCATGATGATGGTTCGATGCCTGCGTACCCGGGGGATAAATAATCATCTCCCCCTTGACGGCTTTTGTCCCGAACAATGTCGGCGTCACGAGGTAGATTCTCGTACGCGCATCGTGCTCCGAACTGAGTGCGGGTTCGACGCGCCAGTCAACGCAGCGAAAATCCAGCGGCGTCTCGCCGAACTTCGGATCGAAACGGTCGGCTTTCGGCACGCGCGCGAACAGCACGTCCGTGCCGATGGCGCTGCTAATTTCGCCGGCAAAACCCGGTGGCAAGAAAATGACATGAGACGTTGTCAGCGCGTGATGCCCTGCCGAGCCATTAATCGTGGCCTCGCCCTGCAACAGCTGTAACCAGGCAAGGTCGGTAGGCGCAACCTCGACGTTTGCAGTTGCGCCGGCATCGATCGTCCAGCGATCTAACAGCAGGCAATCACTCTTGACGCGTTCCGGGGTAATCAGGGCACGGCGGGTTACCCCGTCGCCCATAGGCACTGCTTCGACGTCTTCGTAATTAAACAAAACGGGCACGTCTGACTCCTGCCGGACCAGGTCGATGCCGATGATAACAAATAGCCCGTTAGTGTCGATTTGAGTTTGCATCTCGCTCAGTACTCTTTAATCTGTAGCCATGAGTGACGTTCACGCCAGCAAACTGCGAATGATCGGGTTTTCCCTGCCGGCCCTCACCTTGAACATGCTGATAACGGCCGTCTTTGTATTTGTGCCGTCGCTGTACGCCGAGCATCGCGGACTGGGGGCGGCAGCGGTGGGGCTGATATTCCTGGGCGCCAAGCTCGTCGACATGATTGCAGCCCCGGCCTGGGGCCTGTTTATGGACAGTTACCGGACGCGATGGGGTCGCCGTCGTCCCTGGCTTACGCTGTCCGCGCCGATACTCATGCTCGCGGTATTGCTGCTCTACAATCCGCCGGAAGGGGTGACGGGTCTGTACCTGTTCCTGTCGCTGGCCGTCTTGTATATCGGTTGGGATGCCTGGAGCATTAGCCACACCTCCTGGGCGCTGGAGTTGTCCCGCGACTACGACCGACGCTCACGGATCACGGGACTGCTGCAGGTGATGGTGATGCTGGGAGGGATCCTGGTAAGCCTGGTGCCGGCAATCATGGAGCGCGTCGGCACGCCGACTTATGAGCAAGTAACCTCGACCATCGGCAAGCTAATGCTGGTTGCCTTGCCTGTTACGCTGGTCATTTGCCTTGTCAGCGTGCCAGAACGAGTAACCCCGAACAGACCGCATCTGGGTTTCAGGAAAGGTGCTGCGATACTGCTCGGTAACCTGGCACTGTTGCGACTTCTTGTGGCCAATTCCCTGCTCACGTTCTCTACCTACTTCGTGCAAGGGCTGTTCGTGTTTTTCGTGTCCTACGCGTTGAATCTCGAGGCGCGCACCGGGTTCATACTGACGTTCCTGATCATCGGCGGACTGGTCGGACTGCCGTTGTGGGTACGGCTTGCCGAGCGCTGGACCAAGCACCGCGCGATGCAGATAGCGGTAACCGCCGGCGCAACCACGCCAGTGCTGTTGCTCTTTCTTCCCGTCGAAAATGTTGTGCTGGCCGTGGCGGCATTTCTGCTGGTGGGGCTCAATACGTCGGCCAATGAGTTCTTGCCGCGAGCGATGATGGCTGACGTCTGCGACCACGACCATGTGCAGAGCGGCTCGGAGAGAATGGGTCTCTACTATTCCCTGCTGCAATTGTCGAGCAAGCTGGCATCCGGACTCGCCATCTTCATCGGCTTCTCGTTTCTCGCATTTTTCGGATTTGATCCGGAGCTGGGCCTGGACAATACGCCTGAGGCATTGTTACGACTGCGCTACCTGATCGTTGCCTTGCCGGTGTTCGCCTATGCCATTGTCATCGCCCTGATGTGGCGTTACCCAATCAGCCGCGAGCGGCAGCGCAATCTACGCGATCAGATCGAACAGAATGAAAGGCTGGCGCTGCAGGATAATCCGAGCAAAGCCTGATCGTCGCAACGGCCGAAGCGAACTAGATAATTCCAATCGATAGCGGTGGTGCCTCGCCGAGCGTGTAGCGGATGCGCGTGCCGGCTTCGGGAAACAACGGTGGCACGATCGAGCCTGCAATAATCAATTCGCCGGCTTCGAGGCGCTCGCCCATCGCAGCCAGTATGTCTGCGACCAATGCAACGATGTCCAGGATCGGCCCGGTGTTCGCCTCAAGGTCATCGGCAATTTCGATATCCACCCCATTGATGCGGACCGTTGCTTTGAGATCGGTGAGCACGGCGCCCGCACGATGCTGGTCGGCCGTGCCGAGAATTATCCCTCTCTGGTAAATGTTTCCGGCCAGAATGGCCTCGACGCCAGCCGCTGGCGGGAAAGCCAGGTCTGCGATTTCGATCGCGGCACCAAGTCCCGAAATCGCCGCCCTGATTGCCGCTTTGTCCGAGCCATTGTCCAGGCCGCTACCTAGGTAGACGGCGACCTCCGGTTCTATGGCAAGCTTCGTAAAATTCGCACAGGCCAGGTCGGTCGAGTTATCGATCAATGCAGACCTCATCAGGTATCCCACCAGTGGCCGGTCGATACCGAGCGACTGCATCGCTGCCGGGGCGCCGAAGCCGACTTTCCAGCCGAGTACTTGCTCGCCAGCCTCGAGACGGCGCCTGCGCTCGGCAAGCTGTGCGGTCATACCACGTCTGATACGGTCTTCCAGCATAGGTCAGGCGCGCTCGGACGAATCGGGTACCTCGTAACCGGCGCCTTCGAGGGAACCGGCGCCGGACCAGCCCCACGCCAGGACAACATCCTCGTCAGACGTGTTTTTGAAACCGTGCCAGTGTCCAGCAGGCGTGAATACGACGTCACCTTCGCCGGATGCCTCTTCACCTTCATCGGTGTACATGACCCCGTTGCCTTTGATCACGATCCAAAACTCGTCGACGTTAGCGTGCCGATGGTGCTCGTGTGCGGCGCCGGGCGGCAATACCGTCCAGCCGACCAGCATGCGTCCGGAGTTGGCGGTCTTTTCGTCGATCAGGAACTGCACCTTCATATCGACCCACCCGTCCTCTTTCTTGAGACCCGGAACCAGGGGTACGTCCTTGATGTTGGTTCGAAACGGCTTGGGTCCTGATTTGCTCATTTACTCATTCCTCCGAGGTGACAATAGACGTCGTAGACGGTAACGAAATCCCGGTGGTCGATGCCCAACCCGCGGCAGGCGTTCAATAATTCGTTTGCAGTCGCCAATAACGGCGTCGGCTGCCCCATTTGCCGCGCAAGTTCGAGCGCCAAAATCGCATCCTTTTGTTGCAACGTGACGTTCGCCAGCGGCTTGTCGGGCATATCCAGAATGAACGGCCCGCGGTAGCCCATTACTGGCGAAGCAACAACGCTGTTCAACATGGCTGCGACAGCCACGTCGCGCGGGACGCCGCCTTTCTCCGCAAGCGCTACGCCCTCGCAAAAGGCGACCATCTCGACGATCAGGGTCAGGTTGATGCCAATCTTGGTTTGCACCGCGAGGCCCTGTTCGCCGATTCGGGTTACCTTCGCCCCGATAGCCTGCAGCGCCGGCTTGACGCGCTCGAAGTCGGCCTCAGAACCTCCCACCATCAGCGAGGCCTTGCCCTGTGCCAATGTCACCGGACTGCCGGAAATCGGCGCGTCCATCATGGTTCGCCCACGGGCCTTGAACTCGGCAGCGATCTCCCGGCTGATGACCGGTGAGATAGTGCTCATGTCGAGATACAAGCCGTTCTCACCGAGTCCTTCGATGATCCCGCCATCACCCAGCGCAATTGCCCGCACCGCGACAGAGTCGGTGACACAGGAAAAAGTGATCTCGGAAGCGGCAGCGACGGCGGCGGGAGAATCTGCCCAGGCCATGCCTTGCTCGATCAGCCCGGCGGCCTTGTCTGCAGAGCGATTCCAGCCGGTCACCCTGTGACCTGCGGCAAGCAATCGCGGCACGATACCCGTGCCCATTTCGCCCAGGCCGACAAAACCAATGTTCATTCCTGTCCCTCTGCTGCAAACCCGGAGCGGGTCAGTTTAACGTACTCCGGGTTCTTCGGGTCGGACCGCCGTAAGCGCCTAATATGACGCAGATAAGCCGTAATCTGGGGTGATTTCCATACCTTAAATAGCCGTTTTCGCGCGACGAATGGCGGTAATTCGACGCAAGCCGCCAGCTCAGCAACCAATCAGTCGTGCATCTCTATACACAGGGATGCGACCCTGCCAACGAACGCCCCGGTAACCGGTCAATCGACGTACGGGAAATTCACAACCGGGAATTCTGATTAATCAGTTTATCGGCGGCAGACCTGCTCGTATCGACCAGTCGCAACTCGCGAACGCGCTTTACACCTTACACCGATAAGTCATCTCGAGGGGCTTGCGCGGCTCGACGCCCTGGGACTTCAGGAATTGGACCAGGTTCGGAAACGGCGTCGGATCGAAATAATGGTAAGACGCGAAGTCCATCAGGACACCCAGCTCCATGCGCTCGTCATAAGGCTCCAGCAGCTGCTGTGCCTCTTCGTCCCGACCAAAAACCTTCTTGCTGATCCAGCTCATGGATAGGTCGTCCGAATACTCCGCCATCATGACCTTGTAGATGCGCTCGGCCTCCTTGAGCTTCCCCTCGGCACACGCCTGTCGCAAGAGAGCGAGCGTGCGTGTTTGTTGCGGCAGGTCACTGGCTTGGACTGCCGGTAACAGTGCACTCGCGTTATCGATGTCGCCAGCCCACAACAAGGACCGGTGTGCTTGGTACTGGATAAATGGCCGATCGGGAATCCGTCGCAGCGCATCGTGCGCATAACGGCGGACGAAGTCGCGGTCGCCCGTCAGCACGGACATCGTCACAGAATTATTGGTTACGCCAATATGGTAACCGTCTCTTTGCTCGAATTCTTCGATGGCGGCACGCAGCTCGTCGATCATCCCCAGGTCGGCAAGCAATTCGAGCTGCCGGCCCTGCGCATCCTGGTCGTTCGGTCGTTGCTCCAGGTACCCGGTGTTGAGCCGCAGCGCTTCCGCAAGCTGCAATTCCTCCGCGGCTTGCAGGACGCTGAACCTCAGCCGGTTCAGGGGGTCACGCTCGTAACGGATCGCCTTCTCGAGCGCGTCTTCGAATTCGGCGACCATCTGTTCCTTCGGTATCTCGACGATGCCGGCCACGATGTTGGTAGTCCGTGACTGTATCTCCCAGAATTGCGCGAGCTCCCAGTAAGCAAATGAGAACTCCGGGTCCAGTTCGATCGCGCGCTTGTAAGCATCGCGGGCCCGCAGGAACGAATAGACATCGGCGGTGGACAACGTGCTGGCATTCGCCGCCAGGCCCTCGAGATACGCGTTATAGGCGGGTACCGAGCTGGTGCCGGAGGAGACCATCCGAGCCAGTGCCTCCGGATCCATCGCGGTCTCGAGGGCTTTGGCGATCTCAATGGCGATGTCTTCCTGGATCTGGATTACATCCTCGGGTTGGCGGTCATAGGTTTGCGACCACAGATGAAAACCGTCGCTGGCCCGGATCAACTGCGCGGTCACGCGCAGCCGGTCCCGCGACGATCGCACCGACCCCTCGAGCACATGCGCAACACCGAGCGCCGCCGCGATGGTTGTAATATCCTCGTCCGAGCGTTTGTACTTGAACGAGGAAGTACGAGCCGCCACGAGCAGATCCGGCGTTCGGGCAAGGGCGTTCAGGATCTCTTCGGTGAGCCCGTCGGAAAACCATTCCTGCGCCTGGTCGGAAGACATGTTGACGAATGGCAGCACGGCAATGGAGCGGGCGTCCGACGCTTTCTGCTCGACCTCGTCTTGGTCGGTAACGATTGCCTGCGTGCTCGGAGGCGCCGGTTCCTCGATAGGCTGGCGCGACCACCACGAATAGCCGAGGGCGATGGCAAGCGCCCCCATGATGATGTAGTCGAGCGTGCGGCGGGCCGAGGTCCTGGCCAGCTGCGATCGATCGACGTCTTTCTCCAGCTTGATGCCTTCGCGCGTCATTTCGAAGGTCCAGGCAAAGAACAGGGCGAGTGGAAGGCCAAGCAGCAAGAGCGTGACAAAGGTCTTCAAGACCCAGTCGGGCGCACCGAAGTTCTCGAACGCGAACTCGGCGACCTGTGCCAGCACCCAGCCGATCAGGATGTAGGCAAGCCCGACGCGCACCACGTTCCTTCGTTTCAGCTCGGCAAAGAAGTTCATTTACGCACTCCGCACACGATTCGGCAGTATAGCGGAAAGCCTCTTTCGCAAGCGCTCTCTCGACAGGCAAGAAGTGAAACCGGCTCACGCGCCAGACTGGGAACCCGTGTGTGCCAACCGCAGTACCACGCTGGCCGGAGCCGTCCTGACAGCGGCGCGGTAGAGCGGCGGATCGAAATCCGCGTGTCGGCAGCTTTCGCTTCCATTGCATCTATTGTCGTTGATTCCAGCAATACACCCGGGGCGCTAAATCGAAGGACTACACAGGCCATCATTGATGCACCCGTAAATCTTCTGGATAGCCGTAGGCAGAACCCACTTGTGACGGCGTCCGAACAGGACAGGCACACGACCCACGGCTTCGAAACGGGATAGGCACATCGAACCGGCTCCAAACGGAGTCCAAATAGGACAGGCACATTGAACCGTCTGCAGTTCCTTTCTTGGGGTCGGACCCCTGCAAGCGCTTGATTTGATGCGGGGAAGTCGCCATCCGGATGCGTTTTCCTGACCGTAAATGACGCTTTTCGCGCGACGAATGACCGTTATTCGGTCCAGGCCGTCAGTTCGGGAACCAACCGGTTGTGCATCGCTACTCGCAGGGAGGCATCTCCGGTAACGGACGCCCCGGAAGCTGATTGATAGCCAGCTCGGAATCAATCACTCACAGCTCTGCACATCTGCGCGCGAGTGGTTGATCCATTCGTGCCTTAGGCGCCGTGCCCCGCTCCGCAGAATGCACCACGTCCTGCTGCCACAGGGGTCTACCTTTGCCGTGAATGAAGGGGTCCGGGCAAGCAGAACGATACAGTTTCAGCAAAGGAGTGCCGACCTCCAGACCCCGGTGCGCCCGGCATAAAGACGCCAATCCCCTAAAAAACCCCCGAAAATGTGCGCTGTGTCCCAATTATGTCCGCGGGGGTGACCTATCCTGCCTGAACGCATGCAAGAAACAGGTGATCCCATGCGAAACGCAAAGCTGATGCTCGTTTCGGCCCTGATGCTCGCCGCCGCCGCGCATGGCGCGGCCGTAGACGCTGCGAGCACATCAAATTCCCCCGAGCGCAAACTCGAGGTTGAAATCCAGTCGCCTTCGGCCGGATTCGTCGTGGAAGACGGTGCGACCAGCATCGAGGTCGAAGGCATTGCGTCCGCAATCGGCGGCGTTCGCTTTCTCGACATCATGTTTGTCATGGATACGTCGCAGAGCCTGCGCGGCAGCGATCCCGAGGACTATCGGTCGGCAGGGGCGATTGGCCTGGTCAGGAACCTGTCACCGAAAAGCGATATCAAGATTGGCGTCGTGAGTTTCGACAGCAACAGCGATCTCGCCCAGCCGATGACATCCGATCGCGATCGCGTAGTCGATGCGCTCCGGGAGCTGCCCCGGTCCGGCAGCACGAACCTCGCCGCCGGCATCCTCACGGCAATGGCCGAACTTGAGCGCAATGGCCGGCCCGGTTCGTCGCGCGTCATCATGCTGTTCACCGACGGCATGTCGAACAAGCAGAAGGCTTATGACGCCGCCGTCGAGGCGGCGAAGCGTGGCATTACAATCCAGACGCTGTTGCTCGGATCCAGCTCCAAGGGCACGAAGATACTCGACACGATTGCATGGGCGAGCGGTGGCAGCTTCGTACAGGTGTCCGACCCGACAATGCTGCCCGAGGCGTTCCTGAACCTCCGCACCACGGGGGTCGACACCGTAACCCTCAGTGTCAACGGGTCGGCGCCGGTACCTGCACGGCTGGCGGGCGGAACTTTTGCGGCAAGTATTCCGCTCGAGATTGGCGAAAACCATATCGTGGCCTCCGCGACGAGCCTGGACGGCCATACGAAGGAATCCACGATCACAGTCAATGTGCGGGACGCGAGCTGCGCGGCGCTCGAGGTGGTGGCGCTCAATGACGGGCGTCCGGCCATGTCGCTCAACGACCGTGCGGTCGAGATCGTCGTCGATGCGTCGAGGAGCATGTGGGGACAAATCGACGGCGTGTCCAAAATGGAGATCGCGAAGGCAACCCTGGAAGATGTCTCCTACTGGTTGCCCGCCGACCTCGACCTGGCGCTCCGCGCTTACGGCAGTAGCAGCGCCAGCGAAAACAGCAACTGTGCCGATTCGAGTTTGCTCGTACCGTTCGGTGAGCTGAACCGGGAGCCGATCCGCTACGCGATCGCAGGCCTGAAGCCTACGGGCCAGACGCCTATCGCCTATGCATTGAACCAGGCGGCCCGTGACTTCGGTTCGCTGCGAAGCGACCGGGCGATAGTGCTCGTCAGCGACGGCATCGAAAGCTGCGGAGGTGACCCGGTCGAAGCGGCCTACGCGCTACGCCAGCAGGGTATCGTCGTGCACCTGATCGGCTTTGGCCTCGGCAACGGCGCGGACGAAGACGCGGCCAGCCTGCGAGCCATTGCCAGCGCTTCGGGCGGACGCTATGTCACGGCGAGAAACGCGGAGGAACTCAGGGCCGCGCTGGAGCAGACGGTCGCGACCGCGTTCAGCGTGTACCGGGGCAATGCGGAGGTTGCGAGCGGTTCGCTCGGCTCCGCCGACGTGATGCTGCTGCCGGAGGGTGATTATCGGGTACAGCTCCACAGCTCGCCCCCGGTCGAGGCGCAGGTCAGCCTGGCGCCGAGAGACCAGGTGACGCTCACGCTCGAGAAGTACGGCGACATCGTGTCCCCGCACGAGCGGCGCGGTCGCCTCCCGCATACGACCTGCGACGATACGACGCAGTTCGTCAAGAACCTGGACGGTCCGCAAATGTAATTTGCTCGGGGTCGGACCACAGTAACTGTCCGATCTGCTGGGGAAAAGTAGTCAACTCGCGCGTTTTCCTGGACGTTAATAGCCCTTTTTGTGGCACGAATGACGGGGTTTAGGTCCGAGCCGTCTGTTCGGGAAGCAACCTGCACTGACGTCTAAGAATCACGGGTCGAACCGCGGTGTCCGGTTCGGTCAATTCGCGGTTCGACCCCGATTTCTATGGATTCCCACAGCGTGCTGCCGGAACACGTGGCAATGCTGGCAAACACCTCGTCGGCCTTGCCCGCGGGTGAATCCGGATGATAGCCATCATAAAACGTGCCCCAGGTCTGGAGCGAAGCTGCGCGAATAACGAATTGAAAAAGCTCGGCACTCTCGGGAACCGCAATTGGCCAGCGAATGACCAGCTGCAATTCCTCACCCCCCGGCATGCTGCGCGCTGCCTTCAACCATGCGGTTCCGGCCGACCTTACTTCGTCGAGCGTGTGGCCAGCCTGAATCGTGCAAGTCCAAACCTGCTCGAATTCATTGGCCGATGCCGGCCTTATCGATGTCACCAGGACGTACATGAACAGGGCAGCACGAACAGTGGCACGCATGGTGTTCTCCAAAAAGGGGCAATGGGACAGGCTCCAGTATTAAGGGACAGGCACATGCCCGTAAAGTGGACAGGCACATGCCCGCCCGGCGCTGACGCCATGGCATTGCTGGGGGAATAGCGGGACTTCCATCCTCCAACTGCTATTCTTGCCGCCTGTTCAGGCAGTTCGTCGCGCACCCTGGCAGGAGACTGTATGGCTGACCCGTTGACCCGGCCGCCTTGCTCCGGCGATCGCTCTTTTCTCGAATTTCCGGTGCAGCTGAACCTGGATCAGCTGGATGCGGACTTCGCGCTGCTCGGCGTGCCTTTCGGCAAGCCGTATGACCCGAGCGTATTTCCGAACGACCAGAGCAACGCACCGGATGCACTGCGCCTCGCGAGCAGCGACGCGGACATTTTTTATACGAAAAATCACTATGACTATGACCTCGGCGGCACACTGCTCGATGGCCAGGACATCAAGGTGGTCGATTGCGGCAACGTGACACATAGCCCGGCCGATCCGGCCGGGCATTACCGCCGCGCCGAATTGGCTGCTCGCAAGATTTACGCGTCAGGCTCGATTCTGATCGGCATCGGTGGCGACCACGGCGTGACCATTCCGCTGCTGCGGGGGCTCGAGCAGCTCGGCGAGCCGGTCACGCTCGTGCATATCGATGCGCACCTGGACTGGCGGCAAGAGATCAACGGAGAAACGGAAGGCTACTCGAGCCCGATCCGCAGGGCCTCGGAAATGCCCTGGGTCGAGGCAATCGTGCAGATTGGGATGCGTGGCATCGGCTCTGCGCGGCAGCCTGAGGTCAATGACGCGAGCGCCTGGGGCGCCGAGGTCATCACCGCCTACGAAATGCACGCGATTGGCATGGGCGCGGTCCTGCAGCGGATTCCGCAAGGACGCCCGTTCTACCTGTCCATCGATGCGGATGGGGTCGATCCGACCATCATGCCGGGCGTGCTGGCGCCGACGCCTGGCGGCCTCGACTGGCTGCAGCTGCGAACGCTGGTCCATGGCCTGATCGCCAGGGGTCGCGTGGTCGGCATGGACATCGTGGAGATCGCGCCGGGCCACGACCTGCGCAACTCGACGCTGGTTTACGCGGAGCGCCTCATCTGTAATTTCATAGGCGCCTCCATTCGGGCCGGACACTGTCGACGACGATGAAGCGCGCGCTGCAGCACTGGCTGGTCATGGCTGTGCTCAGCGCATCGGGCGGCATCATATTTCTGCTGCCGTTTCTCCAGGAGGTCTACTACAAGCCGCTGATGACGGCGCTCGACGTCGACAACACGCAGGTCGGCAGCCTGATGTCCGCATTCGGGCTGACATCCATGCTGTGCTATTTCCCGGGCGGCTGGCTGGCCGACCGCGTGTCGCCCCGCAAGCTGCTGACACTTTCGCTCCTGGCGACCGGCGCGCTCGGCCTGTACTTCGCGACGTTCCCGCCCTACATCGTGAGCCTCGCGATCCATACGGTCTGGGGCGTCAGCATCACCCTTTTGTTCTGGGGCGCGATGATACGGGTGACCCGGGGCTGGGCGTCGGCGGATCAACAGGGTCGTGCCTTCGGGCTGCTCGAGACCGGGCGCGGACTCGGCGAGGTCCTGACGTCTATGCTGCTCCTCGCGCTGTTCGGCATGCTGGGCGCCAGCGCGTTCGGCCTGTCGATGGTGATTACCGCGCTGTCATTCTGCACGCTCGGACTCGGCGTGCTCGCCTGGTTCGTGATCGACGACGATGTTGGAACGCCAGACGGTAAGACCGGAGCAGTCGGCCTCACGGAAGTCTTGCGGGTCTTGAAGATGCCGGTAATCTGGCTGATCGCCGCAGTCATCCTCTCGGCGTACTGCGCGTACTGGGGCACCTTTCGTTTCACGTCCTACGCGACCGACATGTTCGGCCTCAGCGTCTCCATTGCCGCGGCGATCAGCGTCGCCAAGATGTGGCTGAAACCGCTGGCCGCATTTGGCGCCGGCTTCGCATCCGACCGGATCGGTATCGCGCGGTCGGTAAGTATCCTCTTTGCCGTACTCGTAATCAGCTTCGGCGCGTTTGCCGTGCTGCCGGGCCAGCCCGGTCTCATACCGGCGATGCTGCTCAACGTCGCAGTTGCCTCGATCGCCGTCTTCGGGCTCAGGGGTATCTACTTCGCGCTGCTCGAGGAGGGCGGCGTGCCGATGGCCGTGACGGGCACCGCGGCCGGCATCATCTCGGTCATCGGCTACACGCCCGACATTTTCATGCCGCTACTTGGCGGCCTGCTCCTCGACAGGTTTCCCGGCGAGGCCGGTTATCGCTATTTCTTCTTCTTCACGTCCGGCGTTTGCATCATCGGCTTCATTGCCGCCGTGCTGATCTGGCGACGCGTGCGCACCCCCTCCGGCGCGCAAGACGCAGGCTCTGCCAGGGTCTGACCTAGAGATGCCCGCAGGTATGGGACCGGAAGGGCTTGTGGCAAGCTCGTATAGACAGGGAAGTACGCCACTGCTAATAAAAGCCAGAGAGACGGATCCAGCTTGGTGCGGGAGAAAGTGATGGACAACATTGAAAAACTGTTCGACAAGGCAGTTGGCGAAATCGAACGCATGCTCAATTCCAAGACCGTTGTTGGCGAGCCGATCAGGATCGAGGGCAATACCCTGATTCCGCTGGTTAATGTCGGCTTCGGCTTTGGTGTAGGCAGCGGCGAGGGCACCGAGCCGGCGAAAGGCACCGGCCACGGAGGCGGCGCCGGTGGTGGCGGCGGCGTCAAGCCGGTGGCCCTGATCGTCATCAACGACAAGGGCGTACACGTCGAGTCGATCAAGTCCGGTGTCGCATCCGCATTCGAAAAGATCGCGGAGACCGCTGGCAAGGCTGCGGCCTCGAAGGCCGGGGAAGCTACGCACTAGCACGTTGATCGTGTCGTGCTGATCGGGACAGTCATATTCCTGTCGCTGATCGTCATCCTGCTGGCCATGCCGGTGACGCTGACGTACCAGCTGTCCTGGAAGCGAACGTTGTCAGCCGATCTCAGGCTGAACTGGGCGTTCGGACTGGTTCGCGCCGACGTATCGCCGGATCCGGCGAAGTCCAAACCCCAAAAGGCCGAAGCGCCTCACAAGAAAACCCGTCGGCGCGGCAGGCCTAAGGGCAAGAAGGTCAATGTTCTGGCTGCAATTCGCGAGCGGACGTTTCGACGGAGGATCCTGCGATTCGTCTCGGACCTGTGGCGTGCCATACACAAGAAGAATATCGAGTTGCTGGTGCGCCTGGGGCTGGGGGATCCCGCCGACACCGGGCGGCTGTGGGCCGTGATCGGGCCATTGACCGCGATGCTCGCGCGCACGCGCGACGCCAGCATCGCGGTCGAGCCCGACTTCCTCGATGCAACATTCGAAGTGGATAGCAGCGGAACGATACGGATGGTTCCATTGCGATTCGTGATCCTCGCGCTGGGGCTCCTTCTTTCGCCACCGGTCTGGAGGGGCATCGTGCTGATGCGGACAACCGGGTAGGGTATGGACAGGCTGCGTACGGGTACCGTGTTTGCCAACCAAAGACTTACAGTAGCGGTGGCCGAGTCACTGGAAGTTCGAAGCGACAAGACAAAGCACACAAGGTTCATGACAGGGACGCTGAGGCCGGTCGCCGTCATCGTGAAAGAGCCAGGCAGGACGTACGCGTTCGACATGGACGGCCAACCGGTCGACATCGACCAGGTGAATCTGCCGGCCGGGCGGGATCCGGCGTAATCGGCATTGCCGCAGCCCCACGCGAATCTGGCCCGGGAATCCCTGTGGAGAGGTCAGCAGACTACGCTTGGGATATACGGGGTTCAGCCGGGCTTTCCCACACACCAAGGCGCAATTCGAGCAGGGTCCTCCGGCCGCGCCTTCCGAAAACCCGTTAGGTGAAACCCCGAATTGCCAGCCTTGTCCCCGGTGAGAGGATGAAACCATGAACAGCCGTTCGAAAAGCTACGTGCACGGCACCGGCGCGGAGCCTCTGCAGGCGCTGACGGTCGGCGACGTGCTCGACCGCGCCGCCGCGGCATTCCCGGACCACGATGCCGTCGTCGTCCCGCACCAGGGCATCCGCTGGCAGTGGAAGGATCTCCGGCGGGAAGCCAGGGCGCTGGGCGCAGGGCTGCTCGCCCAGGGCCTCGAACCCGGGGATCGCGTCGGCATCGTCGCACCGAACCTCGCCGAGTGGGTGGCCGTCCAGTTCGGCACGGCGTATGCGGGGCTCATCCTCGTCAACATCAACCCGGCGTATCGCGTCAGCGAACTCGAGTACGCGCTGACGATAACCGGCTGCCGCGCCGTGATCGCGGTGCCGGCATTCAAGACGAGCGACTACGTCGCGATGCTGAACGAGATCGCGCCGGAGCTCGCCTCTGCCGTGCCCGGTCGCCTCAGGTCCGACCGAGTCCCCGAGCTCGACCTCGTCATCACGCTGGGCGATGCCGAACACCCGGGCTGCATGCGGTACCCCGATGTCATCGCCGCGGCCGATAGGGCTCAACTCGCCCGCCTCGGCGTCATCGCCGCGGGCCTCGATGCCGACGACCCGATCAACATACAGTTCACGAGCGGGACGACCGGAACCCCGAAGGCTGCGACACTGACCCATCACAACATCGTCAACAACGCATCGCTGTCGGCCGGGATCATGAAGTTCACGGCCGACGACCGGCTCTGCGTTCCGGTACCCATGTACCACTGCTTCGGCATGGTGCTCGGCACACTCCTTTGTGCAACACGCGGCGCCGCCACGATCTTCCCGTCCGCCGGCTTCGACGCATCGGCCGTGCTCGACGCCGTCGAAACCGAGCGCTGCACCGCGTTGCATGGTGTGCCGACGATGTTCATCGCCGAGCTCGACGAGCCAAACTTCGCTGGCCGCGATCTTACCTCCTTGCGCACCGGCATCATGGCCGGAGCGCCGTGCCCGGTCGAACTCATGCATCGGGTCATGCAGGAGATGCATCTCACCGAGATCACGATCGGCTACGGCATGACCGAGACCGGGCCGCTCTCGACGCAGACCTCGATCGACGACCCGCCCGAGTTGCGTGTGACGACGGTCGGACGCGCGCTGCCACACACCGAGATCAAGATCGTCGACGAGGACGGCGACATCGTGCCACGCGGCGTACCGGGCGAGTTGTGCACGAGGGGTTACTGCGTCATGCGCGGCTACTGGGGCGACCCCGCGCGCACGGCCGAGGAAATCGATGCCGCGCACTGGATCAAATCCGGCGATATCGCACAGATGAACGAGGCGGGTTACCTGGCGATCGTCGGGCGCCTGAAAGATATGATCATCCGCGGCGGCGAGAACATCTACCCGCGCGAGATCGAGGAATTTCTGTACACGAACCCGAAGATCGACGAGGTCGAGGTGTTCGGCGTGCCGGACGACAAGTACGGCGAGCAGGTCGCCGCATGGATCCGGCTGAAAGGCGGCGAGCGTGCCACTGCCGAGGAGATCCAGGCGTTCTGCAAGGGCAAGCTCGCACACTTCAAGATCCCTTATTACATCAGATTCGTCGAAGAGTTCCCGATGACCGTGACGGGCAAGGTGCAGAAATTCGTGATGCGCGAACAAATGGCCAAAGACATAAACGGGGTCGGACCACTGTAAGTGTCGGATTTACAATGTAGAAGTCTTTATTTCAGGCGCTTTCTGGACTGTAAAAAGCCCTTTTCCTGCGGCGAAACACGGTGACTTGCGTTGCGCTATCGGGTAGGCAGCCAATTTGTACTTATGCCTATTTCACGAACGCCGGTGCTGCTGACACGCAGGTCTCGTCGCAGTAGATTGACGTAAGCTTCATCACCAACCGCGACAGCCTCAGTCCAGCTCGGGTCCCTGACAGTCAGCCCGATCTGGGCGCTGACCTGAGCCTCCTGTAGCGCGGCAAGTTCTCCATGGCAGGTCACTCCAAGAAGAGGTCCTAGCCTGCCGAAGTCAATTACGCCCTTGCGCTGCCAGGGCCGCTGGATCTCGGAGTACCCGCTCACATCCCATTCTCCAGGGTGCGCCACGACTCCCGCACGTACCATGTTCAAATCGATGTACGTGATGCACCGAAGCAGGTGCATATCCGTTTGCACGGCGGTGGCGTGATAACGATCTTCCCAGAACGCGCCGCGACGGCATTTTCTCGCGTTGAATTCCTGTGCCGTTCGGCCGGCGACCAGTTGCATCGAGGGCGCAATTTCTCCCCGCCCCCTATCTGCAACCAACAGGTGCACGTGATTTGACGTCGCGATGTAGTTGAGCACCGACAGCCCGTAGCGCCGGCAGGCGACGAACAGCCAGTGTCGCCATCGCCGCCGGTCGCGCGAGAACTTCAGCAGGAGATTCTTTTCATGACACCGATGGGTGATGTGCCACACCCGACCCCCGCAGTAAGTTCTGTTGGCCCGAGGCACGTCGGCAAATTCGCGAGTCTGGCTACGAAATGGCGGATTTAGCGCCTGAATGGCCCCGGTTGAAAGCTCCGTTGTTAAGCAATTTATCTAGTTACTAGGCATTTGTACGGGTCCGACCCGACTGTCAGTCAAACCGTTCCTGGGGCAACGCCCAGTCGACGCCGTCAATGTCGGGCAGTTCCCGCCCGTCGTCGACTCCGATTTCCGTGGCGATGACCGCCTCGAGCTTTGCGCTCATCGCGAGCACGAGGTCGCCGTGCGTGTCCCGATCCGCGGCGAGATTTGTTTCTTCGTCGGGGTCGTTCGCGCGATCGTACAGTTCGAGATCGTTGTACCTGTAGAGTTCGTCGAGGGTAGCCGGCCTGTGGTGCTGGGTCGGCGAGAAATAGCGCGAGAACGTGTAGCGGCCGTCGAAGACCGACCGGACTGTGCCGCGCTTCCTCAGATCGGGCCGAAACCCGGTCGCCGCCATCTCGGCCTGCGGGTCCTTCCCGGCAGCCTTTGCGCTGGCGATGAATCCCATCAGGTCGCCGTCGTTAGATGCGATTCCGCTGTAGGTGAACAATGCGCCCGTGCGTATAGCATTGACGTCGGCCGAGCGCGGGCCGTTCAGGAGGGCCGCGAAGTCCTTGCCCGGTAACTCACGCCCGGCGATCTCTGACGACCGGGTGCGGTCGGCGCCGGCCAGCGCCAGGAGCGATGGGGCAATGTCGATATGCGAGGTCAGTGCAGCGCAAGTTTGCCCGCCGCGCACGTCAGGATGAACGACATACATGGGCACGTGAAACGTCTCCCGGTACGCAAAAGGTCCTTTGCCGCGCAAGCCATGTGCGCCGCCCGCCTCGCCGTGATCGGCAGTGTAAATAACGATCGTGTTGTCGGTCATGCCCAACGCATCCAGCTCGTCGAGGATAGCCGTGAGCTGGGCGTCGACGGAGCGAATGCTGTTGATATAGAAATTGTTGAAGCGCCGCCAGCGCTCCTCTTCGGGCGGGATGTGGCCGAGCACATAGTCCCAGGCTTTGCCGAACTCGGCGTGCGCCGCCGGCCGGCCCGGCTCGTCGAGGGGTTGAGTCAGGCTGGCCGGGATCGGCATGTCCCATTCCGCGGCGTAGGCTTTGTTGCGCGGTGCCGGTGCGGCGTGACTCAATAACTGCCCCGTGTCCTGGACATTCTGCCCCGGTGCGTCCGTGTTGAAATACATGATGTCGTGCGGGTTTACGAGGCCCACGGTGAGGGCCCAGGGTTTGCCGATGTCACCGAGCGGGCGACCGACGCGCCGTAACCAGGAGATCGCGCTGCCGGCTATGATGTGATCGAACGAATAGCCGCCCAACGTGTGTCCGACGATGTCTCCCGGGGAGACGTAGTCGGCGAAACCGTAGGCCTCCATCTCCCTGGTGAACAGCCGCTGGGGTGGAAATTCCTGGTCGAACGCGCGCGTCAGGTGCCACTTTCCCTTGTACGCCGTGTAGTAGCCCGCCTTGCGGAGCATGTGGCCGATGGTGGGAACCTCCGGGGAAAGATCCCGGACCCACGGCACGTCGAGATTTTCGTACATGCCGTTAATCGCTGTCTGCAGGCCGGTCATCATGATCGACCGTGAGGACGTGCACATCGTTGCGCCGATGTGATGCAGCCCAAAATAGGTGCCGTTGCGCGCCAGGCGTTCGTGCCCCGGCAAGTCGAGGCGTCTCGGCCAGCGTGCGAAGTGGCGCTCCTGGTCCGTGAACACGAACAGGATGTTGTGGCCGCTGCCAACGGGTTTGCTCGTCCGAGTTCGTTCCTGGGCGGCACTCACGCCACCCGAGCCGAGCAAATCTGCTCCGAGCAACGAGGCGCCGGCGAGGCCCACTGACGCATTGACTATCAAGTCCCGCCGCGAGATGCCGCCCTTGTTGTACATGATCTTCTCCGCGATATTTTGCCGGCCGCTTACCTGATGCCGGGTGGCGATCGCCGCCGGGATTTGCCGAAGATAACCGCTACGGATCGTATGCGGTGCCAACGTTATCGTGTTCTGAACGCACCGCACAATAGGCGCGAGAACCGAGCCTGGCTGGCTTCAAAAGGAGCACCTGCCGCAGGAAGCGCGGTTCGTGGCAGACGTGGGCGATGTGTCGCACTGGACCTTCGTGGCGCGTTCTGTTTGTACGAGGACCATCGGTTAATTTGGGATTCTGGCTGCGAAATAGCGGATTTAGCGCCCGAATTCTTCGGTCGAAATATCGAATTCTCAACATTTCATGTTGTTGCAAGCATTTGCACGGGTCCGACCCCCGGCCCATCATAATGGGTAGGCGATAGCGGAGACTTCGATGAAAAAGGGCCTTCCCCAGCTCGGCGGCAAAGTCATGGTGATTACCGGAGCGGCCAGCGGGATCGGCCGCGAGCTGGCGCTGCAGCTCTGTCGCAAGGGAGGGCACCTCGCGCTGGTCGATCTCGATGCCGACGGACTTCAGCAATTGCAAACCGAGCTGGCGGGCATCGACGCCAGCCGGCGCGTGACGCTGCACGTCGCCGACGTGGCTGACAAGGCGCGCATGGGCGCAGTCTGCGACGAGGTCATCGAGGCTCACCGGACCGTCCACCTGCTGGTCAACAACGCAGGCATAGCTTACGAGGCGGCCTTTCCGCAAACCGGACTCGAAGCCCTCGAGCGCGTGCTGGCGGTGAACCTGTGGGGCACGATCTACGGCTGCCACTATTTCCTGCCGCAGCTCGCGAAGGCCGGGCGGGCACACATCGTGAATGTCTCCAGCCTGTTCGGCATCGTCGGCATGGCGGGGCAGACGGCGTATTGCACCAGCAAGTACGCCGTGCGCGGCTTCTCCGAATCGCTCTTCGAAGAGCTGCGGGACACCACGGTCGGCCTGACCGTGGTTCACCCGGGCAGCGTCGCCACCAACATCATGAAGACCGCCGAGGGAGACGATCCGCAGCTTTTGAAGCGGATCGCCGACTGGTTCGAGGCAAACGCAATTCCGCCCGCATCGGCGGCGCGGCAGATCATCAAAGCGGTCGAGAAGGGAAACCCCAGGTTGCTGATCAGCCCGGAAGTGAAGTTCGCCGATATCGTCAAGCGACTCGCGCCCGTGCGGGGTAACAAGGCGATAGTCGATCTCACCGTTCGGGCGCTGGGTCTCGAGGACATGCGCGAGAAACGCCGTCGGCAATGGCAGGAAACCATGATCGACGGCGAACCGCGGAGCTAGCGACATCGTGTCCGCGGTCCTCGACAGGCCGCCGTCCGGCGAACCCGGCCCGACGCACGACCGTCCGGCAACGATGCTCGATGCCGAGATCATCATCGTCGGGGCCGGCATCAGCGGCATCGGTGCCGGGATCGAGCTGCTGCAACACGGTCACGACTCCTTCATCCTGCTGGAGGCGGAGCAGGAGCTCGGCGGAACCTGGCGCGACAACACCTACCCGGGCGTCGCGGTGGACATTCCCTTCAGCTCCTATTCTTATTCTTTCGAATCGGACTACCCCTGGTCGCGGCTCTTCCCCGAAGGAGCGGAAATACAGGACTACGTCGCGCATTGCGCGAGGAAATACGGCATCGCGGACCATATTCGCTATGGATCGCGGGTGCTCAACAGCGAATTCGATGCGCACAACGACACCTGGACCACGCGGCTCGCCGGCGGCGAGGTCCTGCGTTCGCGTTACCTGGTCGCGGCCACCGGGCTCCTGAGCCAGCCGAAGCTGCCTGAGATACCCGGGCTGGATACCTTTGCCGGCAAGGCCATGCACTCGGCCCGCTGGGATCACGGCCACGACCTGGCCGGCAAGCGGGTCGCGGTCATCGGTACCGGCGCCTCGGCCGTGCAGATCGTGCCGGAGATCGCGGCGACCGTCGCTCGCCTGTACGTGTTCCAGCGCACGCCGATCTGGGTGGGCCCGCGCCCGGACTTCCGGCTCGGGCGGCGCCTGCAGGCCGCGTTGCATCGCATCGCCCCGCTGCGTTCCCTGTTTCGGGCACTGTCGGAAACCAGCATCGAGGCGCTGAGCTTCGTGATCGTCAGCTACCGCCGGCTGCCGTTCCTCGTGCGCGGCGTGCAGGCCGGTGTGCGTGCCAGCATGCGACGATCGCTGCAAGACCCGGACCTCAGCGCGAAGCTCATCCCCGACTACGAACTCGGCTGCAAACGACCGGCCACGTCGAATACCTACCTCGAGGCATTTCGCCGCGACAACGTGACGCTGGTGACCGACGCCATCGACCGCATTGTCCCGCGGGGCGTCGTCACCAGCGACGGCACGCTGCATGAAATCGACACCCTGGTACTGGCCACCGGCTTCCTGACCACGGAGAAGGGTAATGCGCCGAGCTTCGAGGTTGTCGGCCGCGCGGGGACCGAGCTCGGCGCATTCTGGGACGAGCATCGGCTGCAGGCCTACGCCGGTGTCGCCGTGCCGGGGTTCCCGAACTTCTTCCTGACCGCCGGGCCCTACTCGGGAGGCTTCAACTGGTTCACGATGCTGAAAGCGCACCTGAAACACATTCGGCGCTGCCTCGACCGGGCGCGAGCCAAAGGCGTGACGCGCGTCGAAGTCAGGCGCGACGCGCACGAGCTCTACATGCAGCGCATGTGGAAGCGTGCCGAGGGCACGATCTTCAAGAGCGACTCGTGCCGGTCGGCCAACAGCTATTACGTCGATCGGTTCGGCGATGCCTCACTGCCACTGCCGTGTACGCCCTGGTGGCGGGTCCTGTGGAACTCGACGGCCTCGATGCGGGCGTATCGTTTCGGCAGCGCGCCCGAATCGGAAGGCGCCAGGGACTGAGCGCACACATACGCGCGCTCGATCCCTGCCCGGATCAGCGGGCCTGCTCCTCGCGCAGCCGGAACCGCATGTGCACCGGCCCGTCGGGACGCAGCAGCATCATCGGGCGCTTCTCCACCGGTACGTCGGTCGCCAACTCGAAGTCGTACCGGCGAACGACGGCGGCGATGATCAGCAGGATCGTGACGATTGCCATGTTCTGCCCGATGCACAGCCGGGGTCCGCCGCCGAAAGGCAGGTAGGCAAAGCGGTGGCGCTCGCCGCTCTGCTCGGGCAGGAAGCGATCGGGATCGAAACGCTCCGGCTCCGGCCAGCGCGCCGCGTTGTGGTGAGCGCCGTAGATGTAGGGCAGGACGATCGTGCCTTGCGGTATCCGTATCCCGCCGATCTCGTCGCTCTGCATGGCGACCCGGTCGATCGTCCAGAACGGCGGATACAAACGCAGGGCCTCGTCGATGACGCGCGTCGTCAACTCGAGCCTGTGCAGCTTATCGAAGTCGACATCATCGTCGCCGATAAGCTCGGCGATCTCCGCGCGGATCCGGGCGATGTACTGCGGGTGGCGCCCGAGCAGGTAGAAGATCCAGGTCAGGCTGATCGACGACGTCTCGTTGCCGGCCACCATCAGCTGCAGGCTTTCGACCCTGACCTCGTCCTCCGTCATGGTTCGCCCGCT
>Ga0224500_10000652_pt1 | contig 22950 bp, 15 predicted proteins | sample SF_Oct11_sed_USG_FD_168126 | JGI IMG/M metagenome (GOLD analysis project Ga0224500, IMG submission 168126) | Sediment microbial communities from San Francisco Bay, California, United States - SF_Oct11_sed_USGS_4_1 | ecosystem: Environmental > Aquatic > Marine > Sediment | place: USA: California... | reverse complement strand
TTGAACGGCTGACCGGCCTGTGCATGTGCGCGCGCTTCGATGTCCATCATCTTGGCACCGAACTCCGCGGACAAATCGGCGAGCAGCTTTTCGTCGAGCAGCACGCCGTTGCGCTCCATCGCGTAGAGCACCGGCATCGCCGGCATCTCGATGTCGGCGTAGATGTGATTAAGCTTGTCGTCGGCGGCGATGCGCGGATGCAGCGCCTGGTGCAATTGCAACGTGATATCGGCATCTTCAGCGGCATATTCGGCAGCGCGTTCGACGGCGACCTGCTCGAAACCGATGCGCTTCGCACCCTTCCCCGTGATTTCATCATAACTTATTGTTTTTATTGATAAAATCCTGTTAGCCATGGAATCCATGTCATGGCGTTGATGACTTTCAAGGACGTAGGACTCCAGCAGCGTGTCGTGCGCAACACCAGCGACTTCGATGCCGTAATTGGCAAACACATGCATGTCGTATTTGAAATGCTGGCCGAGCTTGGTGTGTTTTTCACTTTGCAGCCAGGGTTTCAACTTGTTAAGGACCTGTTCGCGCGATAGCTGTTCGGGCGCACCGGCATAGACATGCCCGACCGGAATATAGGCGGCGCGGCCCGGTTCCACCGACAGCGAAATGCCGACCAGTTCCGCGACCATCGCATCCAGGCTAGTGGTTTCCGTATCAACTGCCGTGAGCGCTGCAGCATCGATGCGTGCAAGCCATTCGTCCAGTGCCTGTCCGGTCAGTACGGTTTCATACTGTCGCGGGTACTGCGGTGCGGCGGCGGTCGCGACCGGTGCCGGGCTCGCGGCCGCCGGCGCGGCAGTATCGCCGCCATCGAGTTCGCGCCGCCACGTCCTGAATTCAAACCGGTCGAACAGTGCCGCCAGCTTTTCCTTGTCCTGCGGCTGCGGCGCGAGGTCTTCCATGCGCAGCGGCAATTCCACATCGCATTTGATCGTCAGCAACGCCCGCGCCTGCGGCAGCCAATCGAGCGCTTCGCGCAGGTTATTGCCGACTGCACCGCCGATGTCCGCCGCGTTTTTTACGATGGCATCCAAAGTGCCGTACTGCGTCAGCCATTTGACGGCGGTTTTCGGACCGACCTTGGCGACGCCCGGCACGTTGTCCACGCTGTCCCCGATCAGCGTCAGATAATCAACCATGCGTTCGGGCGCAACACCGAATTTTTTCTCGACACCGGCAACATCCAGCGTTTCATTGGACATCGTGTTGACCAGCGTCACCTGCGGCGTCACCAGTTGCGTGATGTCCTTGTCGCCGGTGGAAATCACCACTCGCATGCCGGCTTTTTCCGCCGCATGCGCCAGCGTACCGATCACATCATCGGCCTCGACGCCCGGCACCTCGAGCAACGGCCAGCCCATTGCAACAATCGCTTCTTTCAACGGCCCGATCTGCGCCGCGAGGTCGTCCGGCATCGGCGGCCGGTTGGCCTTGTATTCCGCGTACAGATCATCGCGGAAGGTCTTGCCCCTGGCATCGAACACGCAGGCGCTGTATTCGGCTGGCACCTCCTTGTGCAGCTTGCGCAGCATGTTGAGCACGCCGTAAATCGCATTGCTCGGCTCACCGCGACTGGTCTTCAGATCGCGGATCGCATGGAACGCGCGATAAAGATAGGACGAACCGTCGACCAAAAGCAGGGTTTTCATCGGGAACCTGTGCAACGTGGATGTGCCGGGCAGGTCTCGCATCACCGCCCGCTGTTTTTTGATTTTATTACAGGCGGATTATCGCAGAGTTCTCCCGTCGGCCGCGGTGCAGTCCCGGATGGAACAGCCTTTCAAAACGCCGGGGAAAACCGGATAATGGAGCTCATTGGAGAGCCCCTCATGCGACCCGTACTGCAACTGATGATTGCCGCCACCGCGCTGACCGTTGCGCTGTCTGCCTCCGCGCAAGACCCGACGAAGGCGCAGCCGATACCGGAACCGCCGCCTCCGCCTCCGGGCTTCGAACTCGACCCGTCGAAGGAGCCGCAGGTAACCATTCGCAAGCGCGGCGAGGATACCGTCGAGGAATATCGCATTGCCGGCAAGCTCTACATGATGAAAGTCACACCGCCCGGCGGACAGCCCTACTTCCTGATCGATGAGCGTGGCGACGGCAAGTTTTCGCGTCAGGAAGCCCACGACAGCGGCATCCGCCCGCCGATGTGGGTCATACATTCGTTCTGAACCGCGCGTTCAGACGGTAATCGCACTCCAGCCAAGCGCGCTGTCACGCGCCTCTCGCCCCTGCCATGTCCGTATTTACGACCGTTACCGCCGATGAGCTGCGCCGCTGGCTGAAGAACTACGCCGTCGGCGATCTGGTCGATCTCCGGGGAATCCAGGCCGGTATCGAGAACACCAATTATTTTGTAACGACCGGCAACGGCCGCTACGTGCTGACGCTGTTCGAAAAGCTCACGGCGGTGGAGCTGCCGTTCTACCTGAATCTGATGGCACACCTCGCCGAACGCGGCGTACCCAGCGCCCATCCGGTCGCCAATCGCAGCGGCAGTTATCTCGGCGAACTGAACGGCAAGCCTGCAGCGCTCGTTGCGCGCCTCGAAGGCAGCGACGTATCTGCGCCAACCGAGGCACAATGCGCGGCGGTCGGTCGCGTGCTCGCCCGGCTGCACCTGGCGGGACAATCGTATGCGACCACGATGGACAATCCGCGCGGGCCGAAATGGTGGAAGGCCGCGCTCACCGACATCCTGCCGTTTGTCTCCACGGAAGAGGCCGTGCTGCTGAAGGAAGAAGTACGCTTCCAGTCGCTGTACCGTTTCTCGGACCTGCCGCGCGGCGCCATCCATGCCGATTTGTTCCGCGACAATGTCCTGTTCACCGGCGACCAAGTCGCGGGCGTCATCGATTTCTATTTTGCCTGCACCGATGCGCTCCTCTACGACATCGCCATTGCCGTCAACGACTGGTGTATTACGGCCGATGGCGGACTGGATGTGGCGCGCACACGCGCGTTTGTGGATGCTTACGGTGAGGTGCGGCCGTTTACCCCGATTGAACGCGGCGCCTGGCCGGTGATGCTGCGCGCAGGCGCGCTGCGTTTCTGGGTGTCGAGACTGTACGACTACCATCTGCCGCGCCCCGGTGAACTGACTCACGCCAAGGATCCGGAGCATTTTCGGCGCATTCTGGAGTCGCGCATTCGCCACGAGCAGGCACTGCCGGGCCTGGTGTCCTGACAAACGCGATCACGGCATGCCTATAATTGCGGCATCGAAGGACAGGAGAAAAAGCCCATGGACTCACGCACTGTAGCCGCAAACCGGGGTTGGCAATGGATCGTCGAGGGTTTCCGCATGTTTCGGGGGCAGCCGCTGACGTGGATCACGATGATCATCGTCATGCTGCTGATCTGGGTGGTCTCGGCAATGATCCCGCTGGTCGGTGCGCTGGCGATCAACCTGGTTTCCCCGGTGTTCTTTGCCGGGCTGATGATCGGCTGCCGCAGCGCCGACCTCGGCGAAGAGCCCGCAGTTAGCCAGCTGTTCGGGGCGTTCAAGACCCACGCCGCACCGCTGGTCACCGTGGGCGGCATCTACCTTGCCGGCAATATTGTTGCAGTGGGCGTCATTTTTGCGGTTGCCGGCGGCTCCGCACTGCCCGCGCTGATGGACAAGGGCGCGGACGCTGAAACCATACGGGTTGCCGCCCGCAGCCTCATGACTGGCGTCGCCGTCGGCATGGCAGTGTTCCTGCCGGTACTGATGGCCGTGTGGTTTGCACCGCTGCTGATCGTGTTTCACAACATGCCGCCGCTGGAGGCCATGAAACGTTCCCTCGCCGCGTGCTGGCAGAACACCCTGCCGTTCCTGGTCTATGGTGTGATCGGGGTGGCGATGTCGATCGCCGCGTTCCTGCCGCTGATGCTCGGTTTTATCGTGCTGCTGCCGGTATTGGTGTGTTCGATCTACGCGAGCTACAAGGACATTTTCCCGGCCGAGGGCGCAACGCCGCCTGCACCGAATCCCCTGATATCCTGAGCGGCGTCAGGCGGCAGTGAGCTTCGCATACTCGAGCATCAGCCACTTCGGCCCCGAGTTCCTGAAATTCACCTGAACGCGGGCGTCGGCACCACCACCCTCCGAGCCGACGATGACGCCGGCGCCGAACTTGGCATGCACTACTGCCTGGCCGATGCGCCACGGCGAATCGCGGGATTGCAATGCCGGCGCCGCTGCCGCATGAGCGGCGCGCATCGCACCATAAGCCGGCTGGCGCTGCTGCGCGTACGCGGGGGCCTGCGACTGGCGAACGTGGTTGACCCGGCTTAAAAGCGCCTCCGGCAGTTCGCGAAAAAACCGTGACGGCACGTTGTAGCGCGTCTGCCCGTGCAGCATCCGGCTTTGTGCCAGCAGCAGATACAGACGACGACGCGCACGCGTCAGCGCCACGTACATCAGCCGCCGCTCTTCCTCCACGCCCTCCGCCTCGGTCATGCTGTTTTCATGCGGAAACAAACCTTCCTCAAGACCGGTAATGAACACTGCATGAAACTCCAGGCCTTTTGCTGAATGCACCGTCATCAGCTGCAGGGCATCGGCGCCCGCTTCGGCCTGATGCTCGCCGGCCTCCAGTGCGGCGTGGGCGAGAAATGCCGTGAGTTCATCCATTTCCTCCGGTGGCGCGCCCTCTGCCGGCAGTTGCGTCGCACGTTCATCCACGTACACCGCCGCCGCGTTGACCAGTTCGTCCAGGTTCTCCAGCCGGTCGGCCCCTTCCTTTTCATTGCGGTAATGCGCCTTCAGTCCGCTGTGCTCGATCACATGGGCGATCACTTCCGGTAACGGCAGGCCGGCGGTGGCACTGCGCATCGCTTCGATCATCTGCACGAACGCGGCGATGCTCGCCGCGGCCCTGCCCGACAGCGTATTGGCACAGGCCGATGCCCACAGGCTCATGCCGGCCTCGCGTGCCATTCCCTGCAGCTGCTCCAGGCTGCGGTTGCCGATGCCGCGTGTCGGGAAATTGATGATGCGGAGCAAAGCGCCGTCGTCCTCCTGGTTGGCCACCAGCCGCAGGTATGCCAGCGCATGCTTGATCTCCTGGCGCTCGAAAAACCGCAGCCCGCCGTAAACGCGGTAAGGCATTCCCGCAGTGAACAGCGCGTGTTCGAGCACCCGTGACTGCGCGTTCGACCGGTACAGCACCGCCATGTCGGACAGCCGCACCCCGTCGGCCTTCAGGGTGCGCACTTCGTCCACCACATAGGCGGCCTCGTCGAAATCCGATGCGCCCTCGAATACCCGCAGCGGCTCGCCCTTGTTGTCATCAGTCCACAGGCTCTTGCCCAGACGCTTGCGGTTGTGCGAGATCAGCGCGTTGGCAGCGTCGAGTATGTTGCCGTGGGAGCGGTAGTTCTGCTCGAGCTTGATGACTCTTTCGACGTGAAAGTCACGCTGCAGATCCTGCATGTTCGCCGTCGATGCCCCGCGCCAGCCGTAGATCGACTGGTCATCGTCCCCGACCGCAAAAATCGCGTTCTGTTGTCCGGCCAGCAACTGCAGCCAGCGGTACTGCAGGCGGTTGGTGTCCTGGAATTCATCGACCAGAATATGACGGAAACGGCTGACATAGTGCTCGCGCAGGCTCTCATTGCGCGCCAGCAGCTCATAGGCGCGCAACAGCAGTTCGGCGAAATCAACGACGCCCTCGCGCTGGCACTGGCGGTCGTATGCGGCGTAGAAATCAACCATGCCCCGCGAAAAATCATCGTGGGGCTCGACCTTGTCGGCGCGCTTGCCTTCGTCCTTGCTGGCAGCAATGAACCATTGCGCCTGGCGCGGCGGGTAGCGCTCCTCGTCCACGTTCATGGCCTTCATCAGCCGCTTGATCAACGCGAGCTGATCCTGGGTATCGAGTATCTGAAACAGCTGCGGCAGGCCGGCCTCGCGGTAATGGGCGCGCAGCATGCGGTTGCACAGCCCGTGGAAAGTGCCCACCCACATGCCGCGGGTATTGATCGGCAGCATGGCCGACAGCCGCGTCATCATCTCCTTGGCGGCCTTGTTGGTGAATGTCACCGCAAGCAGATTCATCGGACTTACCTGTCCGCTCTGAATCAGCCACGCCATGCGCGTGGTCAGGACGCGCGTCTTGCCGCTGCCCGCACCGGCGAGTATCAGCGCGGATTGATGAGGCAGCGTAACCGCTTCGAGCTGCTGCTCGTTGAGGCCGGTAAGGAAAGCGGGGGTCATCACATCATGCAGATTGATCAGTCTGGATTATACGTGACCGCCTCCAGCAGACGTGCGCGTTCAATGCGGCAGCGTATAACCTGCGCGGCGCAATGCGTCCGCAAGAGTCTTTGCATCCTCAGCACTGGCGAGCCCCGCAATATGCACTTCGTATCGCAATCCGGATGCCGCACGATACGCACGCAGTCGCGCCGGATAACCGTCAGTGCGCAGGCGCTGCCCCAGGTCCAGCGCGGCGGCCTCTTCCACCCCGGCAGCGAGCACCACGCGATGCGCGCCATCGCGACGGGTCGCGCCGCCGGCCGGCGCGATTTCGGTTTCGGTCGCCCACTGCTGCAGCTGTGCCGGCGCCACCGGCGCCACCGGCTGCCGTGTGCCGTCGCGCGCGGCGATGAAAAACGACAACGGGTCCTGCATCGTGAACGCCTGTTCCCTGTGCGCCACAAAAATACGCCCCTCGATCAGACACACCACGTCGCGATCAGCAGACGATTTCCCCCACACATCAGTGCCGCGGATGCCGGCGGTCACCGTAACGATGCGTATGCTGAAATCACGGCGCGCACGCTGCGCACCGAAGAATCGCGTGGTAAAACGAAACGCCCCCTGAGCCACATCGAGCGCCCCGCTGACCAGCCGATCCGCCGCGCTCGCGTTGTCGGTCAGGCGGTCGACGCCCAGGTGCGCGTTCTCGCCGAGTTTGACCGCACTGCCTTCGGCCATGCGCAGCAATACCCGCGCGCCCGACCCGGTCAGCACGCGATCGCCATCGCGCAACACCTGGCCGGGCGCAAGCGGCTCACGCGCACCGCCCGCATGCTCCACCCAGGCGGGACTGATCACCGCCTCGACGGTCACTGTGCCGGCGCCGGCGGTGGCAGCTGCGAACAGCAGCATCAGCAATAACGCGACGCACCTCATCCTTGCCTTCATGTTCATCCTCCGCTTGCACTCTTTGCACAGCCGGCGCCGATCCGGAACCGTTTATAATCGCGCCTTTACCCGACACCGTCACAACCGCGCTTTCCCCCGCCGAATCAATATCATGCAGCAAAAATATAATCCGCAGGTCATCGAACGCGACGCGCAAAAATTCTGGGATGACACGCAGTCATTCCGCGCCGTAGAAAGCGGGAACAAGCCCAAATATTACTGCCTGTCGATGTTTCCGTACCCGTCGGGCAAGCTGCACATGGGCCATGTGCGCAATTACACCATCGGCGATGTGCTCACCCGCTACCACCGCATGAAAGGCTATAACGTGCTGCAGCCCATGGGCTGGGACGCATTTGGATTGCCGGCGGAGAACGCAGCCATGGCCAACGGCGTGCCGCCGGCCAAATGGACCTACGACAACATCGACTACATGCGCCAGCAGCTGAAGTCGCTGGGCTTTGCCATCGACTGGGGCCGCGAACTGGCGACGTGCAAGCCTGATTACTACCGCTGGAACCAGTGGCTGTTCCTGCGCATGCTGGAACAGGGCATCGCCTACAAGAAAACACAGGTCGTGAACTGGGATCCGGTAGACCAGACCGTGCTCGCCAATGAGCAGGTCATCGACGGCAAGGGCTGGCGTACCGGTGCGACCGTCGAAAAACGTGAAATTCCCGGTTACTACCTGGCGATCACGAAATACGCCGATGAACTGCTCACCGCGCTGGACACGCTGCCCGGCTGGCCCGAACGCGTCAAGGCGATGCAGGCCAACTGGATCGGCAAGAGTTATGGTGTGCGTTTCGCATTTCCATACATGCTGGACGGCAAGCCCGACCGGCTGTGGGTGTTCACCACGCGCGCCGACACCATCATGGGCGTCACCTTCGTTGCCGTCGCCGCAGAGCATCCGCTGGCAGCACACGCAGCGCAGGGCAATCCAAAACTCGCGGCCTTCATCGAAGAATGCAGGCGCGGATCGGTCATGGAAGCGGATATTGCGACCATGGAAAAGAAAGGCATGCCCACCGGCATTCACGTCGAACATCCGCTCAGCGGCGAGAACATCGAAGTCTGGGTCGGCAACTACGTACTGATGGGCTACGGTGAAGGCGCGGTAATGGCCGTGCCGGCGCATGACGAACGCGACTTTTATTTCGCGAGACAGTACCAGTTGCCGATCAAACAGGTCATAGACGTTGACAGCCAGACCTTTTCGAACAGTGCCTGGCAGGACTGGTACGCGGACAAGGAGCACGGCGTCTGCACACACTCGGGCAAATACGACGGCTTGAGCTACACGGCCGCTGTAGATGCCATTGCCGCGGACCTGGCAGACAAGGGACTGGGCGAAAAGCAGGTGCTCTACCGGCTGCGCGACTGGGGGGTCTCACGCCAGCGCTACTGGGGCTGTCCGATTCCGATCATTCATTGCACCGGTTGCGGCGACGTGCCGGTACCCGACGACCAGTTGCCGGTGGTGCTGCCCGAGGACTGCGTGCCTGACGGCAGCGGCAATCCGCTCGCGAAGCGTCCCGATTTCGTCAACTGTGCCTGCCCGAAATGCGGCCGGCCGGCAAAGCGCGAAACCGACACCATGGACACCTTCGTCGATTCGTCGTGGTATTACCTGCGCTACCCCTGCGTCGGCAATGACGGTGCGATGGTTGATGAGCGCGTCAACTACTGGCTGCCCGCCGACCAGTACATCGGCGGCATTGAACATGCGATCCTGCATCTGCTTTATTCGCGGTTCTGGAGCAAGGTCATGCGCGACCTGGATCTCGTCAAAATTGACGAGCCATTCAGCAACCTTCTCACGCAGGGGATGGTGCTCAACGAGATCTACTTCCGCAAGCCGGACAGCGGCCGCATGACCTATTACAACCCGGCGGATGTCGATGTAACTGTCGACGACAAGGGCAATCGCATGGGCGCCTTATTGCGCGCCGACGGATTGCCGGTGGAATCGGGCGGTATCGGCACCATGTCCAAGTCGAAGAATAACGGCGTCGACCCGCAGGCACTGATCGAGGATTACGGTGCCGACATCGCGCGCTTTTACATGATGTTCACTGCACCACCGGAGCAGACGCTGGAATGGTCTGACGCCAGCGTCGAAGGCGCGGCGCGCTTCCTGCGGCGGGTATGGTCGCTGGGCTATGAAATCGGGCAACGCAGCACCGCTGCTGCTGCAGGCCCCGCGCTGACCGCACCTGCTGCGGCTGCACGCCGTGAAATTCATGCCGTGCTGAAACAGGCCAACTACGACCTTGGCCGCCATCAGTTCAACACGGTTGCATCGGCGACCATGAAAATGCTCAATGCGCTGGAAGCGCTGCTGAAAGAGACGGGGGATGCGTCTGCGCCCGAGGTGTTGCGCGAAGGCCTGTCCATCCTGCTGCGCGTGCTGTCGCCGATCACGCCGCATATCGCGCACCAGTTGTGGCGCGACCTGGGTTACGGTGACGACATCCTCGCGGCCCCCTGGCCGGAACCCGATGACGCGGCGCTGATCGAGGCCGAAATCGAACTGGTCGTACAGGTCAACGGCAAGAAACGCGGCGATCTTCGCGTGCCGCGCGACGCGCCAAAGCCGACAGTCGAGTCACTGGTACTGGCACATGCGGAAGTGCAGAAATTCGTTGCCGGACAGCCGGTCAAGAAGATCATCATCGTGCCGGGGCGACTGGTGAACGTGGTAGTCTGAAGCACCATGAAAACGCTCGCGATCCTGTTCTTTACGCTGCTGCTGTCGGGTTGCGGCTTTCAGTTGCGCGGCGCAGCCAAGCTGCCTTTCGACTCATTGTACGTGGAGGCGCCGCCCGCCTCACAATTCGCCGTGCAGTTCAAACGCGTGATTACCGCCGGCGGCGGCACCCGGCTGACCGACGAGCGGAAGGACGCCGAAGCAACGCTGATACTGGTCAACGAACTGCGCGAGAAGAACATCCTCTCGCTGTCCGGCACCGGCCGCGCGCGCGAGTTCCAGCTGCGCTACCGGATGTCATACCGGGTGCTCGACAAGAAGGCCGTGGAGACCGTGCCGACAACCGAGATCGTGCTGACCCGCGATTTCTCCTTCAACGATGATGCAACCCTGTCAAAAGAAGCCGAGGAGACGCTGCTGTTCCGCGACATGCAGAACGACGCGGTGCAACAGCTGGTGCGGCGGTTGCAGGTCGTAAAACTGAACCGGACATAATCGTCAGCGCGCGGGGACGCCATCATGTGTAAGTCATTGCAATCTGCGGTAGCATAAGCAGCATCAATGCGCCTGCCCTCCGAACAACTCGCCAGTCATCTGAAGCGGGAGATCCAGCCGCTCTATACAGTCTTCGGCAACGAGCCGCTGCTGGCACTGGAAGCCAGTGACCGCATCCGTGCGAAAGCACGCGCTGAAGGCTATACCGAACGCGAAGTGCTGACCGTGGATTCGGGCTTCAAATGGAACCAGCTTGCACTCGCCGGCAATTCGCAGTCGCTGTTCGCATCGCGCAAGCTTCTGGAATTGCGCATACCCACCGGCAAGCCCGGCAAGGAAGGCGGCGAAGCGCTTCAGAGTTATTGCGCAGCACTGCCACCTGACACAGTGACGCTGGTTTATGTACCGGAACTCGACTGGCGTGCGCAGAAAGCAGCATGGTTCGGCACACTGGAACGCAGCGGCGTTGCCGTGGAAGCCAAGGCGGTGCTGCGCAAGGCACTACCGCAATGGATTGCCGGGCGACTCGAGGCGCAGCAGCAGCAGGCCGACGCTGCGACACTGGAATTCATTGCCGATCGCGTTGAGGGCAACCTGATGGCAGCACATCAGGAAGTGCAGAAGCTGGCGCTGCTGTTTCCCGCGGGCGCAATCAATTTCGACCAGGTGCGCGAATCCGTGCTCGATGTCGCCCGATATGACGTGTTTAATCTCGGCGAAATCATGCTCGAAGGCGACCCGCTGCGGCTCGCGCGCGTGCTCGATGGCCTGCAGGGTGAAGGCACTGCCGCACCGCTGGTGTTGTGGTCGCTGACGGAAGAGATCCGCGCAATCGGCAAGATCCTCACCGGCGTCAACTCCGGCAAGCCGGCCTCCCTGATGCTGCGCGAGGCCAGAATCTGGGGGCCGTCGCACCAGAGCGCGATGCAGAGCAACCTCCGCCGCTTCACACTGGCGCAGGTCACCGAAGCCCTGCGCCACGCCGCCGTCATAGACCGCATCGCCAAAGGCCTGCTCCGCGGCGATGTCTGGAACGAACTGCTGCAGCTCGCACTGCGATTTGCGCGCAACAATCCCGGAACGGTAAGGGCTCAGCCGAAACGGCGGACAGCCCCGGCAGCATTCGCCGAACACCCGGCACTGTTCTGAGTGACCGGAACCCGCATCTATCCCCGCTGTTTTTGAGTCCCAGTGCGAGCCGCCGGGCTGCCCCCGTGCGAGTTTTCCTGGTTTTAACGCCGCGACTGATCGCGCAGCAGGCATGCTGCCGCCTGCTAGAATCCCCCCATGGATGTACAAGCCTACATGCAGGGCATCGGCAAGGCCGCCCGCACCGCATCACGCGTGATGGCGGTCGCCAAAACGCATGCGAAAAACACCGCGCTGACCGCGATGGCGCTGGCGATCGAACGCGCGGCCAAGGTGCTGCTGCATGAAAATTCGCGCGATGTCGAAGCCGCAAAAGGCAGGAAACTCGACGCGGCCGCGATCGACCGGCTGTCGCTGACGACAAAAACCATCGAGTCCATGGCCGATGGTTTGCGCCAGATTGCCGCGCTGCCCGACCCGATTGGGGAAATCAGCGAATTAAAGTACCGCCCGTCCGGAATTCAGGTCGGCCGGATGCGAGTCCCTCTGGGTGTCATCGGCATTATTTATGAGTCCCGCCCCAACGTCACCGCGGACGCCGCCGGCTTGTGCCTGAAGGCCGGCAACGCCGCGATCCTGCGCGGCGGGTCCGAAGCGCTGCATACCAACCAGGCAATCGCCGCCTGCGTGCACGAAGGCCTGAAAGTCGCGGGCCTGCCCGAAACGGCGGTGCAGGTCATCGACACCGCCGATCGTGCCGCCGTGGGCGAACTGATCACGATGCAGGAGTATGTCGATGTGATCGTGCCGCGCGGCGGCAAGGGGCTGATCGAACGGCTGATGCAGGAATCACGCATCCCGATGATCAAACACCTGCACGGCGTATGCCATGTCTACATCGATGACAAGGCTGATCCGGACAAGGCGTTGCGCATTGCCGACAATGCCAAGACCCAGCGTCTGGGCACCTGCAACACCATGGAAACACTGCTGGTCGCGCGCAGCATTGCCGAAAAAATCCTGCCGCCGTTGTGCAGAATCTATGCAGACAAGAAAATCGAACTGCGCGGCGACGACGCCGCACGCAAAATCGTACCCGGCATGACGGCCGCGACCGAGGACGACTGGTACACCGAATATCTCGACGCGATTTTGTCGATCCGCGTCGTCGATGGACTGGATGCCGCGATTGACCACATCGCGCGTTATGGCTCACAGCACACCGATGCCATCGTCACCGAGGACATCACCCGCGCGCGGCGGTTCATCCGCGAAGTGGATTCGAGCTCGGTCATGGTCAACGCGTCAACGCGATTTGCCGACGGCTATGAATTCGGACTCGGCGCCGAAATCGGCATTTCGACCGACAAGCTGCATGCGCGCGGCCCGGTGGGGCTTGAAGGACTGACGTCGCTCAAGTACGTGGTGTTCGGCGACGGGCACGTGCGCAGTTGATTGCTGCGAACCGCAGCATCACCTGACAAAACATATTTAACTCATTGTTTTTAAACGTTAATTTAGGCATGTCATGAGCAAACTCATCGAAGTCAAAATTCCGGATATCGGGGATTTCAAGGACATCCCCGTCATCGAAGTGCTGGTGAAACCCGGCGATACGGTCGACAAGGAAGACTCGCTGGTCACCCTGGAATCCGACAAAGCCACCATGGACATCCCTGCGCCGGCGGCAGGCGTGGTCAAGACCATGAGCCTGAAGCCGGGTGACAAGGTGTCCAAGGGCACGCTGATCCTGACGCTGGAAGAATCTTCCGCTGGCGCCGCGGCACCGGCCGCAGCAAAGCCGGCCCCCGCAACTGCGGCGCCTGCTGCTGCTGCCGCTCCCGCGACCGCAAAGCCAGCCGCTGCGCCGACGGCAGCCGCACCCGGAACCGATATCTCGGGTATCAAAGCCGACATTCACGCCGAAGTTGTGGTGCTCGGCGCGGGACCCGGCGGCTATACCGCGGCATTTCGCGCGGCCGACCTCGGCAAGAAAGTCGTGTTGATTGAACGGTATCCGACACTCGGCGGCGTATGCCTGAACGTCGGCTGCATTCCGTCAAAAGCGCTGCTGCACATGGCGAAGGTCATCACCGAGGCCGACGAAGCGGCGCATGCCGGCATCACCTTCGGCAAACCGAAAATCGAAATCGACAAGCTGCGCACGTGGAAAGACAGCGTCATCGGCAAGCTGACCAAAGGCCTCGGCGGTCTGGCCAAGCAACGCAAAGTCCAGGTCATCACGGGTCGCGGCGAATTCGCGTCCGCCAATACGATACGCGTGGAAACACCGGATGGCGTCAAGACCGTGGCCTTTGAGAACTGCATCATCGCCGCCGGTTCCTCGGTCGCGAAAATCCCCGGATTTCCGTACGACGATCCGCGCATTATCGACTCCACCGGCGCACTCAAACTGGCCGAGGTGCCCAAGCGGTTGCTGGTCATTGGCGGCGGCATCATCGGCCTCGAAATGGCCACAGTGTATGACGCGCTCGGCAGCAGGATCACCGTGGTCGAACTGATGGACGCGCTGATCCCCGGCGCCGACAAGGACATCGTGCGCCCGCTCGCCAAACGCATCGAGAAACGCTACGAAAAAATCCTGCTGAAAACCAAGGTCGCGAAAATCGAAGCACAGAAATCCGGACTCAAGGTCACTTTTGAAGGCCCGGACGGCAGCACTACCGACACTTTCGATGCTGCACTGATGGCCGTCGGCCGCCGCCCCAATGGGCGCGAGATCAAGGCGGAAGCCGCGGGCGTCACTGTCAACGAGCGCGGCTACGTTCCTGTCGACAAACAGCAACGCACGAACGTCGCGCACATTTACGCCATCGGCGACATCTGTGGCGAACCCATGCTGGCCCACAAGGCGACGCACGAAGCCAAAATTGCCGCCGAAGTCATTGCCGGACACAAGGCGTTTTTTGATGCCAAGACCATCCCGTCGGTCGCCTACACCGATCCGGAAATCGCATGGATGGGCCTGACTGAAACCCAGGCCAAGGATCAGGGCATCGAATACGACAAGGCGGTGTTTCCGTGGGCCGCCAGCGGCCGCGCCCTCGCCACCGGGCGCGACGAAGGGGTTACCAAGGCGTTGTTCGACAAGAACACGCGGCGCCTGCTCGGCGCGGCGATGGTCGGCGTCAACGCCGGCGAACTGATCGCCGAAGCAGTGCTGGCGCTGGAAATGGGTGCCGACGCGACCGACATCGGCCTGACCATACATCCGCATCCGACGCTGTCGGAGACCTTGTTCTTCGCTGCGGAAATGGCCGAAGGCTCGATCACCGATCTCTACGTGCCGAAAAAGTAGATCGGGTTTCCGGTTCGTCCGTAGCGCACGGCGCAGCGCAGGATCGGTAACCCCGCACGTTCGTGCCGCCCCGCGTACCGCTTGCGGGCAGAAACACCGGCGCGCGGTGCGCGGATGCGAGCTGCGGCGGCTGCTGAACACCGGGCATGCGGGCTTTCGTCCGTCCGACACGACACGACAGTAAAAAATCCATAAAAAACAAAATGTTAAAAACGCTGCGTGGCACTGAAGTTTTCCGTGAGACGACGACGTGCGCAGCCGAAATGTCCGCATCACGAGCGGGGTCACTGCTATCAAACTGGCGCAATAATTTCCACGACGTTGGTCTGCAGGGTCGCCGGGAGCGGTCACGCCCTGTCGGCCGCACCAAATTGCCCTTTTTTTCCCTGCGCCAAAGGCGTAGACTTTGCGGCACTTTTCGCCCAGTCCGCCGGGGCCGAAATAGACAAACAAAAACAAGAACATGAGGCGGCCTTTGTTGGCGAAATACGTAACGGAGTTTTTGTTTGAAACCGACTGATATCGCGCACCCCGATTACTTCCATAAAGTTGTCGATTGTCAGTGGGCCTGCCCTGCCCACACCCCCGTCCCCGAATACATCCGCTTGATCGCTGCAGGCCGCCACAGCGATGCCTACATGGTCAACTGGAACTCGAATGTCTTTCCCGGCATTCTCGGCCGCACCTGTGACCGGCCATGCGAACCGGCCTGCCGCCGCGGTCGCGTTGAAGAAGGCAATGTCGAAATCCGCAAACCGGTTGCGCATGAACATGGTTCGCAGCCGGAGCCTGTGGCGATCTGCCGGCTGAAACGCGTTGCCGCCGACAACAAGGATGACATCACGCCGCGCCTGCCGAAGGCGCCGAAACAGAAAAACGGCAAACGCATCGCCTGCATCGGCGGCGGACCCGCCTCCCTGACGGTGGCACGCGACCTGGCGCCGCTGGGTTACGACATCACCATTTACGAAGCCGATCCCAAGGCCGGCGGCTTCATGCGCTCGCAGGTGCCGCGTTTCCGTCTGCCGGAATCGGTGATCGACGAAGAAGTCGGTTACATCACCGGTATCGGCAATATCGAAGTAAAAACCGGCACCCGCATCGACAGTCTGAAAAAAGTGCTGGCCGAAGGGTATGACGCGGTGGTGGTCGGCACCGGCGCACCGCGCGGCCGCGATCTCGATGTTCCGGGACGCAAGGAAGGCGCGAAGAACATCCATGTGGGCATCGACTGGCTGGCCAGCGTCTCGTTCGGCCACATCGACAAGATCGGTAAACGCGTGATCGTGTTGGGCGGCGGCAATACCGCCATGGACTGCTGCCGCTCGGCGAAGCGCCTCGGCGGCGAAGACGTCAAGGTGATCGTGCGCTCGGGCTACGACGAAATGAAGGCCAGCCCGTGGGAAAAGGAAGACGCCATCGAGGAAGGCATCCCCATCCTCAACTACATGGTGCCCAAGTCGTGCACGATTGAGGACGGCAAACTGACCGGCATGGTGTTCGAGAAGGTCAAGGCCATCTACGAGGGCGAAGGTGAAAAGCGGCGCCGCAAACTGGTGCCCACCGGCGAGCCGGATGAGCATGTGCCCTGCGACGACGTGCTGGTCGCCATCGGCCAGGAAAATGCGTTCCCGTGGATCGAGCGCGATGCCGGCATCGAGTTCGATAAATGGAACATGCCGGTGGTCGACAAGGTCACAATGCAGTCGACCAACCCGAAAGTGTTCTTCGGCGGCGACTCGGCATTCGGCCCCAAGAACATCATCTGGGCCGTGGCCCACGGCCATGAAGTGGCGGTCTCCATCGACAAGATGCTGAACAGCGAAGACCTCAAGGACCGCCCGCTGCCGGCGGTTACCGTGATTTCCCAGAAAATGGGCATCCACGAGTGGAGCTACGACAACGACATCTCCGCCGCACTGCGCAACAAGGTGCCGTGGCAGGACCAGAAGCTAACGCTGAAGAACATCAAGGTCGAGGTCGAACTGGGCTTCGATGCCCAGACCGGTTTTGCCGAGGCCCAGCGCTGCCTGAACTGCGATGTGCAAACGGTGTTTACACCACGGCTGTGCATCGAGTGTGACGCCTGCGTCGACATCTGCCCGATGGATTGCATCACTTTCACGCCCAATGCGGATGAGTCCGACCTGCGCCGGCAGCTCACGGCACCGTCGCTGCACCCCGAACAGGATTTGTATGTCTCGGACACGCTGCGCATGACCGGCCGCATCATGGCCAAGGACGAGGATGTCTGCCTGCATTGCGGGCTGTGCGCCGAGCGCTGCCCGACCGGGGCGTGGGACATGCAGAAGTATCTGCTGGAAATGACGCACGCCGGACCGGGGTGCCGCAAACCGCAACGTAAAGCCGCATGAAAATCTCATACCAGCCATGACTCCCATCACCGCCATCAACGATTTTGTCGTCAAATTTGCCAACGTCAACGGCTCGGGCTCGGCTTCGGCCAACGAACTGTTCGCGCGTGCGATCCTGCGCATGGGCGTGCCGGTCAGCCCGCGCAACATCTTCCCGTCGAACATTCAGGGCCTGCCGACCTGGTACGAAGTTCGGGTCAATGAAAAAGGCTACCAGGGCCGTCGCGGTGGCGTTGACCTGATGGTATCGATGAATCCGCAGACCTGGGACAGCGATCTCAAGGAAATCGAAACCGGCGGCTATCTGTTCTATGACAGTTCCAAGCCCATGCCGCCTAGCAAGTTCCGCAGTGATGTCACGGCCATCGGCATGCCGCTGACCGAAATCTGCAACGCCACCTACAGCGACCCGCGCCAGCGCCAGCTGTTCAAGAACATCATTTACGTCGGTGCGCTGTCGGCACTGCTGGAACTCGACCACAAGGAAATCGAAAAGCTGTTCACCGAGCAGTACAAGGGCAAGGAAGCACTGCTCCAGCCCAATATGAAGGCGCTGCACCTCGGACGCGACTACGCGCTGAAGCACCTGCCCTGCCCGCTGGGCATCCGCCTGCAGCGCTCCGACAACGTTGGTGACCGCATCTTCACCGACGGCAACAGCGCCGCCGCCCTGGGCGCCGTTTACGGCGGCGCCTCGGTCTGTGCCTGGTACCCGATCACGCCGTCTTCATCGCTCGCCGAAGCGTTCATGGGCTATTGCAAGAAACTGCGGGTCGATACCGAATCCGGCAAGAACAAATACGCCATCGTGCAGGGTGAGGACGAACTGGCCTCGATCGGCATCGCCATCGGCGCGGGCTGGAACGGCGCGCGCGCCTTCACCGCGACGTCAGGGCCCGGCATCTCGTTGATGTCCGAATTCATCGGACTGGCCTATTTCGCCGAAATTCCGGTGGTGCTGATTGACGTGCAGCGCGGCGGCCCGTCCACCGGCATGCCGACGCGCACACAACAGTCCGACCTGCTCGCCTGCGCCTATGCCTCGCACGGCGATACCAAGCATGTGCTGCTGTTCCCCGAGGATCCGACCGAATGTTTCGAGCTGACCGCGCAGGCCTTTGATCTTGCAGAACGCCTGCAAACCCCGGTGTTCGTGATGACCGACCTCGACATCGGCATGAACACGCGGCTGTGCCGGCCGTTCGCATGGGATGACAGCAAGGAATACGACCGCGGCAAGGTGATGACCTACGAACGGCTGGAAGCCGGCGCCGATTTCGGCCGCTATCACGACATCGACGGCGACGGCATCCCGTACCGCACCTATCCCGGCACCCATCCGACCAAGGGTGGTTACTTCACCCGCGGCACCACCAAGAACCGTTACGCGCAGTATTCGGAGGCGGGCCCGGACTACGTCGACAACATGCAGCGGCTGATGCGCAAGTTCGACACCGCCAAGACGCTGGTACCCAAACCGCTGCTGTATCCGGCGGACAAACCGGCGCGCTTCGGTGCAATTTTCTACGGCTCGACCAGCCCGGCGATGGAAGAGGCGCTCGACGTACTTTCCGAAAAAGACATCCACGTCAATGCGCTCCGGGTGCGCGGATTCCCGTTCGGCGACGAGGTAAACGATTTCGTGCGTTCACACTCCTGGGTGTTCGTCATCGAGCAGAACCGCGATGCGCAGCTGAAAACCCTGCTGGTCAACGACGGCAAGATCAATCCCTCGCGGCTGATCTCGGTGCTGCATTACGACGGCACACCGATCACCGCACGCTTCATCGTCGACCAGATTTCACAGCACGCCGGCGCCCGCAACATCGTGCCGCTGAAAAAAGCGTCCTGAACCGGACCACGACATCATGACCTATCTAGCCAAACCGAAACTGCATCATCCGTCACTGCCGCGCAACGAAGCGGGCTACACCCGCCGGGATTACGAAGGCAAGATTTCCACTCTGTGTGCCGGCTGCGGCCACGACTCCATTTCGGCCTCGATCATCCAGGCGTGCTGGGAACTCGACATCCAGCCGCACCGGGTGGCCAAGCTCTCAGGCATCGGCTGCTCCTCGAAAACACCGGATTATTTCCTCGGCAATTCGCACGGCTTCAACAGCGTCCATGGCCGCATGCCGTCGGTGCTGACCGGCGCCAACATCGCCAACCGCGACCTGCTCTACCTGGGCGTATCCGGCGACGGCGACTCCGCGTCAATCGGACTGGGCCAGTTTGCACATTGCATCCGCCGCGGCGTCAACATGGTTTACATCGTCGAGAACAACGGCGTATACGGCCTGACCAAGGGCCAGTTCTCGGCCACCGCCAGCAAGGGTTCGAAGTCCAAGCGCGGCGTGCTGAATCCGGATGAAGCCGTGGACCTGGTCGGCATGGCGTTGCTGCTGCGCGCGACCTTTGTTGCGCGCGCATTCTCCGGCGACAAGAAACAGCTGGTGCCGCTGATCAAGGCCGCGATCCAGCATCCCGGCCCCTCATTCATCGACATCGTTTCGCCGTGCGTCGCCTTCAACAATCACGAAGGCTCGACCAAATCCTACGATTACGTGCGCCAGCACAATGCCGCAGTGAACCGCCTCGACTTCATCGAGGGCCGCGAGGAAATTACCGCCGACTACGCCCCCGGCGAAGTCATCAGCATTGCGCAGCACGACGGCTCGATGCTGAAACTGCGCAAGCTGGCGCCGGATTATGATCCGACCGACCGCATCAAGGCGATGAACTATGTCCAGGAACGCGCTGCTGCGGGCGAAATCGTGACCGGACTGCTGTACCTGTCCACCGAGGCTGCAGACCTGCATCAGTACATCAAGACGGTGGACACGCCGCTGAATCAGCTGGGCACGCGTGAATTGTGTCCGGGATCCGCTGCACTGAACAAGATCAACGCCAACCTGCGCTGATACTGCCGGTTTCCGGTCGCCGCGGTGAAAGCCGCGCACGGAAAAATCGTAACCGATTGATTATATTCATAATTATTTGGACTGTCAGGGTCTGGGCTGTGCCGGCTTGATTTTTGTGCGGCGCAGCATCAGAATGCCTGCCTCCCGTTTCCGCGGCCTTCCGGCATGGAAAACGCTACCCTTCTCAAGCAATCCCAGGCTGCACTCACCCTCGCCACTCTCGGCATCGTATTCGGTGACATCGGCACCAGCCCGCTATACGCCGTAAAGGAAACCTTTTCCGCGAGTCACGGCATTCCGCTCGCTGTGGACACCATCACCGGCGGCATCTCGGCCATTCTCTGGGCGCTGACGCTGATCGTGTCACTGAAGTACGTGGTGCTGATCATGCGCGCCCACAACAACGGCGAGGGCGGCATCATGGCGCTGCTGGCGCTTGCATCTTCCGCCTGCCGCAACCATCCCCGACGCCACGCGACCATCCTGCTGGCCGGACTTGCCGGCGCGGCACTGTTCTACGGCGACGCCGTGCTGACGCCGGCAATATCGGTTCTGTCAGCTGTCGAAGGGCTGGAGGTTGGCACCACCGCGCTGAAACCGTACGTGCTGCCGGTCGCCGTCGGCGTACTGATCGGCCTGTTTTCGTTTCAGCGCTTCGGATCTGCACGTGTAGGCGCGCTCTTCGGTCCGATCGCAATCCTCTGGTTCATCGCGCTGGCGGCCGCCGGCATGCACGGCATTGTACAGACGCCGGCGATACTTGCCGCACTCAATCCCCTGCACGCCATTGCTTTTCTCTCTACACACGGTTTTGCATCGTTTCTGGTCCTCGGGGCCGTTCTGCTGGCATTCACCGGCGCCGAGGCCCTGTATGCCGACATGGGTCATTTCGGCAAGGACCCGATCCGCTACGCCTGGTTCGGACTGGTGTTTCCGGCTCTGGCGCTGAACTACCTGGGCCAGGGCGCACTGCTGATACGAGAACCGGGCGCGATAGCCAGTCCGTTCTACCATCTCTATCCGGACTGGGCACTGTATCCGATGGTGGCTCTGGCTACGGCAGCCACGGTCATCGCATCCCAGGCAACCATTTCCGGCGCCTACTCGCTGACCCGCCAGGCGATCCAGCTCGGCTACCTGCCGCGTTTGACGGTACTGCACACCTCAGCCAAGGAAATCGGGCAGGTCTACATGCCAGCCGTGAACTGGACATTGCTGATCATCGTGATTGCAGCCGTTCTCGGCTTCGGTTCGTCATCGAATCTCGCGTCCGCCTACGGCGTTGCAGTTACCGGCACGATGATGATCGATACCTTCCTGACGTTTTTCGTGATTCGCTATTTCTGGAAATACAACCTGGCACTGTGTCTCGCAGCCACCGGCTTCTTCATTACGATCGATCTGGCATTTTTCTCGTCGAGTCTGCTCAAGCTCGGCAGCGGCGGCTGGTTCCCGCTCGCCGTCGGCGCCGTAATGTTTCTGCTGATGCTGACCTGGCACCAGGGCCGGCGCATGGTTATTGAGCGCATGGCCTCTGCAGGCACCCCGCTGCGCGAATTCCTGCACTCGCTACTCGAATATCCTCCGCACCGGGTTCCCGGCACTGCGGTATTCATGGTGGCCAATGCCGATGCAGTGCCGCATGCCCTGCTGCACAACCTCTCGCACAACAAGGTGTTGCATGAGCGCGTGGTGTTCCTGACGGTAATCACCGAAGATGTGCCGTGGGTCCCCTTTGGCGAGCGCCTCGCCGTCAACTCCCTGGGACACGGCTGCTGGCAGATCAGCATCCGTTTCGGCTTCAAGAACAGCCCGGATGTGCCGCACGCCCTGGAGCTGTGCCGCGAGCACGGACTGACTTTCGAGATGATGGAAACTTCGTTCTTCCTCAGCCGTGAAACACTGATCCCGATAGGCAAAGGCAGCATGTCCCTGTGGCGCGAGCGTCTGTTCTCGACCATGGCTCGCAACGCCAGCAGCGTAGTCGAATATTTCAACCTGCCGGCCAACCGGGTGATCGAACTCGGCACACAGATCGAGATATAGGCGCTTCAGCGCCGTACGCCCGGCGTTTCGACTTTCAGGCCACGAGCACGGTCCGCAAGATACAGTTCCAGATTCACGAGTTCGTCCGCGCCAAACGGCGGACGCTCGGCACGCACCCCAAAGTAGCAGGCGCGCAGCCGCCGTTGCAACGAGCCCACGCCCTGCCACTCCAGACGATAGGCTGGATAGGCGTTGCCATGGCCCTCGCTGATGGTTTCAGCAAGCAGGCGGCGCCCGGCGTTGTCCTCATGGCAGTGTTTGCAGGCGAGATTCATCTGGCCTTGCCGGCGGTTGTAAGTCGCACGGCCGTTCTCGAAATACGTGCGATTGGCATCATCGATTTTCATCGCCACCGGCAGGCCGCGCGACTGTCGCGCGACATACGCCGTCAACGCCAGCAGATCTTCGGATTCGTACGCGAGTGGCGCCGCACGCTGATTGCGTTCGCGGCAGACATTGATGCGGCCCTCGAGATTGACGGGCTTGCCCGTAACCTTGTCGACCTGCGGGTAGGTGGCCGCCACGCCGCGCATGCTCTGCGGAGCCTGCTGATGGCAGGTCACGCAGGACTTTCCTTCCGTGCCTGCCGGCGTGCGCCAGAGCTTTTCGCCGCGCGATACCCACAGCATCCCGGGATTGGTGGCGTCGTCGGCCTGCATCGCGCGGACGTCGGCGCTCGCGAAGTCCAGACCGGAGCGTGGACCACGCGCCGCCACATCCGCGCCCGCGGCAACCGCACAATATGCAATCAGCCACAGCGTGGTGACCCCGCGCAAGCGGTGTCGACGTTTCGCAGTCATATCACGCAGGGACATCATTCCGATCACTCTCTAGCG
>Ga0224500_10000651_pt1 | contig 22953 bp, 23 predicted proteins | sample SF_Oct11_sed_USG_FD_168126 | JGI IMG/M metagenome (GOLD analysis project Ga0224500, IMG submission 168126) | Sediment microbial communities from San Francisco Bay, California, United States - SF_Oct11_sed_USGS_4_1 | ecosystem: Environmental > Aquatic > Marine > Sediment | place: USA: California... | reverse complement strand
GACGATCCTCTCGTTGGCATACTTCGCCGCGCGCTGCACCGCGCAGCGCCCGAGCCCCACGCACTCGGACGCGATCAGGATGCGCTCCGGGTTCATGCCGTGCAGGATGTACTGGAAGCCCTTGCCCTCCTCACCGATGCGATCGGCTTCCGGCACGGGCAGGCCGTCGAAGAACACCTGGTTCGAGTCGACGGCCTTCCGGCCCATCTTCTCGATCTCGCGCACCTCGATGTACTTGCGGTCGAAGTCCGTGTAGAAGAGCGTCAGCCCGCCTTCGGCCTGCGTGAGCAGCAGGACCTTCTCCGCCACCTGCGCGGTCGAGATCCAGACCTTCTGTCCGGAGACCACGTAGCGCTTGCCGTCCTTGCGCGCCATCGTCTTGATCTTGCGGGTATTGAGCCCGGTGTTGGGCTCCGTGACGGCGAAGCAGGCGCGCTCCTTGCCTGCGATCAGCCCAGGGAGCATGCGCTTCTTCTGCGCGTCGCTGCCGAATACCACCACGGGGTTCAGGCCGAAGATATTCATGTGCACGGCGGAAGCTCCCGAGAACCCCGCGCCCGACTCGGCGATGGCCTGCATCATGACCGCCGCCTCGGTGATCCCCAGGCCCGAGCCGCCGTAGGCCTCGGGCATGGCGACGCCGAGCCAGCCGTCGCGCGCCAGCGCCTGGTGCAGCTCCGTCGGAAACCCGCCCTCCTTGTCTTTCTTCAGCCAGTACTCGTCCGGAAAGCGCGCGCAGACCTTGGAGATCGCGTCGCGGATCGATTCCTGCTCCTCGGTGAAGGCGAAGTTCATCAGTTACAGCGCCTTTCGGGATTTTCCTCGTAGGGCGGCGCGTAGATCACCATGACCTTCGCCCGCTCGCTCGTGGCAGTGAAGACGTGCGGCACATCGGCGGGGAAGAAGCAGGCTTCACCGGGCGCGAGGTCGAAGGACTCGCCGCCCACCTCGACGCGCGCCGCGCCCTCCAGCAGGTAGCACACCTGCTCGATGCCCGGGTGCGCGTGCGGCAGCGCGCCGCGGCCGCGCTCGATCTCGCCGATCAGCATCTCCACCTGCTTCGCGCCCACCGTCTCGCGGCCGATCAGGCGGAAGTTGCGCGTGCCGGTGTGGTTGGCGGGCGTGTAAGGCGCCACGTCCTGCAGCCGGACACGGTAGCGGGAGCGCGCCATCAGCGGCGCTCGATCCAGTTGTGCAGCGCAATGCCGCCGTCGACAACGATGGTCGTTCCCGTGACATAGGCAGCGAAGCACTCGGAAAGCACGGCGAGCGCCGTGCTCGCCACGTCGCCCGGCGTGCCGAACCGCCCCATCGGGATGGTGGCGAGCAGGCCGGGGTTCTTCGACGCATCGAATCCCCCGCCCGGGATCGCGCCCGGCGCGATGGCGTTCACGCGAATGCCGTCCTTGCCGAGCGCGCGCGCCAGCTCCTTCACCAGCATCGTCTGCCCGGCCTTAGCCGCGCTGTAGTGCGGCAGGTTGCGCGGCGACTCCGCATGCAGCGACGTGACGTACAGCATGCGTCCGCGGATCTTCTGCTCGCGCATGTGGCGCCCGAGCGCCTGGCCGAGGAGAAACCCTGCATTGAGGTTGACTTCCTGCATCGCGCGCCAGGTCTCCTCGCTCACCTCGAGCGCGGTGTCCTCCTCGCGCCGCCGCGGACTCGCGCTGTGCACGAAGATCGACACACGGCCGAGCTTCGCGATCGCCTCGGCGGCGAGCCGCCGCGCCTCGCCCGGCTTCGAGAGATCCACGTCGAGATCCGAGCCCTTCAGGTCCGCGCCGAGCACGCGCACGCCCTCGCCACGAAGCGCCTCGGCGATGGCGCGCCCGATCCCGTTCCCCGAGCCCGTGACGAGCGCAGTGTCGTTCTCGAACAGCAACCCGCTCATGCTTCCCGGGCCTTGATCGGCGCAGGCGCTCTTGCCGGTGAAGCGCGCGCATCGCGCACCAGCACCGTGTAGGCCGTGGGGATCACGAACAGCGTGAACAGCGTGCCCACCGAAAGGCCACCAACCACCACCCAGCCGATCGCCTGGCGCGCTTCCGAGCCCGCGCCCGCGGCGAGCGCGAGGGGCAGCGCGCCGAGCACCGTCGCGAGCGAGGTCATCAGGATCGGCCGCAGGCGCAGGGTCGAGGACTCGATCACCGCCTCGATCCGCCCCAGGCCCTGCTCGCGCAACTGGTTGGCGAACTCGACGATCAGGATGCCGTTCTTGGTGATCAGGCCGATCAGCATTACCAGTCCGATCTGCGAATAGACGTTCAACGAGTTGCCGGTGGCCCACAGCGCCGCCAGCGCGCCGAGCGCGGCGAGCGGCACGGTCAGCATGATGATGAAGGGCGAGACGAAGCTCTCGAACTGCGCGGCGAGCACCAGGTAGATGAACGCCAGCGCGAGCGCGAAGGTGAGCAGCAGCGTCGCGCCCGATTCGCGGAACTCGCGCGACTGGCCGTCGAGCGCGGTGCGCGCGCTCTTCGGCAGCACCCGGTCCGCCGCCTGCTCGAGAGAGTCCAGCGCCTCGCCGAGCGATCGGCCCGGCGCCACGTTGGCCGACAGGCGCAGCGCGCGCGCGCGATCGAAGTGGTTGAGCTCCTTGGCGGCGACCGTCTCGCGCACCGTGACGAGGTTGGACAGCTGCACGAGGCGCCCGTCGCGCGAGCGCACGTAGATCGCGGTCAGGTCGGCCGGCGTGTTGCGGTTGTGCGCCTCGAGCTGGACCATCACGTCGTACTGCTTGCCCTCGCGCTTGAAGCGCGTCACCTGCCGCCCCCCAAGCAGCGTCTCCAGCGTGCGGCCGATCGTGTCGATGTCCACGCCGATGGCGGCCGCCTTCTCGCGGTCGATGTCGACTGCCAGCTGCGGCTTGTCGAGCTTCAGGTCGGTGTCGGCGTTGACGATCGACCCGCTCTTGCGCACTTCGGCGAGCAGCGCGTCGCCCGCCTTCCCCAGGTCCTCGTAGGTGGGCGCCTGCACCACGAACTGCACCGGGGGGTCGCGGAAGCTCTGGCCGAGCGACGGCGGATCGATCGGGAACGCGAGCACGCCCGGCAGCGAGCCGAACAGCTTCGGGCGCAGCTCGGCGGTGATGTCCTGCGTCCTGCGCATGCGCTCCTCCCAGGGCTTCAGCTGGCTGAAGGTCACGCCGAGGTTCACGGGATTCGGCGGCTCGAGCCCGGGCGCGACGACCGCGAAGGTGTTGACGATCTCCGGGATGTCGGCGTAAAGGCGCTCGACCGCGCGCACGTTGCGGTCCGTGTACTCCATCGACGCGCCTTCGGGCGCGAGGATCCAGGACAGGAAGAACCCGCGGTCCTCGAGCGGCGAGAGCTCCTTCTTCAGCGCGAGGAAGGTCGCCGCCGCGCCGCCCAGGATGGCGACGAACACGACGCCGACGATCCAGCGCTGCCCGAGTACCGCGCCGAGCGCACCCCGGTAGGCTGCCGTCATCCCCGCGAAGAAGCGCTCCATGGCCTGGTAGACGCGGCCGTGCCGCTCGTGCCCCTTGAGGATGCGCGAGCACATCATCGGCGTGAGCGTCAGCGCGACGAAGCCCGAGACCGCCACCGCGCCGGCCACCGTCAGGGCGAACTCCGTGAACAGGCGCCCGGTGCGGCCCTGCTGGAAGCCGAGTGGCGCGAACACGGCGACCAGCGTGATCGACATCGCCATCACCGCGAACGCGATCTCGCGCGAGCCGTCGATCGAGCCGGCGCGCGGCGTCTTGCCCAGCTCGATGTGCCGGTGGCAGTTCTCCAGCACCACGATCGCGTCGTCGACCACCAGGCCCACCGCCAGCACGACCCCGAGCAGCGTCAGCACGTTGATCGAGAAGCCGAGCAGGTACAGGAAGAAGAACGCGCCGACCAGCGACACCGGGATGGTGACGAACGGGATCAGCGTCGAGCGCACCGAGCGCAGGAACACGAAGATCACCAGCACCACCAGCAGCACCGCCTCGCCGAGCACCTTGTAGACCGAGTCGATCGAGCGCTCGATGAAGATCGACGAGTCGAAGGCGACGCGCAGCGACATGCCCTCGGGCAGCGCCTCGCGCACGCGCTCGATCTCGCGCTTCACCGCGCGCGCCACCTCGAGCGTGTTGGCGGTCGACTGCTTCACCACCCCGAGCCCGACCGCGGGATTGCCGTTGACGCGCACCACCTTGCGCTCGTCGAGCGCGCCGAGCTGCGCGTGGCCGACGTCACGCAGCCGCACCGGGTAGCCGCGGCTCTCCGTGAGGATCATGCGGTTGAACTGCTCGACCGTGCGCAGGTCGGACTCGGCCAGCACCGTGAACTCGCGCTGCGTCGACTCGATGCGCCCGGCGGGCAGCTCCACGTTCTGGCGCCGCAGCGCACTCTCCACGTCCTGCACCGTGAGCGCGTAGGCCGCCAGGCGCTCGCGGTCGATCCACAGGCGCATCGCGTACTTGCGCTCGCCGCCGACCATCACCGAGGCCACCCCGGGCAGCGTCTTCAGCCGGTCGGCGACGTAGCGGTCCACGTAGTCCGAGAGCTCCAGCGCGTCGTGGCGGTCCGAGAAGAACGCGAGCCACATGATCGCCTGCGCGTCGGCCTCGATCTTCGACACCACCGACTCGTCTGCGGCGTCGGGCAGCTTGGCGCGCACCCGCGCGACGCGGTCGCGCACGTCGTTGGCGGCCGCGTCCACGTCGCGCTCGGTGACGAACTCGATCGTGATCTGGCTCACCTCCTCGCGCGACACGGATTTCAGCGTTCGCACGCCCTCGATGCCGGACAGCGAGTCCTCGAGCGGCTGCGTGACCTGCGACTCGATCACCTGCGCGCTCGCGCCCTTGTAGACCGTGCGCACCGAGACGACCGGCGTGTCGATGCGCGGATACTCGCGCACCGTGAGGCGGTCGAATGAGATCACCCCGAGCAGCACGATCATCAGGCTCATGACCGTGGCGAAGACGGGGCGCTTGATGCAGAGCTCGGGGAGTTGCATTTGACTTTGCCTTTGCCCTTATCCGATCTCGCCTTTTCCGACGTTTCCTTCTTTGTCGGAAAAGGCGAGACATTGCTGAGCTGGCGACGAGACGAGGATTGCGCCCGGCGCCGGCGTCGTCATGTCTCGCCTCTTTCGGCAAAAAGCGGCCGAAAGAGGCGAGATCGTGGAAAGGCGAAAGGCCAAGCGACTCAGCCTTTCTTATCCGGCGCCGCCGCCGCCGGCTTGGGCGGCGCCTGCATCACCGTCACCGCCGAGCCCGGCCCGAGGCGCTGCGTGCCCTCGGTTACCACCTGGTCGCCCGCCGCGATGCCCTGCACGATCTCGACCTCGCCGACCTTGCGCACGCCGGTCTGCACTTTCACCTGCTCGGCCTTGCCGTCCACGACGCGGTACACGAAGGCGTCCTGGCCGCGCGGCACGATCGCCTGCTCGGGTACCCACACGGCATTCTGGCGCACCGCGAGCTGCGCCCGCACGCGCGCGAACATCCCGGGCCGCAGCTTGCCCTCCGGGTTGGCGACGCGCGCACGCACCAGCACCGTGCGCGTCGCCTCATCCACGGCCGGCTCGATGGCGTAGACCTTGCCCGGAAAGAGCTGCTCGCCGTACGCGTCGAGCTGCACGCGCACCGCCTGCCCGGGCCGCAGGCGCCCGACGAGCAGCTCGGGCACGCGGAAGTCGAGCTTCAGCTCGTCGATCTTCTCCAGCCGCGCGATGTCGGTGCCGGCGGCGACGTAGGCACCCTCGCTCACCTGGCGCAGACCCATCACGCCCGGAAACGGCGCGCGCATCACCGTCTTGGCGAGGCGCGCCTCGTCCTCGCGCACCTTGGCGAGCCCGCGCACGTGGTTGGCGCGCTGCTCGTCGAGCGCCTGCTGCGCGATGAAGCCCTTCTTGAACATGTCCTCGGCGCGCTCGAGACGCTGCGCTTCCAGCCCTGCCTGGGCCTGGCTCGAGGCGAGCACGGCGCCGAGCTCGGCCTGGTCGAGCCGCACGAGCACCGAGCCGCGCTCGACGCGCTGGCCTTCCTTGAAGCGGATCTCGGCGATGCGCCCGGCGATCTCGGGGCGCACCGTGACCGCCTCGTCGGCGCGCAGCGTGCCGACGGCGGTCGCCTCGTCCACCGCCGGCGCGAGCTTGGCGACCACAGCGCGCACCGGCATGGCGGGCGGTGCCTTTGGCTGCGCGTTCGCCCAGGCCGGCGCGCAGGCGATCAGGAGAGCGAGGGCCAGGCGCATGGTAAGCGCCTGATTCTACGCGATCCGCGCCCTCTTCCTGGCGAGCCTTTCGGCGGTCTTCGCCACGTCCACCACGAAGCGCACGTGCTCGCCGCGGCCGCACTCCTCCACTTCGTCGCGCACCGTGAACGCGCAGCGCACGTTGCGCCCCTCCACCGCGGCCACCCGGAACTCGAGCGTCACCTTCATTCCCACGGGCGTGGCCGCCAGATGGTCGATGACCACGCGCGTGCCGACCGAGTCCTCGCCGGGATCGAGGTGCCGGAGCAGGAAGTCGCGGATCGCGTACTCGACGTCGCTCACCATGTGCGGCGTCGCGTAGACGGCGTTCTCCGGGCCCATGAACGCGATGCAGCGCCCGTGGTCCACGGTCAGGACCTTGCGCCCCGCGGCGCCCGGCGCGAGAGAGGGCTTCATGCGGTCGCGAGTGCAGAGCAAATTGCCATCGCCACATGATAGCGTCATGCAGTCCTGCCTTGACCTCCATCAAGCAAGGGCACGGCGCCCGCGCCTAGCATCGGCTTGCGCATGACTGCCTTGCTCAACTTGGGCTTCCGGCCCTTCTACCTGCTCGCCGGCACCCTCGCCGCGCTCGCCGTGCCGGTCTGGGCCCTGCAGTACGCGGGCTGGCTGCCGGGCGAGAACATCCTCTGGCATGCGCACGAGATGGTGTTCGGCTATGCGTTCGCCGTGATCGCGGGCTTCCTGCTCACCGCCGTGCGCGCTTGGACGAACCGGGCCACGCCCACCGGCGCCGCGCTCGGCGCGCTCGTCGCCCTGTGGCTGGCGGCGCGCGCCGCGGCCCTCGTTTCGCTGTCGGCCGCCGCCGCGCTGGGCATGCTGTTCGCGCTGGCGCTCGCCTGGGCCATCGGCCGGCCGCTGGTGGCGAGCGGCAATCGGCGCAACTGGTTCTTCATCCTGCTGGTGCTCGCCATCGGCGCCGCCGGCCTCCTGCTGCTCGGCTGGCCGCAGCGCGCCTTCGCGCTCGGCCTCGACCTGGTGCTGTTTGTCGTCGCGGTGGTCGCCGGGCGCGTGGTGCCGGCGTTCACCATCAACGCGCTGCCCGGCGCGCGCGCGCGGCGCGACGCCTGGCTGGAGCGCGCCGCGCTCGGCGCGCTGCTCGCGCTGATCGCCGCCGACGCGCTCGAGCGCGTCGAGCTCGCGGCCATGGTCGCGCTGCTCGCCGCAGCGCTGCACGCCGCGCGGCTCGCGCTCTGGTCGCCGTTGAAGACGCTCGGCAAGCCGATCGTCTGGATCCTGCACGCCTCGTACGCCTGGATCGTGGTGCACCTCGCGCTGCGCGGCCTCGCCGGCTTCGACCTCGTGCCCTACGCGCTCGCCACGCACGCGCTCACCGTCGGCGCGATCGGCGGCATGACGCTCGGCATGATGACGCGCACCGCGCGCGGGCACACGGCGCGGCCGCTCGAGGCGGGGCGCGCGGAGGTCGCCGCCTACCTGCTGGTGCACGCCGCGGCGGTGACGCGCGTGCTGGTGCCGCTCGCGCTGCCGTCCGCCTACCTGTGGGCGACGCTCGCCTCGGCGCTGCTCTGGTGCGCGGCGTTCACCACCTTCACGGTCGCCTACGTGCCGATCCTCACGCGCCCGCGCCTGGACGGCAAGCCCGGCTGACTCAGGACCACGGCGTCGCGTCGCGCGTCAGCGCGACCGCGACGATGTAGGCTGCCGTCGCGAGCGCCGCGGCGAACGCTGCGCCGCGCACGCGCTTCGTGCGCCCGCGCTTGAGCGCGATCGTCCCGAGGACGATATAGGCGAGCAGCGCCAGCACCTTGGCCGTGATCCAGCCGTGCACGAACGGCACCTGCCCGAGGAACCACGCCAGCCACACGGCGCTCGCCAGCAGCAGCGTGTCGATGACGTGAGGCGCGATGCGCACCAGGCGGTGCTGCAGCAGCGGCGAGCCGGCAAGCATCAGCGCACCGCGCGCCGCGAAGCCGGCGATGCTCACCACCGCGCACGCGGTGTGCAGCGTCCTGACGCAGAGATACGCCTCAGCTGCCGCCATGCCGCGCGATCAGCTTCAGCATCGTGTCGAGCGTCACCGAGCCGAAGGTGGCGCGCGCGGTCTGGTCGATCTCGGCGAGCACCTCGTCCAGCGCGCGCTCGGCGGGACGGCGCGCGCGGCGCGCGCGCGGCGCCGGCGCGGAGATGTCCTCGAAGCGTGCGATGACGTCCATCAGCGTGACGCGCCTGGCGTTGGCGACGAAGCGGTAGCCGCCGCGCGCGCCGCGCACCGACTCCACCAGTCCGGCGCGCCCGAGCGTGCGCAGCACCTTGGCGAGGTGGTGCGGCGAAGCGCGCAGGCTCGCGGCGAGATCGGCCACCGACAGCTGGCGCGCGGGCTGCGCGGCGAACTCGAGCATGCTGTGGATGCCGAGCAGCGTGTTCTTCTGCAGCCTCACCCGATCGCCTTCTCGAGCGGGATCACCGGCGCGGCCATCATGCCCTGGCTGCGGAAGAACGACAGCACCAGGCGGTTGTCGCGCGCGATCAGGGTGCGCACGGTGGTCACGCCCTGGCGGCGGAAGTCCGCGGTGATGGCCTCGAGCAGCCGTGTGGCGACCCCGGCCTCGCGTTCGCCGGCCGGCACGCCGATGCCGAACACCCAGCCGCAGGGCGGCGAGCCGAACTCCCAGTCGCGCACCTCGCCGACGATGAAGCCGGTGATGCGCCCGGCGGCCTCGGCCACGAGGAAGCGCCGGCGCGCGCCGCCGCGTCCGTAGCGGCGCAGGATGCCCTGCCAGTACGCCGGCTTGGCGAGCCCGGTGGCGCTCGCGTCGATGGCGACCACCTGCGGCAGGTCGGCCGGCGCGGCGCGGCGCACGCGCAGCGCGGCGCCGGGGCGCCTCAGCATGGCCATCTCTTGATGCACATCAAGTCGCTCCTCGCGCGCCTAAATAGGCTTCACGGTACCGGAATGTCGGTTTCGACAAAAGGAGCAAGGTCATGAATCTGCGTACGTGGTTCGCGGCGGCGCTGCTCGCCGCCACGGCGGCAGTGCAAGCCCAGGCGCCGATCCGCATCGGCTCGTTCCTGTCGGTCACCGGGCCGGCGGCCTTCCTCGGCGACCCCGAGCAGAAGACGCTCGAGCTCTACGTGGAGAGAATCAACGCAGCCGGCGGCGTGCTCGGCAGGAAGCTCGAGCTCATCGCCTACGACTCGGGCGGCGACGCCGAGAAGGCGCGCACCTTCGCCAAGCGCCTGATCGAGCAGGACCGCGTGGACGTGATCGTCGGCGGCTCGACCACCGGCGAAACCATGGCAGTGGTGCCGCTCGTCGAGGCCGCGGGCATGCCGTTCATCTCGCTCGCCGGCGCGGTGGTCATCGTCGAGCCGGTGAAGAAGTGGGTGTTCAAGACCCCGCACACCGACCGCATGGCCTGCGACAAGATCTTCGTCGACATGAAGGCGCGCGGCTTCTCCAAGGCCGCGCTCATCTCCGGCAGCGGCGGCTTCGACAAGTCGATGCGCGCGCAGTGCCTGGGCGTGGCGAAGAACCACGGCATCGCCATCGACGCCGACGAGACCTACGGCGCGGGCGACACCGACATGACCGCGCAGCTCACCAAGATCCGCAACGCGCCCGGCGTGCAGGCGGTGCTGAACGCGGGCTTCGGGCAGGGACCGGCGATCGTCACCAAGAACTACAAGCAGCTCGGCATCGCGCAGCCGCTGTACCAGTCGCACGGGGTGGCCTCCAAGCAGTTCATCCAGCTCGCCGGCGACGCGGCCGAAGGCGTGCGCCTGCCCGCGGCTGCGCTGCTGGTGGCCGAGACGCTGCCCGACAGCGACCCGCAGAAGAAAGTGGTGGTGGACTACAAGCGCGCCTACGAGGCGCGCTTCAAGCAGGACGTCTCCACCTTCGGCGGCCACGCCTACGACGGCCTGATGCTCGCCGTCGAAGCGATGAAGAAAGCGGGCAGCGCCGACAAGGCCAGGGTGCGCGACGCGCTCGAGCAGATCCGCGGCTACATGGGCACGGCGGGCGTGGTCAACATGTCCGCGCAGGACCACATGGGCCTCGACCTGACCGCGTTCCGCATGCTCGAGGTGCGCAAGGGCGACTGGGCTCTGGTGCAGTAGACGGTGAGCGGCGAGCTCGCCCAGTTCCTGCTCTCCGGCCTCACGGTCGGGTCGATCTACGCGCTGGTGGCGCTCGGCTTCGCGATCATCTACAACGCGAGCCACGTCATCAACTTCGCCCAGGGCGAGTTCGTGATGATCGGCGGCATGGCCACGGTGTCGCTGCTCGGCGCCGGCCTGCCGCTCGCGCTTGCCGCGGCGCTCGCCGTGGCGCTCGCCGCGCTGATCGGCCTCGCGCTCGCGCGCTTCGCGGTGCAGCCCGCGCGCGGCGCCTCGGTGGTGACGCTGATCATCATCACCATCGGCGCGGCGATCCTGCTGCGCGGGCTCGCGGCGCTGGTCTGGGACAAGCGCATCCACGCGCTGCCCGCCTTCTCGGGCGATGCGCCGATCGCGGTGGCGGGCGCGACGCTCGCGCCGCAAAGCCTGTGGGTCATCGGCGTCACCGCGCTCATCGTGTGCGCGCTGTGGGCCTTCTTCAACCGCACGCTCAACGGCAAGGCGATCCTCGCGGTGTCGCACAACCGCCTGGCGGCGCAGCTGATGGGCATCAGCGTGCGCCGCGTGCTGCTCGTGTCGTTCGCGCTCTCGGCGGCGCTCGGCGCGCTCGCCGGCATCCTGGTCGCGCCGATCACCTTCACCTCCTGGGACGTCGGCGTGATGCTGGGCCTCAAGGGCTTCGCCGCCGCGATCCTCGGCGGCATGGGCAGCGGCCCCGGCGCGGTGCTCGGCGGACTCGTGCTCGGCCTGCTCGAATCGCTCGGCGCGGGCTACCTCTCCTCGGCCTACAAGGACGCCATCGCCTTCATCGTCATGCTCGCCGTACTCATGCTGATGCCCGGCGGGCTGCTCGGCGCGCGCGCCGCCGAGCGCGTCTGACGGCGTATGCCATGCGCGGCCTGCTCGCCCTCGCCGCGGTGGTGCTCCTCGCGCCGCTCGCGCTCGCCAACAACTACCACTACGAAATCGCGATCCTCGTCGGCCTGAACGCGATCGTCTGCGTCGGGCTGAACCTGCTCATCGGCTACGCGGGCCAGGTGAGCCTCGGGCACGCGGGCTTCTTCGGCATCGGCGCCTACGGCTCGGCGATCCTCGCCGCGCGCTACGGCTGGCCGCCGCTCGCCTCGCTCGCGGCGGCGACCGCGGCCGCGGCGCTCCTCGCCTGGGTCGTGGGCCGGCCGATCCTGCGGCTGCGCGGCCACTACCTCGCGATGGCGACGCTGGGCCTGGGCATCATCATCTCGATCGTCATCACGACGGAAGACCGCTACACCGGCGGCCCGGACGGCATGAGCGTGCCGCCGCTCGCGCTCGCCGGATTCGCGCTCTCGGGCGAGCGCGCCTGGTACTGGCTGGTCGGCGCGCTGCTCGTCGCTACGGTGTGGCTGTCGCTCAACCTCATCGACTCGCCGGTCGGGCGCGCGCTGCGCGCGCTGCACGGCTCGGAGGTGGCCGCCGAGGTCGCCGGCATCGACAGCGCGCGGCACAAGCTCCTCGCCTTCGTGCTCTCGGCGGCGATCGCCGGCCTCGCCGGCGCGCTCACCGCGCACTACGCCGGCTTCATCACGCCGGGCAAGGCCACGTTCCTCCATTCCATCGAGCTCGTGGTGATGGTGGTGTTCGGCGGCATGGCCTCCACCTTCGGCGCGGTGGTCGGCGCTGCGGTGCTCACCGCGCTGCCGCAGCTGCTCACCGTGTTCAAGGAATACGAGATGGTGGTATTCGGCGGCGTGATGATGCTCACCATGATCTTCATGCCGACGGGCCTCGTGCCCACGCTCGCGATGCTGGCCCGGAGGCGCCGGTGAGCCTGCTGCGCGCCGAAGGCCTCGCCAAGGAGTTCGGCGGCGTGCGCGCGGTGGAAGGGCTCGACTTCGAGATCCGCGAGGGCCAGGTGTTCTCGGTGATCGGCCCGAACGGCGCGGGCAAGACGACGCTGCTCAACCTCCTCACCGGCATCTACCGGCCGAGCGCGGGGCGGCTGTGGCTCGCGGGCCGTGCGCTCGCCGCGCGCGCGCCGCACCAGTTCGCCGCCGCGGGCATCGGGCGCACGTTCCAGAACCTGCAGATCTTCTTCAACATGAGCGCGCTCGAGAACGTGATGGCCGGGCGCCACCTGCACGAGCGCTGCGGCCTGCTCGCCGCGCTTGCGCGCACGCCGCGCCTCGCGCGCGCCGAGCGCGACTGCCGGCGCCTCGCGCGCGAGCTCCTCGAGTTCGTCGGCCTCGCCGCCTATGCCGACGCGCCCGCGGACAGCCTGCCCTATGGCGCGCTCAAGCGCCTGGAGATCGCGCGCGCGCTCGCCGCCGAGCCGCGGCTCCTGCTGCTCGACGAGCCCGCGGCGGGCCTCAACCCGTCCGAGATCCGCGGCATCGACGGCCTGATCCAGGGCCTTGCGAAGCGCGGCATCACCGTGGTGCTCGTAGAGCACAACATGAAGCTGGTGATGGGCGTGTCCGACCACGTGCTCGTGCTCGACTACGGGCGCAAGCTCGCCGAAGGCGCCCCGGAGGCCGTGCGCGGCGACCCGCGCGTCATCGAGGCCTACCTCGGCGGCGCGGAGCACTGACATGCTGCGCGTGGAGAAGCTCGAGAGCCGCTACGGGCGCATCCCGGCGCTGAAGGGCATCAGCCTGCGCGTCGAGGCGGGCGAGCTGGTCGCGCTCGTCGGCGCGAACGGCGCCGGCAAGTCGACGCTGCTGCGCGCGCTCTCCGGCGTGCAGCCGGTGTCCGGCGGCAGCGTCGCGTTCTGCGGCGAGAACGTCACCGCCGCGACGCCCGAAGCGCGCGTGCGCCTCGGCATCGTGCAGGTGCCGGAAGGCCGCCAGGTATTCGGGCCGCTTTCGGTCGAGGACAACCTGCGCCTCGGCGCCTACCGGCGCGGCCGCGCCCAGATCGAGGCGTCGCTGGCGTACGTCTACGGCCTGTTCCCCGACCTCGTGGAGCGGCGCGCGCAGCCCGCCGGCAATCTCTCGGGCGGCCAGCAGCAGATGCTCGCCATGGGCCGTGCGCTCATGGCGAGGCCGCGGCTGCTGCTGCTCGATGAGCCGAGCATGGGCCTCGCGCCGCGCCTGGTGGCCGGGATCTTCGCCTGCATCACGAAGCTGCGCGGCGACGACACCGCGATCTTCCTCGTGGACCAGAACGCGCGCGCGGCTCTCGCCATCGCCGACCGCGGCTACGTGCTGGAGACCGGCAGCATAGTGCTGGCCGGCACCGGGGCCGAGCTGCTCGCCGACCAGGCCGTGCGCAGCGCCTATCTCGGCCTTTAACCTGGATCAAGTCCCGCCCCGGCGGGTCGTGGTCGGATAGCCCGATGAAACCCACCCTGACCGCCGGCGTCGCCGGCACCCGGGAATTCCTCGTCGACCGGGAACGCACCATCGACTTCATGGGCGAGGACGCGCGCGTGTACGCCACCCCGATGCTGGTGCGCGACATCGAGGTCACGTGCCGCGAAATGCTGCTGCCGCACCTCGATGCCGGCGAGGACTCGGTGGGCACGCGCGTCGAGATCGACCACCTCGCCGCCACCCTGATGGGCATGCAGGCCACGATCAGCGCCACGATCGCCGAGGTGAAGGGCCGCGCGGTCACGTTCGACGTGACGGCGACCGACGGCCTCGACCAGATCTGCCGCGGGCGCCACATGCGCTTCGTCGCCAACGTGGACCAGGTCAAGCAGCGCCTGCAGCAGAAGAAGGCGAAGGCCGCAGCCCGATGAGCGCATGAAGAAAGTCGCCACCTACTGCTACCAGTGCGTCGCCGGGCCCGATCTGCTGACGGTCAAGGTGGCCGACGGCGTGGCGACGGAGGTCGAGCCCAACTTCTCCGCCGCGGACGTGCATCCGGGCGGCGGCAAGGTCTGCGTCAAGGCCTACGGCTTGGTGCAGAAGACCTACCACCCGGACCGCGTGCTGCGGCCGATGAAGCGCACCAATCCGAAGAAAGGCCACGGCGAGGACCCGCGCTTCGTGCCCATCTCCTGGGACGAGGCGCTCGACACCGTCGCCGCGAAGCTCGCCGACGTGCGCGCGCGCGGCCTCGTGGACGAGTCGGGCTACCCGCGCGTCGCGGCGAGCTTCGGCGGCGGCGGCACGCCGCAGTCCTACATGGGGAGCTTCCCCGCGTTCCTCTCGGCCTGGGGCCCGGTGGACATGGGCTTCGGCTCGGGCCAGGGCGTGAAGTGCTACCACTCCGAGCACCTCTACGGCGAGCTCTGGCATCGCGGGTTCACCGTGTCGCCCGACACGCCGCTCACCAACTACCTCATCTCGTGCGGCGCGAACGTCGAGGCTTCCGGCGGCGTCGCGGGCGTCTGGCGCCACGCCAACGCGCGCGAGCGCGGCATGAAGCGCGTGCAGGTCGAGCCGCACCTGTCGGTCACCGGGGCTTGCTCGGCCGAGTGGGTGCCGATCAAGCCGAAGACCGACGCCGCATTCCTCTACGCGCTCCTCCACGTGATGCTGCACGAGGCGCCGCGCGAGAAGCTCGACCTCGAATTCCTCTATCGCCATACGTCCTCGCCCTACCTGGTGGGCGCCAACGGCTTCTACCTGCGCGAGCCCGCGACCGGCCAGCCGATCGTCGCCGCAGCGCTCGAAGCGAAGGAAACGCACGTCAGCCTCGAAACCGGCGCGGACGGCGAGCTGCTCGCCGAAGGCTCGCTCGAGGGCGAGACGGCGTTCGCGAAACTGGTCGCGCACATGAAGCCCTACTCGCCCGAGTGGGCCGAGCGCATCTGCGACGTGCCCGCCGCGCGCGTCCGGCGCATCGCCAACGAGTACCTCGACGCGGCGTGCGTCGGGCAGACGATCGAGATCGAGGGCAAGACCCTGCCCTACCGCCCGGTCGCGGTGAGCCTCGGCAAGACGGTCACCAACGGCTGGGGCGGCTACGAATGCTGCTGGGCGCGGACGCTCTTGGCCGCGCTCGTAGGTGCATTGGAGACCCCCGGCGGCATCCTCGGCACGACGGTGCGCCTGAATAGCCCGCTCTCGCAGCGCCAGCGCAGCGTGCGCTCGGGGCCTGATGGCCTGATGGGCCACCCCTTCAATCCCACGGACAAGGCGCACTGGAGCGCGCAGCCCAACATCCGCAACGCCTACCGCTCGATGGTGCCGCTGGTGGGCGACAACGCCTGGAGCCAGGCGCTCGGGCCCACGCACTTCTCGTGGATGTTCCTCGACCAGACGCCGCCCGGCCTGCCGCGCGTGACGCTGCCGGATGTCTGGTTCCTCTATCGCACCAACCCCGCGATCTCCTTCTGGGACACGCAGGCGATCGAGGAGCGCATGGCGCGCTTTCCGTTCGTGGTGGCCTTCGCCTTCACGCGCGACGAGACCAACCACTTCGCCGATCTCCTGCTGCCGGACGCCACCGACCTGGAGAGCCTGCAGCTCATCCGCATCGGCGGCTCGAAGTTCATCGAGCAGTTCTGGGACCGCGAAGGCTTCGCGCTGCGCCAGCCGGCGATCGCGCCGCGCGGCGAGGCGCGCGACTTCACCGACATCGCCACCGCACTTGCCCAGCGCACCGGGCTGCTCGAGCCGTACAACGCCGCGATCAACCGCGGCACGCTCGGCGTGCGGCTCGGCGACTTCGCGCTCGACACTGCGCGCGCGCACCCGGCCGAAGAGATCTGGGACGCGGCGTGCAAGGCGGCGAGCTTCGAGCTTTCGGAAGGCAAGGAAGCGAACGGCCTTGCCTGGTGGAAAGAGCACGGCCTCGCGACCAGGCCCTTCCCGCGCACCGCGTGGTACCTCTTCCCGACGCTCGCCGTGAAGGGGCTGCGCTTCGAGATGCCCTACCAGGAGCGGCTGCTGCGGGTTGGCACCGAGCTCGGCCGGCGACTGCACGAGCACGGCATGACCTGGTGGGACAAGCAGCTCGCCGAGTACCAGGCGCTGCCGGCCTACAAGGATTTCCCCGGCGAATGGGAGCAGGCGCTCGTCGCCATGGGCGGCGCGCTGCAGGACTACCCGTTCTGGCTGCTCACCTCGCGCTCGATGCAGTACGCCTGGGGCGGTAACGTAGGGATGCAGTTCATCAAGGAGGTCGCCGACAACGTCGCGGGCCACAGCGGGGTCATCCTCAACGCCGGCCGCGCGAAGGAGCTGCGCATCGAGGAAGGCGACTGGCTCGAGATCGCCACGCCCAAGCGCTCGGTACGCGCGCGCGCCGTGTTGCGCCAGGGAATCCGCCCAGACACGCTCTTGCTGCTCGGCCAGTTCGGCCACTGGGAAACGCCGGTGGCGAAGGACTTCGGCATGCCCTCGATGAACAGCCTCGTGCCGATGTCGCTCGAGCTGACGGACGCCACCGGCTCCGCCGCCGACATCGCGCGTGTGTCCCTGAGGAAGGCGGCATGACGACGTGGGCGATGGTCGCGGACCTGCGGCGCTGCGTCGGCTGCCAGACGTGCACCGCGGCCTGCAAGCAGACGAACGACACGCCCGTGGGCGTGCAATGGCGGCGCGTGCTCGACATGGAAGTCGGCGAGTACCCGGACGTGCGCCGCGCGTTCGTGCCGGTGGGCTGCATGCACTGCGACGACCCGCCCTGCATGCACGTGTGCCCGAGCACCGCGACGCGCAAGCGCGCCGACGGCATCGTCACCATCGACTACGACCTGTGCATCGGCTGCGCCTACTGCGCGGTCGCCTGCCCCTACCAGGCGCGCTACAAGTCGAGCGAGGACGCGAAGCGCCCCGACGTCGCCACCAAGTGCACGTTCTGCGTCGAGCGCATCGACGCCGGGCTGGCGAAGGGCCTGACGGCCGGCGTGGACCCGGAGGCGACGCCGGCGTGCGTCAACTCGTGCATCGCCCAGGCGCTGCATTTCGGCGACGTGGCCGATACAACCAGTAACGTCTCCGCGCTGCTCGCCGAGAACCAGCACTTCCGCATGCACGAGGAGCTCGGCACCGGCCCGCGCTTCTACTACCTCTGGGACAAGGCGCCATGAGCTTCGGCCCCAGGGCCTGGGTCCAGCAGCACTGGGACGCGCGCGCGGCGGCGAACTTCATGCTCGGCGGCGCGGGCGCGGGGCTGATGATCGCGGCCGCCCTCGCCTATCCCGACAGCCGCGCGCCGGTGCTGCTCGCGCTCGGCATGATCGCCGCGGGCCTCGCCGCCGTGTGGCTCGAGATCGGCAGGAAGCTGCGCGCCGTCAACGTCTTCTTCAACCCGTTCACGTCCTGGATGACGCGCGAGTCCTTCGCCGCGCTGCTGGTCTTCGCGCTCGGCGCCGCCGCGCTGTGGCAGCCGCGGCCGTTCCTGCCGCTCGCCGCCGCCGCGGCGCTCGCCTTCGTCTTCTGCCAGGGGCGCATCCTGCGTGCCTCGAAGGGCATCCCCGCCTGGCGCGCGCCGCAGGTGACGCTGCTCATCGTGAGCACCGGCCTCGCCGAGGGCGCGGGCATCGCGCTCTACTTCACCACTGCGCCGCTGCTCGTCGCCTGGTTCGGCCTCGCGGTGATCCTCAGGGCTTTCGCCTGGTCACGCTACGCGTCCGCGGTCCAGAGCCCGGCACTGGTCGCACCGGCCAAGATGCTCGTGCAGATCGGCACGGTCGGCGTGCTGCTGCTCACCCTCATGGCCTTCTGGATGCCGGACCTGGCGCTGCTTGCCGGTGCCGCCGCGCTCGTCACCGGCCTGTGGCTCAAGTTCGCGCTCGTGACGCGCGCCTCGCTCAACCAGGGCTTCCACCTGCCGCACCTGCCCGTGCGCGGCGCGCGCTGATCGGAGGAACCAACGATGACCGCCATGCTCCAGCCCCAGTACGCGGCAAAAGTGCATCCGCGCGCCGCGAAGAGCCGCTTCTTCCACGACCGCGGGGCGGAGACGCTGTCGCGCGACGCGCTCGCGAAGCTGCAGTTGAAGCGCCTGCGCGAGACGCTGAAGAACGCCTACGACAAGGTGCCGCTGCACCGCGAGCGCATGAAGACGCTCGGCGTGCGCCCGCAGGACATCAAGTCTCTTGAGGACGTGCGCAGGCTCCCCTTCACGCTGAAGGGTGACCTGCGAGAGCACTATCCGTTCGGCATGTTCGCGCGGCCGCGCGAGCAGCTCGCGCGCCTGCATGCCTCCTCCGGCACCACCGGCAAGCCGACCGTGGTCGGCTACACCGCGCGCGACCTCGATACCTGGGCGGACCTGATGGCGCGCTCGATGGCCTGCGCGGGGGCGCGCCCCGGCGACGTGGTGCACAACGCCTACGGCTACGGCCTGTTCACCGGCGGACTGGGCGCGCACTACGGGGCCGAGCGCCTCGGCGCCACCGTGGTGCCGATGTCGGGCGGCTCGACCGAGCGCCAGGTGCTGCTGATCCAGGACTTCGGTGCGCGCGTGTTGTGCGCGACGCCCTCCTATGCGCTCGCCATCGCCGAGGTCGCCGAGCGCGAGGGCGTGGACCTGCGCGCCTCGAAGCTCGAGGTCGGCCTGTTCGGCGCCGAGCCGTGGAGCGAGGCGATGCGCCGCGAGATCGAGGCGCGCATGGGCCTGAAGGCCGTGGACGTCTACGGGCTCTCGGAGATCATGGGGCCGGGCGTCGCCGTGGAGTGCGAAGCGCAGGACGGCCTGCACGCCTGGGAGGATCACTTCCTCATCGAGATCATCGACCCGGACACCGGGGCGCCGTTGCCCGAGGGCGAGGCGGGCGAGCTGGTCATCACCACGCTCACCAAGGAGGCGCTGCCGATGCTGCGCTACCGCACGCGCGACATCACGCGCGTGACCACCGCGCGCTGCGCCTGCGGCAGGCGCCACGTGCGGCTGCAGCGCATCACGGGCCGCAACGACGACATGCTGATCATCCGCGGCGTGAACGTGTATCCGTCGCAGATCGAGGCGGTGCTCGTGGGGCTGCCCGGCGTCGCGCCGCACTACCAGCTGGTCGTCGAGAGGAGCGGCAGCCTCGACGAGCTGACCGTCGAGGTCGAGGCGGCCACGCTCGAGCACGCGCTCGAGGAGCTGCAGGAGCGCGTGCGGCACCAGATCAAGTCCATGATCGGCGTCACCACGCGCGTGGTGGCGAAGAAGCCGGGTGAAGTGCCGCGCTCGCAGGGCAAGGCGGTGCGCGTGCGCGACCTGCGTCCGAAGAAGGCCTGATGTTCGCCAACGTCGCCCGCAGCCGCCTGCTGCCGATGTCGGTGCCGTTCCGCTACTTCGGCGCGGCAGTGGCATTGCACATCGCCGCCTGGGCGGCGCTGCTCGCGGGGGCGCGAGACGTGGCCGCCTTTCCCGGCGGCCTCGGCTGGCCGTTCGCGGCGCTGCACCTCGCGACGCTCGGCGTGCTGGCGATGGCGGCGATCGGCGCGACGCTGCAGCTGCTGCCGGTGGCGACGCGCCAGCCGGTGCGCTCGGTGGGCGCGGCCAAGCTCGTCTGGTGGCTGTTCGTCCCGGGCGTGCTGCTGTTCGGGGGCGGCGCGGCGGCCTACGCGCCGCGCGCCATGGCGCCGGGCGCCGTGCTTGCGTTGGCGGCGCTCTCCCTGTACGGCTGGCTGCTCGCGCGCAACCTGTGGAGCGCGCGCGGCATGCCGGTGGTGGTGGCGCACGGCTGGGCGGCGCTCGCCGCGCTCGCCGGGCTCGCCTTCACGGGACTTGCGCTCGTGGCGCGCTACGAGCACGGCCTGGCGCTCGATCACTCGGCGTTCCGCGTCGCGCACCTCGTGCTCGCCGCCTACGGCTTCATGGGCCTGCTGGCGCTCGGCCTGTCGCAGTTCCTGCTGCCGATGCTGGCCGTCGCGCGTCCGCCCGCGCCGCGCAGCGCCTACGCCGCCCTCGGCACGGCGCTCGCCGCCATCCTGCTTGCGCTCGGCGGCTTCCTGGGCGCCGCCGCGCTCGCCGGGCTCGTGGCGGCGGCGATCCACGTCGTGTCGCTCGAGCGCTCGTTGCGCGCGCGCCTGCGCCCGGCGCTCGGGCCCGCGTTCCAGCTGGTGCGCGCGAGCTGGGCGCTGCTCCTCGCCAGCCTCGCGCTCGCGCTCGCCATGGCGCTCGGCTGGGCGCCGCCGCGCGCGGGCGTGCTGTTCATCGTGCTGCTCGTGCCCGGCTGGCTGCTGACGTTCCTGCTCGGCGTGCTGCAGCGCATCGTGCCCTTTCTTGCCTCGGTGCACGCGGGCGCCCGCGCGCCGCCGCTCGCTTCCGCGCTCAGCCCGCAGGGGCCGCTCGCCGCGCACCGCGTGCTGCATTTCGCCGCTCTCGCCGGGCTGCTCGCCGGGGTGGCGCTCGATGCGCTGTGGCTGGTGCAGGTGGCAGCCGCCGCCGGCCTTGCCGGCGCGCTTGCTTTCGCCGCCTTTTTCGCCGGCGTGCTCGGCCGCCTGAAGAGCGCGCGCGTGCCCGCGCACGCCTGAGGACCGCCCCATGGACTTCAACCGCCACATCAGCCGCCGCCTGCACGAGGAGCACGAGGCGACGCTCGCGCTCTGGGGGCGCCTGGAGCAGACGCTCGCCATGCGCGGCGCGAAGCCGCCCACCGAGGAAGACTTGCGCCTGGTGCGCGACTGCACGGCCCAGATCGCCGACGAGGTGACGCGCCACTTCGCCTTCGAGGAGAAGGACCTGTTTCCGCTGCTCGCGGCTTCCGGCGAAGGCGACATCGCCGGGCTGCTCGCCGAGGAGCACGCGACGATCCGCGAGGCCGCGCGGCGCTTCGGCGAGCTCGCGCAACCGTCCGCCGACCTGCAGGCGCGCTGGCCCGAGGCGCGCGCGCTGGCGCTGGAGCTCGCCGAGCGGCTGGTGAGCCACGTGCAGAAGGAAGAGATGTCGCTGCTGCCCTCGCTCGAGGACCTGCTCGACGAGGAAACCGACCAGGCACTCGCCGGGAGCTACGTATGAACGCAAAGAAGAAACGCCCCTCCGCGCCAGCGGCAACGAAGTCACGCCTGCTCACCCCGGCGGCGAAGACGCGGCCGCTCGCGCCCGCCGACCTCGACGCGGTGGTCGCCATCGACGCCGAGCTCATGGGCCGCACGCGCCGCGCCTACTTCGAGCGGCGGCTCAACGCCGCGCTGCGCCAGCCCAAGCTCCACCTGCAGTTCGCCGCCGAGGTGGACGGCAGGCTGGCAGGCCACGCGCTCGGGCGCGTGCTCGAGGGCGAGTTCGGCCGCGCGCAGCCCGGGCTGCGGCTGGAGGTGATCAGCGTGGCGCGCGGCGCGCAGGGCCGCGGCGTCGGCTGGGCGCTGCATGCCGCGCTGGAGGCGGCGGCGAGAAAGCGTGGCCTCGCCGAGCTGCGCACCGCCGCGCCCTGGCGCGACACGGCCATGCTGCGCTTTCTCGCCGCGACCGGCTACGCGCTGTCCGGCGCGCTGGTCCTGGAGAGCGCGCTGCAGGACAACCCGCTGCTCACGCGGCCGGAGTCCGTCGCCTCGCCCTCGCGCGACAAGCCCGGCGACCCGAACGACTGGAGCGCGCCGCAGGCGAACGACTACGAGCAGCTCGCCCGCGATACCGCGGACGTGCGCCTGCTGGCGGCGAAGGACCTGGACGACGTGGTGCGCATCGACCACCACGTCACCGGGCGCGACCGCCGCGCCTTCGTCCAGCACGCGCTCGACGAGGCGCTGCGCGAGACGGGCGTGCGCATCTCGCTCGCCGCGCGCAAGGACGGCATCATGGCCGGCTACGTCATGGCGCGCGCCGACCTCGGCGACTTCGGCCGCACCGAGCCCGTGGCGGTGATCGACACGCTCGGCGTGGCGCCCGAGTACGAGCACCACGGCATCGGCCACGCGCTGCTGCAGCAGCTGTTCCTCAACCTCAACGCGCTGCACATCGAGCGCGTCGAGACCGTGGTCGCGGTGCAGGCGCAGGGGCTGCTGCACTTCTTCCTCGGCATCGGCTTCGCGCCGTCGCAGCGCCTCGCGTTCGTCAAGCGGCTGACATGATTCCCTGGGACGCGCGCTACGAGGTCGGCATCGCCGTCATCGACGGCCAGCACCGCGAGATGGTGGACATCGCCAACCGCCTGCTCGCCGGACTGCGCGCGGGCGCCGCGCGCGACGACCTGGTGGAGACGCTGCGCGCGCTGGTGCGCGCCGCCGAGCACAACGTCGCCACCGAGGAGCGCCTGATGCAGGAGCACGGCTTGTCGCCCGCGCACCATGCCGCGGAGCACGAGCGGCTGCTGGAGGAAATCCGGCGCTTCGACCTGAAGCTGGACGAGCGCGGCCTCGCCGAGAGCGCGCGCTTCCTGCACGAGTGGCTGCTCGGGCACATCGACGAGGACGACCGACCGTTCGCCGAGCAGTTGCGCGCGCGCGGAGTGACCTGAAAGGGGAATGCCATGAAGCTCGACGCAAAGACCGCCGTGGTCACCGGTGCCGCCTCCGGCATCGGGCGCGCGACGGCGGAGGCGCTCGCCGCCGCGGGCGCGCACGTGATCCTCGGCGACGTGAACCTGGAGGCCGGCGAGGCCGCGGCCGCCGCCATCCGCGCGCAAGGCCGGGGCGCGGACTTCCTGCGCCTCGACGTCACCGACCTGTCGTCGGTGGAGTCGTTCCGGCGCGAGGCGCTCGCGCGCCGCAAGGAGGTGCACATCGTCGCCAACGTCGCCGGCTGGGGCCGCACCGAGCCGTTCGTCAAGAACACGCCCGAGTTCTGGAAGAAGCTCGTCGACCTCAATCTGATGGGCCCGGTG
>Ga0224500_10000648_pt1 | contig 22984 bp, 21 predicted proteins | sample SF_Oct11_sed_USG_FD_168126 | JGI IMG/M metagenome (GOLD analysis project Ga0224500, IMG submission 168126) | Sediment microbial communities from San Francisco Bay, California, United States - SF_Oct11_sed_USGS_4_1 | ecosystem: Environmental > Aquatic > Marine > Sediment | place: USA: California... | reverse complement strand
CCCGGATCGGTCAGACATGAATTATCGCCACGCGTTCCATGCGGGGAACTTCGCGGACGTGCTGAAGCACGTCGTGCTCATGATGCTCGTCGAGCACCTGAAGAAGAAGCCCGCGCCGTTCTTTTATCTCGATACGCATGCGGGCGGCGGCACGTACGACCTGAGCCTCGGCGAGTCGCAGCGCAGCGGCGAATACAAGAACGGCATCGGTCGGCTGCTCGAGTTCCCGGAAGTCGCCTTGCCGGCGGAAGTCGCCGGGTATGTCCGGCTGGTGAAGGCATGCGCCGGCCCGGGCCGCAGCGCGATCACGGCTTACCCTGGCTCACCGACCATCGTCGCGAAGATGCGTCGCCTGACCGACCGGATGGTGCTGGCGGAGACGCATGCGCGCGAAGCGCTGGCACTGCGCTCCAGCCTTGGCTGGCAGAAACTCGTGTCGATCGTCGAGAGTGACGGCTACGCCGCGCTCAAGGCCCAGTTGCCGCCGCGCGAGAACCGCGGCCTGGTGCTGATCGATCCGCCCTTCGAAACGGACAACGAGTTCGACCGCATTCTCGGTGCGCTCGAAACCAGTTACGAACGCTGGCCGACCGGCACGTACTGCATCTGGTACCCGCTCACGGAACGCGCGGCGCCGCTGCGTTTCCGCCGCAATCTCGAAGGTTCGGGCATCCGCAAGGTGCTCGACGTGACGATGAGCGTGATGCCGGATGACACGGCCGTGGGCCTGCGCGGGTCTGGCCTCGTGATCGTGAACCCGCCGTGGATGCTCGATGAACGGCTCGCGGAACTGCTGCCGGACCTGCACCGGCTGCTGGTGCCCGACGGTGCCGGGGGAACGAGCGTCGATTGGTGGATCGGCGAATAGCAGGGGCTAGGGGATGCGGGTTGGGGGATGGTCGGAACGTAGACTGAGACCACTGGCGCGATCCTCCGACTATCCCCCAACCCCCATCCCCTATCCCCTTCTCCTCACTTCCGCGTAGCGGAAGCACGTCACCAGGTGATCGTTCACCATCCCCGTCGCCTGCATGTGCGCGTACATGATCGTGGAGCCCACGAACTTGAATCCTCGACGCTGCAGGTCCTTGCTGAACGCATCCGACTCCGGCGAAGTCGCCGGCACCTGTGACATGTCGCGCCATCGATTCACGATCGGCTGGCCGCCGACGAACCGCCAGCTGTATTGCGCGAAGCTGCCAAATTCCTCCTGCACTTCGAGAAAGCAGCGCGCATTGGTGATCGCGGCCGCGACCTTGAGCCGGTTGCGCACGATGCCCGGGAACTGCAGCAGCTTCTCGACCTTGCGCGAATCGAACCTCGCCACCTTCACCGGATCGAAGTCGGCAAACGATGCTCGGTAACCCTCGCGCTTGCGCAGGATCGTCGACCAGCTGAGCCCGGCCTGCGCGCCTTCCAGCACCAGGAACTCGAACAACCGGCGGTCGTCGTGGACCGGCACTCCCCATTCCTGGTCGTGATAGGCGATGTAGTCCGCGCTCATGCCGGCATACGACCAGCCGCAGCGGGGCCGGGAATCAGGCGCTAGCGACGCGGGCTGAACCGCAGCTGGCGCAGGCTTCCGGGCGGTCGCAGCAGGCTTCCGGGCGACCTTGGCGGCGGGAGGCTTGGCTCGACCTGGAACTGCCGATAACCGGGTCGAACGGGATCTGCTGCTCATGCGCGGATTCTGCACTCGGCGCTGCGGCGATTGCGTTCTTTTCGCGGCAGGTCCCGCTCGGGTATAAAGTCCGGACTCGGATCGGAAAAGCGCCAGTCCCCATGACCCACCCCGACGCCCCCGGCCAGTTCCCTCGTGTGCGCATGCGCCGCATGCGCCGCGACGCGTTCTCTCGGCGCATGATGCGGGAAACGACGCTGACGCCGGACGACTTGATCTTTCCCATGTTCGTCATGGAGGGCGCCGGGCAGCGCGTGGCGATCCCGTCCATGCCGGGCATCGAGCGCGTGTCGGTGGATGAACTGGTCCGCGAGGCCGAAGCCGTCGCGCGCCTCGGCATACCGGCACTCGCCCTCTTCCCGGTCACGCCGCTCGAGGTGAAGAGCCTCGACGGCCGCGAAGCCTGGAATCCCGATGGTCTGGCACAACGAGCCGTACGCGCGATCAAGAAGGCCGTGCCCGAACTCGGCGTCGTCACGGACGTCGCGCTCGATCCGTTCACCACCCACGGCCAGGACGGCATCATTGACGAATCCGGCTACGTGATGAACGACGTGACGGTCGAGGCGCTGGTGCAGCAGGGCCTGTCGCACGCCGAAGCTGGCGCAGATGTCGTGGCGCCCTCCGACATGATGGACGGCCGCATCGGCGCGCTGCGCGACGCGCTCGAGGCTGCGGGCCACATCCACACCCGCATCCTGGCTTACTCGGCGAAATACGCGTCGAGCTACTACGGCCCGTTCCGCGATGCCGTGGGCTCGGCCGGCAACCTGGGCAAGGGCAACAAGTACAACTACCAGATGGACCCGTGCAATTCGGACGAGGCGCTGCGCGAAGTCGAGCTCGATCTCGCCGAGGGCGCCGACATGGTGATGGTGAAGCCCGGCATGCCGTACCTCGACATCGTGCGTCGCGTGAAGGAACGCTTCGGGGCACCGACGTTCGTGTACCAGGTCAGCGGCGAGTATGCGATGCACATGGCGGCAGCGCAGAACGGTTGGCTCGACGAGCGCGCCGTCGCGCTCGAATCGCTCAACTGCATCAAGCGCGCGGGCGCCGACGGCATCCTGACCTACTTTGCAAAACGAGCAGCGACTTGGCTGAAGGAAGGAGGTTAGGGGTCAGTCGGAACGTCGCGCGGGCGACGAAGCTCGAACCCTCCGACTGACGCCGCACCTCTGACTAACCCCTAACCCCTGACCCCTTTCCCCCATGCCTGACTCCTACGCCCTCTTCGGCTACCCGGTCCAGCACAGCTGGTCGCCGTTCATCCACGGCCTGTTTGCACGGCAGACCGGGCAGGACATGCTGTACCGGCTGCATGAAGCGCCGCCGGACCAGTTCCGTCACGACATGCTCGAGTTCTTTTTCGAGCAGGGCGGGTGCGGCGCCAACGTCACGCTGCCGCACAAGCGCGCGGCCGCAGAGCTGGTCAATGAGCTCACCCCCCGGGCCCAGCTCGCGGATGCCGTCAATACCGTCCTGCGTCGTGATGGCGAACTGATCGGCGACAACACGGATGGCGCCGGACTGGTCACCGACCTCAGGCAGAACCTCCAGCTGAACCTCACGTCGCCACGCATACTGATGCTCGGCGCCGGCGGTGCGGCGCGCGGAGCGCTCGGGCCGTTGCTGGAACTGAACCCGTCGACGCTCGTGATCGCCAACCGCACGGCCAATCGCGCCATCGAGCTGGCCGAGGAATTCTCCGGCCGCGGTGCAGTAAGCGGTGCCGCCTTCGACGGTGTCGAGCCGCTCGACCCGTTCGACCTGATCATCAATGCCACTTCGGCCAGCCTCAAAGGCGCAGTGCCACCGATCCATTCCGGCGCGGTGGACAGGAACACCGTGTGCTACGACATGGCATACGGGATCGGCGAAACGCCCTTCACGCGATGGGCCCTTGATCGCGGCGTGAGAAACGTGGCGCAGGGCTGGGGCATGCTCGTCGAACAGGCGGCCGAAGCGTTCTTCGTGTGGCGCGGCGTGCGCCCGCAGACGCCCCCCGTGCTGCAAGCCCTGCATTTCCGCGCTAACTACCTGGCGTCAGCTGCGCGTACTCGTTCTTGAGCAGCACGTAATCGCGCGCCATCTCGGGGATGCGCGCAATCTCCTCGGGCCGCAACTCGCGCGAGCGGCGCGCGGGGTAGCCGACGTACAGGTAACCGGATTCGAGCTGCTTGCCCGGCGTGACGACACTGCCGGCGCCGATGATCACGTCGCTCGCGACGGCGACGCCATCCAGCACGATGGCGCCGATACCGACCAGCACGCGGTCCGCGATCGTGCAGCCGTGCAGCGCGACCTTGTGCCCGATGACGACGTCCTCGCCGAGGATGGTGGCCCAGCCCGCGTCGTTGCCAGGATAGGGACGCGCGACGTGGATGATGCTGCCGTCCTGGACGTTGCTGCGATCACCGATGCGGATCCGATTGACGTCGCCGCGGACCAGCGCGAACGGCCAGATCGACACGTCTGCGCCGAGCACGACGTCACCGACGACCAGCGCCGCAGGATCGATCCACGCACCCGGCCCCAGGGTGGGAGGTACGCCGCGATAGGTTCGAATCGCCATGCTGGACTGCTCGCATTCCCCGGACTTGAGACGCACAGTCTAGACGGTGCCACCTGGCAACCGGCAATCTAGCGGCTCGCGGGGTCATTCCCGCCCCGGAATATCCCCAGGGAGCCGCCGATGCTGGTCATGCTGTTGCTGTTCGTCGCGCTGCTGTTCGTGGCGTCCGTCTATGTCGTGCGCATCTACAACGGACTCGTCGCCTTGCGCGAGAACGTGCGCAAGGCCTGGGCCAACATCGACGTGCTGCTCACGCAGCGCCACGACGAGTTGCCGAAGCTGGTCGAGACCTGCAAGCGCTACATGCAGTACGAGCAGGAGACGCTGGAGCGCGTGATGCAGGCACGCTCGGCGGTATTCAAGGCGCAGGGCAGCGGGGACGTTGCAGCACTCGGCGTGGCCGAGGACCAGCTGCGCCAGGGTCTCGGCCGCCTGTTCGCGGTGGCGGAGAATTACCCGGACCTCAAGGCCGACAACGGCTTCCGCCACCTGCAGACCCGCATCTCGCAGCTGGAAGAAGCGATCGCGGACCGCCGCGAGCTCTACAACGAGTCGGTGAACCTCAACAACATCCGCATCCAGACCTTCCCGGACCTGCTGGTCGCGCGCATGTTCGAGTTCAAGGCGGCGCAGCTGCTCGAATTCACCGACGAGCAGAAGCGCGACGTGGACCTGGGCAAGCTCTTTGGCTGATAGCGATTTCTGGTTCTGGCTGCTGACGCTGGGTGTCGCCGTCGTGGCGGGCGGCGCGGCAGCGCTGCGCTGGCTCAAGATCGCGCGGCTCATCGAGGACACGCCGACGTCGCGCATCCGCTCGGCGGCGCAGGGTTACGTCGAGCTCCTGGGTAACGGGCTGCTCCTGCCAGGCACGAACAATCCCGCGCCGCTCACGCAACGGCCTTGCGTGTGGTGGAGCTACAGGATCGCGAAGCGCACGGAACGCGGCACAGGCAGGAACCGGCGTAAGAGCTGGCAGACGATTGCGTCGGGCACGTCGTCGATCGCGTTCCTGCTCGATGACGACACTGGCCAGTGCATCGTGCAGCCCGACGGCGCCGAAGTCGTACCCGCTGAATCGACCACGTGGTACGGCGACACGCCCTGGCCCGCGTCGGGACCCGACCGGAAACTGTCGCTGACCGGAGGCCGCGGCTACCGCTACGTCGAGGACCGCATCTACGAGCACGAGCGCCTGTACGCCCTGGGTAATTTCCGCTCGACGGCGTCGTCCGGCGAACTCGACCAGCAGGCGGAACTGGCCCGGGTGCTGGCCGAATTGAAGGAGGACCAGCCTGCCCTGCTGCAGCGCTTCGACCGGGACGGTGACGGCCGGATCGACATGGTCGAGTGGGAGGCCGCTCGGCAGGAGGCTCGGCGTGCTCTTACGGAGCGCGGCGCTGAGCGCCCGCCCCGGCAGACTTTCCACGTGTTGTGCCGTCCGGACGGCGACCGGCTGTTCCTGCTCGCCGCGCTGCCTCCAGGCGACCTGACCCGCCACTACCGCAGGCGGGCCGCGTTCGCTTTCCTGGGCTTCGTCGCCGCCGTGTACGCGCTCGGCTGGCTGCTGCAGGGCGCGTTCGGCTGAATCCGGGGCCGCCGCGCCGCTAGAATGGCGCGCATGGACAACCCCCTCCTGCACGAAGCGAGCCTGCCTGCCTTTCTTGCGATCCGCCCGGAGCACATCGAACCGGCCGTCAGGCAGGTGCTGGGCGATAACCGGCAAGGCTTGCAGGAACTGCTTGATTCAGGCGCCGAGGGCTGGGACGGCATCGTCGTTCCCATCGAACGGATGCAGCACAGGCTCGCGCGCACCTGGTCGCCGGTGGGTCACCTCAATGGCGTGGCGAACAGCGACGAACTGCGGGCAGCTTACAACACGTGCCTGCCGCTGCTGACCGCGTATCACACCGAGATCGCACAGAATGCCGCGCTGTGCTCGGCCTACCAGCGCATCAAGGACACGCAATACGCCGACCTGCAGCCGGAGCAGCGCAAGCTCGTCGACAACGCGCTGCGTGACTTCCGTCTCTCCGGTGTCGCGCTCGCACCTGACCGCAAGCAGCGCTTCCGCGAACTCATGGAGCGCCTGTCGACGGCACAGGCGAAGTTCGACGAGAACGTGCTCGATGCCACCAATGCCTGGACGCGCGTCGTCGAGGACCGGGCTGAACTCGCCGGCCTGCCCGCCGCGGTCGTCGCCCGTGCGCGCGCCGAGGCCGAGAAGAACGGCCGCAGCGGCTGGGTGTTCACTCTCGACGCGCCGAATTACCAGGCGGTCCTGACGCATGCCGAAGACCGGCAGCTGCGCCTGGACTTCTACACGGCCTGGCTCACGCGCGCCTCCGAGCAGGGTCCGGCGCAGTGGGACAACACGGCGCTGATCGAGGAAATCCTCGCGCTGCGGCACGAGGCCGCGCAGCTCGCTGGTTTCGCCAGCTTCGCGGACTACTCGCTCGCCACCAAGATGGCGCGCGATCCCGCCGAGGTGCTGGAGTTCCTGCGTCGGCTGGCGCGCCTGTGCCGGCCGGCCGCGCAGCGCGAGTTCGCCGAACTCGAAACGTTCGCGGGCACCCGGCTCGAAGCCTGGGACGTGGCGTTCCACTCGGAGCGCCTCAAGCGCGAGCGCCTGGCCGTCTCCGAGGAGGAGCTGCGCCCGTACTTCCCCTTGCCGCGCGTGCTGCAGGGCCTGTTCGCCGTGGCGCAGCGTCTCTACGGAGTGCGCATCGAGGAACGCAAGGCCGTCGAGGTGTATCACCCCGACGTCAGCTACTACGACATCATCGGCAGCGAGGGGGAGCCTCGCGGCGGGTTCTTCCTCGACCTCTACGCGCGACCCAGGAAACGCGGCGGCGCCTGGATGGACGAATGCATGGGGCGGATCAACCTGCCGGGCGCGCACGCGCTGCCGGTCGCCTACCTCGTCTGCAACTTCACGCCACCGGGCCCGGACCGGCCCTCGCTGCTGACGCACTACGAAGTGCTGACGCTGTTCCACGAGTTCGGCCACGGCCTGCACCACATGCTGACGCGCGTGAATTTCCCTAGCGTGGCCGGCATCAATGGCGTGCCGTGGGATGCGGTCGAGCTGCCGAGCCAGTTCATGGAGAACTTCGCCTGGCGCGCAGAGGTGCTGCCGCTCATCTCGGGCCACGTCGAGACCGGCGAGCCGCTGCCGCTCGACGCGCTGCGCAAGTTGCAGGCGACGCGCTCGTTCCAGGCCGGCCTGCAGTCGGTCCGACAGCTCGAGTTCGCGCTGTTCGATTTCCGCTTGCACGCCGAGTTCTCGCCCGAACACGGCTCGCGGCTGATGCAGACGCTGGCGCAGGTGCGTGACGAGGTGGCCGTCGTGCGTCCGCCGGCGTTCAACCGCTTCCCGCACAGCTTCCAGCACATCTTCTCGGGCGGCTACGCCGCGGGATACTACAGCTACAAGTGGGCCGAGGTACTGTCGGCAGACGCCTTCGGCGCATTCGAGGAATCCGGCATCTTCGATGCTGCGACTGCCCGCCGCTTCCTCGGCTCGATCCTCGAGCGGGGCGGCAGCCGCGACGCGATGGAAGCGTTCGTCGAGTTCCGGGGCCGCAAGCCCGAACTCGAGCCGCTGTTGCGACAGCTGGGCCTGGCCGCATGACCCGTGCGATTGCCACCTGGAACGTGAATTCACTGCGGGTGCGCTTGCCGCACCTCACGGAGTGGCTCGCGGCCAACCCGATCGACGCCATCGCGCTGCAGGAGACCAAGCTGCCCGATGCCGATTTTCCCGCAGCCGGCCTGCAGGCCCTCGGCTGGCACTGCGCGTTCAGCGGACAACGCACCTACAACGGCGTCGCGATCCTCAGCCGCGATCCCGTCACTGACGTCGTCGCGGGCATTCCCGGCTTCGACGACGAACAGCGTCGCGTGCTCGCTGTCTCGCTCGGGAGCCTGCGCGTCATCGACGTCTACGTGCCGAACGGACAGACGGTCGGCTCGGACAAGTTTGCCTACAAGCTGCGCTGGTTCGACGCGCTGCGTGAGTACGTGGCCGCGGAACTGGCCCGCCATCCGCAGCTCGTCGTGCTCGGCGACTTCAACGTCGCGCCGGAGGATCGCGACGTGCACGATCCCAAGGCCTGGGAAGGTTCGGTGCACGTGAGCCCGCCCGAACGCGCGGCGCTGCAGGCGCTGCTGGGCGCCGGGCTCGCGGATTGCTTCCGCCTGTTCGAACAGCCCGAGAAATCGTACTCGTGGTGGGACTACCGGATGATGGCATTCCGCCGCAATGCGGGCCTGCGCATCGACCTGATCCTCGCGTCGAACGCGCTCGCTCAGAAGTGTGGCGCCTGTCACATCGACAAGGCGCCACGCAAGCTGGAGCGGCCGTCGGATCACGCTCCCGTCGTCGCGAGTTTTGACATATAGAGCCGGGCGTGGTCAAGAAGCGGCTGCGTCGCCCCCGTGCGGGCCGTCTTTGCTCTGGCGCTTTCGGGCCAAGAGCATAGACTCGCCCGAAACCAGTGCGCGCCCCAACGCCCATGCAGTTCCGCCGCAGCGATTACGACGTCACCAACACCGTGCAGGTGAGCTCGGTGGCGTCCGTGCGCAAGGCCGTCGAGGAGCTATTTCAGCAGACCTGGCCTGGTGCGAATACCGCGAGGCTGACGACGGCGTTTACCGACTTCGAGCGTTTGTTCTCCGGCCAGTTTCCGGGCTACCTGGGCTGCGACACCGTCTATCACGACATGCAGCATTCGCTGGACGACACGCTCGCGATGGCGCGCCTGCTCGCCGGCTACGAACGCACGCAGGCACCGGAACAGCGCCTTGGCGCCGACCGCGCGCTGCTCGGCATCATCGTCGGGCTGTTCCACGACTCGGGTTACATCCGCCAGATCGACGACAGGCAGCATCGCAACGGCGCGGAATTCACCCGCACCCACGTGATGCGGGGGGCGGGCTTTCTCTCGCGCTACCTGCCGGCCATCGGTCTCGCCAACTGGGTGCCGGTCGCAGCGCAGGTGATTCACTTCACCGGCTACGAGGTGCCGTTCAAGGACATCCGGCTCGATGACGTGCGCGACCGGCGCGTCGGTCACCTGCTCGGAACGGCCGACATGCTCGCGCAGATGTCGGACCGCTGCTACCTCGAGAAGTGCCGCGACCGCCTTTACCCCGAGTTCGTGCTCGGTGGCGTCGCCATGCAGCGCGAGAGCGACGGCGGCCTCAAGGTCCAATACGGCTCGGGCCTCGACGTGCTGCGCCAGACGCCACAGTTCTTCGAGTTCACGATGCGCACGCGCCTCGACGGTGAGTTCGGCGGAGCCTACCGCTACGTCGAAAGCCTGTACGGCGGCCGCAATCCCTACCTGGAAGCGATCAACCGGAACCTGGCCTACCTGACGCGCGTGCTCGAGACCAGCAACTGGAGCATGCTGCGGCGCTCACCGCCCCTGTTCACGTGGGAAAAGAATCCCATCGAAACCATGCGCTCGCTGGTGATCCGTCACATCCGCATGGCGGTCGAAACGGCCTGAATCGCGGCCGCGGGCAGGGCAAGCGCGACCTGCGTCAGGACTTCAGGCTGCGCAGGAACTGCGCCGGGTCCTCGCCGCGCTCGAGCACCTCGACCAGTGCCGATCCCACGACGACGCCGTCGACGTGCCCCCGCATGCGCATGACGTGCTCGGCCGTGCGAATGCCGAAACCGGCGCACACCGGTACCGGTGACATCGACTGCACGCGATCCATGTACTCCAGCACTTCGTCCGGCACCGCCACGGACTTGCCCGTGGTGCCGGTCATGGTCACCGCGTACACGAAACCCTGGCTTGCGCTGCAGAGCATCCTGAGCCGCGCATCCGGCGTGACCGGGGTGACCATCTGCACCAGCGCGATGCCGACGCGGTCGAGCGCCGCCCGCATGTCCGCGCTCTCTTCATACGGCAGGTCGGGAATGATGAATCCCGACACGCCCGCATTCCTCGCCACCTCGGGCAGCCGCTCGAGCCCGAACGCGAGCAGCGGATTCAGGTAGCTCATGAGCAGCAGGGGTGCCTGCGGACGCGGCTGCATGGCCGCCAGCTCGCCAAGCAGCCACGTCAGCGTGAAGCCGCCCTGCAGCGACGCGAAGCTCGCGCGCTGGATCGTGGCGCCATCGGCCATCGGGTCGCTGAACGGCACGCCGATTTCGACGACGTCGGCCTCGGCCGCGATCGCGCGCAGGTTGTGCGTGAAGTGCGCGCGGTCCGGAAACCCCGCGGTCATGAATGCCACGACGGCAGGCCGACCGCGCGCAGCCGTGCTCTTGATCGCCGCGCTGATGCTGTCACGCGGTCTTGCGGTGCCAGTCGTTATCAGAGTCGTCATCAGGTTTTTCCCTTCAGCAGCGTGCGCTGCAACGTCGGCATGTCCTTGTCGCCGCGGCCGGACAAGCCGATCAGGATGCGGCACCCGGGGTTGCTCGCGGCGTACTTGCGCGCTCCCGCGAAGGCGTGCGCAGTCTCGATGGCCGGCAGGATGCCCTCGTACCGGCTGCACTCCGACAGCGCCTCGAGCGACTCGTCGTCTTCGGCCGCGGCGAAGCCGAGGCGGCCGATGCTCGCCAGCAGGGCGTGTTCCGGTCCCACGCCCGGGTAATCGAGCCCGGCCGAGACCGACTGCGTTTCCTGGACCTGGCCGTGCTCATCCTGCAGCAGCAGCGAGTAGCAGCCCTGCAGCACGCCCGGCGTGCCGTACGCGAGCGAAGCGGCGTTCTGTCCGAGACCCGGGCCGATGCCGCCGGCCTCGAAGCCGAGCAGCTTGACCTCGGTGTCCGGCACGAACGGGTGAAACAGGCCGATGGCGTTCGAGCCGCCGCCCACGCAGGCGACCACGACGTCCGGCAGTGCTCCTGCCTGCGCGAGCATCTGGGCGCGCGCCTCGACGCCGATCACGCGCTGGAATTCGCGCACCATGTACGGATACGGGTGCGGGCCCACGGCCGAGCCGAGAATGTAGAACGTGCCGTTCGGGTCCGAGACCCAGTCGCGCAGGGCTTCGTCGATGGCGGCACGGAGCGTCTTGTCACCGCCCGTGACCGGCACGACTTCGGCGCCGAGCAGTTTCATGCGACCGACGTTCGGCGCCTGCCGCTCCATGTCGATCGAACCCATGTAGACCGTGCACGGCATGCCCAGGCGCGCGCATGCGGCGGCGGTAGCCACCCCATGCTGGCCTGCGCCAGTCTCCGCGACGATGCGCTTCGCGCCGAGGCGCTTTGCCAGCAGGCCCTGCCCGATCGCGTTGTTGATCTTGTGCGCGCCGGTGTGCGCGAGGTCTTCACGCTTCAGCCACACTTCCGCGCCCCAGCGCTGCGACAACGTCGCTGCATAGGTGAGCGGCGTGGGCCGGCCGACCCAGGTGCGCAGTTGCAGGTCGAGTTCGGCCTTGAAGGCGGGATCCGGCAGGATGTCGCGGATGCCTTGTTCGAGGCGATCGAGCGCGGGTACCAGCGTCTCGGGCACGTAGCGGCCGCCAAACGGGCCGAAGCGGCCGCGGGCGTCCGGAAACTCGCCCCTGAGCGTCTGCGCCAGCAGCGCCTCGCGGTCGATCTTGAGGGCCTGGGTCTTCATTGCTGCATTACTCCCAAAGACTGTGATGCGACCCGCGCCTGCGCTGCACGCGCCGCATTCACGAAATTCCGGATCAGCACGGCATCCTTGACGCCGCGCGTGGATTCGACACCCGAGCTCACGTCGATGCCGAACGGCCGCACGACCGCGATGGCCTCTGCGACATTCGACGCGTCCAGTCCGCCGGCGAGCACGAGTTCGCCCGCGGCAGCCAGGCCTGCGGCCTCGTTCCAGTCGGCGCGCTCGCCTGCTCCGCTGCGACCGCTCTCGAGCAGGAAGCGGCGCGGCAGGTCTTGCGGCGCTGGCAACGGCCGGTCCGTGCGATACACCGGCAGCACTCGCTGGCCCGCCGGCAATCGGAGCGCGGCCAGGTCCGCGGCATCGGTCTGCACCCAATCGGGGCGCACGGCATCGATTGCGGCGTCGAGCTCCGCCTGCGTCGGGTGCAGAAACACGGCCACCTTCTCGATGCCTCGCGGCACGGTCGCGGCGATGGAGCGAGCCGCGGCCACCGCGAGGTGGCGCGGCGAAGCCGCGTGGAACACGAAGCCGACCGCATCCGCGCCTGCTGCCACGGCAGCCGCCAACGCGTCCGTGGTGCGCAGGCCGCACACCTTGATCCACAGGCGACTCATCGCGCGGCTCCGCGTCCGGCCGCGAGCAGTTCACGGGCAGCCTGTGCGGGATCGTCGCGCTGCATGAGCGTGGTGCCGACGAGTGCCAGCCGATACCCGAGACCGGCAACGATCGCCGCATCGTCGGGCGTGATGACGCCGCTCTCGGCCACCGCGGGCCACTCCGTTGGCAGTTGCTCGCGCAACCGCGCGAGACGGGCAAAGTCGATCTGCAGCGTCTGCAGGTCGCGGCAGTTGAGTCCCATCAGCACCTGTTCGTCGCGGCCGCGCCGCCTGGCGGCGAGGTCGGCAGCGATGGCGAGATCGTCGGCGTCGAAGCCCTCGAGCAGCACAAACAGGCCCTGCTCCGCCGCGGCGTCGAGCATGGTCTCGAGGCGCTCGCGCCCGACCAAGCGCACGATCAGCAGCACGCCGCCGGCCCCGTTCGCCCGCGCTTCGAGCACCTGGTACGGATCGACGAGAAAATCCTTGCGCATCGCCGGCACGCCGTAAGGCGCGAGCGCCGTTGCCGCCTGCCGCAGGTGCGAGAGGTCGCCGTCGAACCGCGACGGCTCCGTCAGGATCGAGCAGACCGCCGCGCCGGCTTCCGCGTAACCGCGCAGCCTTGCGACGGGATCCATCGTCCGCGCGGAGAGATCGCCCAGCGCGGGCGAACGCAGCTTCAGCTCCGCGATCAGGTCGAATCCTGCAGTCGAGAGCCGCAGGCGCGGAACCGGTGGCAGCGCCGCACAGCGTCTGCGCAACTCCGCAACGCCGACGACTGCGCGCGCCGCGATCAAGCGCTGTTCGCTGCCGGTAGCCATGTCGGACAGCAACCCCATCAGGGCGCGCCGCCGATCGAGCGGCCGAACGCGGCGAGCTTTTCGAGCAGGCGCGCGCCATCGCCGCGATCGAGCGCGTCGCTGGCGGCGCGAATGGCGGCGTGCGGATCGGTGACGGTACCCGTTACCTCCAAGGCGAGCGCCGCATTGAGCACGAGCGCGTCCCGGTGCGGGCCGCGATCCTGGCCCGTGAACACGGCACGCATGCCGACCGCGTTGTGCGCGGCGTCCCCGCCTGCAAGCGACTGCGGCGTGCAGCGCACGAGGCCGAACGCGAGCGGATCGCGCTCCGTGCGAACCACGTGCCCGGGCGTCACGTCGTACAACTCGAAGGGGCCGCATGGCGTCGGCTCGTCCCAACCGGGCTCGCCGTGCACGACGAACACGCGCTGGATCGGCATGCCGGCCAGCGTTTCCGCCATCAGGCGGGCCGCGTCGCGGCTGTACGCGCCGATCAGTCCGAAAGCCGGCTCGGCCGGGTTGGTCAGCGGACCGAGCAGGTTGAACACGGTGCGGACGCCGAGTGCACGGCGCACCGGCGCGATTTCCTTCATGGCTGGGTGGTAGTGCGGCGCGAACAGGAAAGTGAAGCCCGTCGCTGCCAGGCATTCGCCCGAGCGCTTTTCGTCGAGCGGCTGCGGCAAGCCGAGGCACTCGAGCAGGTCGGCACTGCCGGATCGACTCGAGATCGAGCGATTGCCGTGCTTGACGACGCGCACGCCCAGCGCGGCCGTCAGCAGCGCAGCGCCTGTTGAAATGTTGAAGCTGCCCGATGCATCGCCGCCGGTCCCGACGATGTCGATGGCGGGCGGTCCGGCGGGCAACGTCGGCCGGCGCGCGAGGCGACGCATCGCCGCAGCGAATCCCCGCACTTCGTCGGCCGTCAGCCCCTTGCTGCGCAACGCGGCCAGCAGCGCACCGGCCATCGCGGGCGCCATCGACGGATCGGTGAGCGCGACCAGCAGCGCAGCGGCCTCGGGCTCCGCCAGGTCCTCGCGGTTGAGCAGTCGCTCGAGTGTTTCGCGCAGTTCCGCCATCGTCGTCGGGCTCAGCGCCGGCCTCCGGTGAACTGCAGGAAGTTGCCCATCAGCAGCGGGCCTGCGGGCGTGAGCACGCTCTCCGGGTGGAACTGCACGCCTTCCACGTTCAACTCGCGGTGGCGCACGCCCATGATTTCGTCTTCCGGCGTGCGGGCCGTGACCTCCAGTATCGACGGCAGCGTCTCGGGTTTCGCGATCAACGAATGGTAGCGGCCGACCGCCATCGGCTGCGGCGCGCCGACGAACACGCCTTGCGCGTCGTGCTGCACGGGCGAGACCTTGCCGTGCATGAGGCGCCCGGCGCGCACTATGTCACCGCCGAAGACTGCGACGATCGACTGGTGCCCGAGGCACACGCCGAGCACGGGGATGCGGCCCGCGAACGCGCGGATCATGTCCATCGACACGCCGGCGCCGTGCGGCGTGCCGGGACCCGGCGAGATGCACAAGTGCGTTGGCTGCAGCGCCTGCGCCTGCTCGATCGTGATCGCATCGTTGCGATGCACGAGCACCTCGGCGCCGAGGACGAGGAACGCCTGGACGAGGTTGTAGGTGAAGCTGTCGTAGTTGTCGACGAGCAGCAGGCGGGAAACGGGCTTCGTCATCACAGTCCCTCCCGCGCAATCTCGAGCGCGCGCCGCAGCACGTCGCTCTTGGCGAACACCTCGCGGTATTCGTTGATCGGCACGCTGTCCGCCACGATACCCGCCCCGGCCTGGAAGCTGTAGGTGTCGCCGTGGAAGACCATCGTGCGGATCGTGATCGCATGGTTCATGTCGCCACCCGCGCCGAAGTAACCCACGGTGCCGCCGTAGAGTCCGCGACGCACTGGCTCGAGTTCGTCGATGATCTCCATCGCGCGCACCTTGGGTGCACCCACCAGCGTGCCGGCAGGGAACGCGGCAGCGAACAGGTCGAACTGGTCGCGGCCCGCAGCGAGGCGGCCGTTGACGCCGCTCACGATGTGCATGACATGGCTGTAGCGCTCGATCGAACGGTACGGATCGACGGTGACGCTGCCGGCCTCGGCGACGCGCCCGAGATCGTTGCGCGCCAGGTCGACGAGCATGACGTGCTCGGCGTTCTCCTTCGGATCCGCGAGCAGCCTGGCTTCATTCGCGAGGTCCTGCTCCGCGTCGGCGCCGCGCGGCAACGTGCCTGCGATCGGTCGCAGGCGCGCAATGCCGCCTTCGAGCTTCACCAGCGCCTCGGGCGACGAACCGACGACGACGCGGTCACCGAGCTCGCAGAAGTACATGTAGGGGGAAGGATTCAGCAGTCGCAGCGCCCGGTACGCCTCGAACGGATCCATGTCGCAACGGCCGGCGAAACACACCGACAGCACGAGCTGGTAGACGTCGCCGGACGCGATGTATTCCTTGGTGCGGGCGACGTTCTGCAGGAAGGACTGTTCGGACAGGCTGGCCGTGGCAGGCCCGAACTTGGTTGCGCGGACCGGGCCCGGCAACCCGCCCCGCAGGGCCTGGATCACCTCGCGACGCAATGCCAGGCGCTCCTGCTCCGGGCCCGCGTGCAGCAATGCCGCGCGGCGCGTGAGGTGGTCGAACGCCAGGAGCGATCGCGGCGCGACGTAATGCGCATCCGGCACGTCCCCTTCGACCCGTGCCGTGGACGGCAGCCGCTCGAAGTAGCGCACCAGGTCGTAGCTGGCCGCACCGACCAGCCCGCCCAGGAGCGGAAAACCCGCCTGGGTCACCTCGGGCCTGGGTGAGCGCGCGAGCGCCTGCCGCAGGGAAGCCAGCAGCTGCGCCTGGTCGGCGGGCCTGGCCTCGCGTACCCCGTTGACGGCCAGGCCGGAGGCATCGAGCCGGTACTCCATGCAGTCGCCGAAGCCGATGAACGAGTAACGGGCGAGACGCTCGCCGCCTTCGACGCTCTCCAGCAGGAACCGCGGGCGGAAAGGCTTCAATTTGAGGTAGGCCGACACCGGTGTGTCGAGGTCGGCTGCAATGTCGAACAAGGTCGTCGTCACCTGCGGTTCCTCTGTAGCGGGGCCCGGGGGACGGACAACAAAAAACCCATCCCACGGTGCTGCGCGGAGATGGGTCCTGGAATCCTGCGAAAGAGACTGACGCGGCCGGCCCCACTCCTAGAAGTGGCGCCACCACCAACCGGTGTTCAGCGTGTTCTGCGCGGTTACGTGCATCTCGCATTGCAGTATCCATGCGCGGGTGTGGACCGTCAAGAAAAGGGGTTAGGGGATGGGGGTTAGTCGGACTGATCCCCAACCCCTATCCCCTTTTCGCCGTTGCCCTAAACTGTCGGGCCTGCAAGTCCCAGGGGTCCTACGGCGTGGCAGCGACTTATCTCGGTGGCGTGGCGTTGCAGCGGATCGGCGAACTGTTCGCCGCCGAGCAGCGTCGCTATGTCGACGCGCACCCGCGGTCGCTGCAGCGCACCGGCCATGGCATAGCCGGCTTCTACGACGGCGTTCCCATGCACTGGATGAGGGACTGGTCGATGCCCTTCCCGTTCGTCGTCGAGTCGGCCCGGGGTGCGACGCTGCGCGACATCGACGGCAATGAATACGCCGACTTCTGCCTCGGCGACACCGGCTCGATGTTCGGCCATTCACCGCAACCCGTTGCGGAAGCCATCGCGCGACAAGCCGGCAAGGGCCTGACGTACATGCTGCCGACGGAGGATGCGATCGCGGTGGGGCCGTTGCTCCACGAACGCTTCGGCCTGCCGCACTGGCAGGTCGCGACCACGGCGACGGATGCCAATCGTTTCGCGCTGCGCGTGGCGCGCGCCGTGACCGGACGCCCGAAGATCCTGGTCTTCAACGGCTGCTACCACGGCACGGTCGACGAAACGTTCGTTCGGCTGGTCGACGGCCGGGCCGTCAATCGCCCGGGCCTGCTGGGCCAGGTCACCGACCTCACGCAGCTCGCGCGCGTCGTCGAGTTCAACGACGTCGACGGACTGCGCCGTGAACTGGCGCATGGTGACGTGGCCTGCGTAATCACCGAGCCCGTGCTCACCAACTCGTGCATGGTGCTGCCGGAGCCGGGCTTTCTCGATCAGGTCAGGCGCCTGACGCGCGCCACCGGCACGCTGCTCCTGATCGACGAGACGCACACCATCTCGACGGGTCCCGGCGGCTACACGCGCGCCCACGGGCTTGAACCCGACCTGTTCGTGCTCGGCAAGCCGGTCGCGGGCGGCGTACCCGCCAGCGTATGGGGCTTCACCGACGAAGTTGCGCGGCGACTGACGGCCGTGCGTGGGCAGACCCCACCCGGTCATTCGGGCATGGGCACGACGCTGTCCGCAAACGCCCTGTCACTGGCCGCGATGCGCGCAACGCTCGAACACGTAATGACGGCCGACGCCTACCGGCACATGGAACGGCTGGCGGCGACGCTCGCGGCAGGCCTGCAGGCGACGATCGAGGCGCGCAGGTTACCCTGGCACGTCGTGCGCGTCGGCGCACGCGTGGAGTTCGTTTGCGCACCCGGCCCGTTGCGTAACGGCACGCAGGCCGAGGCAGCCCATGCACCGGCGCTGGAGCAGGCGGTCCACCTCGCGCTGCTCAACCGGGGTTGCCTCATCGCACCGTTCCACAACATGATGCTGGTGTGTCCGGCGACTGCAGAAGCGCAAGTCGCAACGCTGCAGTCTGCATTCGAGGACGTGACCGGCGCGCTGGTGTCGTAGACCCGCCTCGACTGCGCCGCAGTCACTCCTCGACCCACCGACGACGTATGGAAGACAGTCACCTCATGCATACGGACTGGCAGGTTCTGCTTCGCGGCGCGCGCGTGTTCGACGGCGCGGGCGGCCCGTCTGCCGTGGAAGACATTGCCATCGCAGATGGCAGGATCGCGGCTCGCGGCCCGGGCCTGCCACCCGGCCGCGCCGAGCGGGTCGTCGACGCCACCGGGCGCTGGCTGATGCCGGGGCTGCTCGACATCCACACGCACCTCGACCTCGAGGTGGAACTGGCGCCCGGCCTGCCGGAATCCGTGCGACACGGCACGACGACGGTCGTCGTCGGCAACTGCAGCCTCGGCACTGCTTTCGGCGCACAGCGCCGCAACGGGGACGATCCGATCCTCGATTGCTTCACGCGCGTCGAGAACATGCCGAAACCCGTGCTGCGCAAAGTCGTGGACCGCATCGACTGGCACACGACCGGGGACTACTTCCGGCACCTCGACCAGCTGCCCCTCGGTCCGAACATCGTGCCGTTGCTGCCGCATTCGATGCTGCGCATCGAAGCCATGGGCAGCACGGACGCCGCCGTGACGCGTGCACCCACCGCAACCGAGCGCGAGCGCATGCGCACCCTGCTGCGGGACGCGATGTCGCAGGGTTACGCGGGCCTGTCGACGGACTCGATCCCTTTCCATTACCTCGCCAACGATCCGCACAAGAGCGAGCGCATCCCGGCGCAGCACGCGTCGTGGTCCGAGTTGAAGGACTTGCTCGACGTGGTGCGCGGCCACGATCGTGTCTGGCAGTGCACGCCGGACGCCGCGAACCGCGCGAAGACGTTCCTGCGCTTCTTCCTGACCAGCGGTCGCCTGTTCGGCAAGCCGCTCAAGACCAGTGCACTCACGGCCGTCGATCTCACGCACGAGCGCAACACCTACAAGCTGTTCCCGATCATCGCGAACCTGCTGAATTCCAGGCTCGTGAACGGCAGGTTCCACTTCCAGGTGCTCGGCACGCAGTTCCGCATGTTCGCCGAGGGCGCGATCTGCCCGATCTTCGAGGAGTTCGAGTCCTCGCGGCGATTGATGGCTCTCGACATCGAGGACGCCGCCGGCCGTCAGCGTGAAATGAGCTCGGACGACTTCGGCACCGTGTTCGTGCGCGAATGGCACGACGCCGGCGCAGTCTCGACGTTCAACCGCGATCTCGATGCGCTGCACATCGAGCGCGCGCCCGTGCCCGAGTGGTGCGGAGAGACGTTCGGCGCGCTGCATCGGCGACTGAAGTCTTTCCAGTCTGGCGATGTTGCGGCGGCGCGCAGTGAGCCGGAGCGCGCAGCCCTGGCGGATTTCCCGCGGCCGCTGGCACAGGAAGGTGAGTTCCTGCTGCACTTGTTCCGCCGCTACGATCGTGCTCTCCGCTGGTACTTCGTCGTCGCGAATGACCGGCCGGAGATCCTGCGCAACCTGCTGTTCCATCCACACCTGCTGCCGGGGTTCAACGACAGCGGCGCGCACCTGATCAATCTCGCATTCTTCGACGGCAACCTGCTCACGCTGCAGATCGCGGCGCGTGAATCGCTGGAAATGGTCGCGAAGGCGGTGCGGCGCCTGACGCGCGAGCCGGCGGAGTTCTTCGGCGTGGACGCGGGCCGGCTCGAGGTCGGCGCGCAGGCGGATGTCGTCCTGATCGATCCCGAGGCGCTCCGGACGTACGATACCGACGCCAACCGTCGCATGATCTATCGCGACATCTTCCAGCACGAGCAACTCGTCAATCGCTCGGACGGCGTGGTCGCTGCGGTGTTCATCGCCGGTGAGGAAGTCTGGGATGGCGCGGGATTCACGCCGGCACTCGGGCGGAAGCGGCTCGGTCGCGCGTTGCGGGCGGGTTGAGAGGACGATCCGCCGGAGAGTATCCGGACAGGGATCGGCGGGCCGGGTCTTCCTGGCCGCCCCAGGGTCTCACGCGCTTCGTCGAAACAAGATCGGGGACGCCCGGAATTTCGACCGAGCGGAAAGCAGGGCGTCCCCGATCTTGTTTCGACGGCGATCCTCGCTCGAGCGGGCGCGAAGCGATGGTGCCAGCGAAGTAGCGACAGCACGGCGGTGCCGCTTCGCACCTGCGCTCGAGCATCGGCGTTCGACATGGGGCGGTCAGGAAGACCCGGCCCGCCGATCCCTGCCCTGGCCGTTCCTCGCTGACGCGTTGCTTCAGAGCGCCCCGACGGCGCGAGCGAGCCGCAGCTGCGCCAGCCCGGCATCGAGCGTGGCGTCGTCCCGGTTCCTGAGCGCCTGCACCCGCAGCGTCTCCGCCTCGAGCAGTTGCGTCTGCGTGCCGAGCCCGGCGGTATAGCGTTCGTGGGCGATGCGGAGGTTCTCGTCGGCCTGCTCCGCAGCCTGCGCGGTGACGATCACGCGCTGGCGCGATTCCTGGATGCCGAGGTATGCCTGCCGCACCTGCAGCTCGATCTGGCTGGACGCGTCCGCGCGCTGCTGCTCCGTCGCGCGCCGGTTGCGATCGAGCGCCGCCGCCCGCTTGCGCGACTGCCCGCCGTCGAACATCGCCCACTGCACGCCGATGCCCGCCATCCCGACCGTCTCGTCATCGAGGAACTGGTTCTCCAGGTACTGGTATCCGCCGCTCAAGGCGACCTGCGGCAGTACGCGCGAGCGCTCGGTGCGCGCGAGCTCGCCGTAAGCTTCCGCCTGCGCGTCGAACGCGGCAAGTTCCGTGCGACGTGACTGCGCCTGTGCCACCAGCGCCGGCAGGTCCTGTGACAGCTCGGCGGGCACCGCGAGCGTCTCGCTCAACTCCACCGGCCGGTCGAGCGGCGCGCCCAGGCGACGGTTGTAGGCGGCGGCCGCAACTTCTGCCGCATTCGCCGCGCGCAGTTCGTTCTGGCGCGCGTCGGCCAGCGCCACCTGCACCGCGAGCAATTCGTTCTTCGGCACCAGTTCGCGCTCGAACATGCTGGTGGTATCGCGGGTCAGTGCCTCGAGCGTCTGCACGTTGCTGCGCGCGACACCGTGTGCCTTGCGGGCACGCAGCACGCCGACATAGGCGTCGGCGACCGCGAGCTTGACGTCGGACGTCGCCGCCGACACCTGGGCACCGACGCCGCGCTCGCGCGCCTCGGCGGCGGCGATGCTCGACGAGATGCGTCCACTCGTGAACAGCGGCACCGTGACGGTCGCCGAACCCATCAGGAAGTTGTCGTCCTTGAACAGTTCGGGAGGCGTGAGCGGCAGGCCGGTGAACGAGAAATCGAACGCGGGCGAATCATCGAGCTGCGTGTAGGAACCACCGACGGCGAGCGTCGGCCAGCGCTGCGCGCGCGCCGCCTGCGCCTCGAAGCCCGCAGCCTCGGCCTGGTTGCGCGCCGCCGCGAGCGAGTGATCCTGCTGCAGGGCCAGCGCCCACGCATCCGCCAGCGTTTCGGCACGTACCACTCCGGCGGCGGCGCCGGACAGGACGAACGCGACGGACCAGCGCAGGATCATCCGGTTCAGGGTCATTGCTTCAGGGCCTCGATACCCAGTACCTTGAGGACGTACTTCTCGTAGACCGGGGTGATCGATCCGGTCTGCACCTTGCGCAGGAAGTACTTCTCGAAAGCGATCTTGGCGACGTGCACCCACTTGCCCTCGCGCGCCCACGTGACGTTGCGCGGCGGAATCTGCGGCAGCGCGACGAACGCGGTGCCGGTGTCGCCGAAGTCCGCGAGACAGATCGCGTTCCAGGTTCCGCGCGCTTCCGCCTTGCGACCGGCGATATCGGCCGCCACGTTCTCGCAGATCGCCGATACCATCGACTCGATCATGAAGCCCGTTTTCGGTGCGCCGGTCGGCACCGGCGTGACCTCGACCGGCGGAATGGCGACACAGACGCCCGCCGAATAGATGTTCGGATACTTCTTGCTGCGCTGGTGCTCGTCGATCAGCACGAAGCCGCGCGGATTGCACAGGTCCGGGACTCCGGCCACTGCGTCGACGCCCTTGAACGCCGGCAGGATCATCGCGAACCTGAACGGCAGCTTGTGCTCCTTGCGCACCGCGCCGTCGTCGTTGAACTCGGTGGCATTGACCGTGCCGGGCTCGACCGAGGTGACCTTCGCGTTGGTGACCCACTGGATGTGGCGCTGGCGCAGCGTCGACTCCATGAGTCCCTTGCTGTCGCCCACGCCACCCAGGCCCATGTGGCCGATGTAAGGCTCCGACGTCACATACGTCATCGGCACCTTGTCGCGGATCTTGCGCCGGCGCAAGTCGGTGTCGAGGATCATCGCCATCTCGTACGCGGGACCGAAGCAACTGGCGCTGCCGGCGGCTCCCACCACGATCGGGCCAGGGTTCTTCACGAACTCCTGGTACTTCTCCCAGGCCGCGAGTGCATGCGCCTGCGTGCAGATGGACACGGTGTGGCCGTCGGGACCCAGGCCCGGCACTTCCTCGAACGCGAGCTTCGGACCGGTCGTGATTGCGAGGTAGTCGTACGGCTCTTCGGTGCCGTCCTTGAACACGAGCTTCGACGCACCCGCGTCGATCGTCTGCACGGACTGCGGCAGCCAGCGCACGTTCTTGCCGGCCAGCGGCCCGGCAAGTTCGACCCGTGTCTGCTCGGGCTTGCGCCAGCCGACGGCCACCCAGGGATTCGACGGCGTGAACTCGAAGTATGGCGAGCTGCCGACCAGCGTCACCTGGTGTGCGGCGCCGAGCTTCTTCTTCATTTCGTAGGCGCAGGCGACGCCACCGAGACCTGCACCGAGAATTACGACCTTTGCCATGACTGTATTCCCCTGGCCGTCACGCGGCCTTTAGCGCGCGGTTGCGATAGCTGAAATAGAGGATCGGGATCAGCACCAGCGTCAGCGCCGTCGAGACGAGGATGCCGAAGATCAGCGACACGGCGAGCCCGTTGAAGATGGGATCGTCGAGGATGAAGAACGCGCCGGTCATGGCG